>Ga0315909_10001258_pt1 | contig 34158 bp, 46 predicted proteins | sample LakEriMetagenome_11_FD_203527 | JGI IMG/M metagenome (GOLD analysis project Ga0315909, IMG submission 203527) | Freshwater fungal communities from buoy surface, Lake Erie, Ohio, United States - Buoy 2 MA125 | ecosystem: Environmental > Aquatic > Freshwater > Lake | place: USA: Lake Erie, Ohio... | reverse complement strand
CTGGATTGTAGTTTTCTCCGTTTGCGGTTTTCTTACAACATTCATACCATGAGGCTTTTAAGTGGTATGAACTGACGATGCGCGGCTGTTCTACAGTTTGAATCGAACAACCGCACAGAGTGATCATGAGGATCACTATCGATGCGATTTTGCGCATTTTCTATTTATAAAGTGGTGCTCGCGGAGGGACTCGAACCCCCGATCAGACCGTTATGAGCGGTCGGCTTTAGCCACTAAGCTACACGAGCGTCGTAGTGGGATTGAAGCGATTCAAATCCACCGATTACATCGTTGTTCAGAATGATGTATGGAACTGTGCGAACGTTGGGGAATTGTTCCGTGAACTCTTCGCGCGTGAGCTCACGGCCGATTTTGAACTCTTCGTATTCGTCACCTTTTGCTGTAATTAGATCTTTAGCGCGATCACACCACGGGCATCCATCCTTACTATACATAACGAATTTCACTTGTATAATTCTCCAGTTTTTTGTTTGAAATGATAACCATGGGCATCACGCCATGCTTTGAAGATTTCTTTTTCGTGCTTACGAGCATCAACTTCCCACGGCAGATCCCAATACTTTACACGGCCTTCGCCTTCAACTTTAACCAACTTGTTCTTCCATCTACAATAGTCTACTTTGATAGCCATATCTTTGAGCTGACCAGTAGCATACTGTCTAATGTGAACGATTTCGTGTGCAAGAACGCGGAATAGTAATCTGTCTTTTATGTGATTGCATAGTTCCATATCGAAGGCTCTGGGTTTGTGATTACTATCTTCCCAGAAAACTGATGCGAAGACTGGAGTGTCTTTGAGAGATTCTTCGAAGTGAATCTCGAGTTCGATGTTGTTAGCTAGTCTAGATCCTAGGGCGTATCCTAGCATCCATCTTGCCGCTTCTTTAACCATTTTTTGTTTTTTTCGTGTCCCGCCAGTGATGTGAATCATGGCGGAGTTTTGAGCGTATTCCAAAGCCTCTGGGATCATGGCACCTCCCTTTTTGCTTATTGGACTATCATACTCTAATGGCTTATCGCTGTCAAGAACACTCTTATTTAGGGCTTCAAAACTTGAAGTTGTTGAATTTGGCTTTGGGCTTATTACGTTCACGATCTTCCATCCCGAACTTGGTATTATCCATAACGGCGTCAGAACGCTTGGTTTTGCCACCGCGGCTATCGTCGATGATATCATCTTGGGCAGACTCTTCCAGATCGAACATGCGCATCTTCACGCGGTCGACGCCAACGAAAAATCTCTTGTTTTCGGATGGATCGCTGTAACGATTTTTGAGCTGCTTGACTAGGATTTGCCCACGCTCATCCATATCTTCATCGCGAACGAGCGCAATCATGAAGTCGGCAGTTGCGGGCAAACCGAACGACTCTGAAGTATCTTCGAGTCCAGGATCGTTGTTAGAATATCCTGATCGAGTCGTTTGTGTAGCTGACACGATTGGAAGATTGCGCTCAACGGCCAGACCACGAAGTTCTTCTGCAATAGACTTGATGTAGGAATAGCTGTTTACGTTTGAACCAGGCTTGATGCGTGAAGAGCAACAGATATTCAGATAGTCGATGTAGATAATATCAGGAACAAAGTTCCGCTTGAGATTCAACTCATTAAGAACATGGCGCAAATGACCAACGTGTGCAGAAGCAGTTGGATACTCTTTGATAATCAACTTGCCTGTAGTTTTTGCTTTCAAACGAGCAATCTTGTTTTGATACAGTTCGCGAGGAAGCTGCTTGATATCTTCTGTTGCGATATTCAATAGATTCGCGTCGATACGTTCTGCAATCTTTTCTTCAGCCATTTCCATTGTGACGTAAAGAACGTTCTTACCCATAGCAAGATTAGCTGCTGCGAAGTGACACATCGCAAGAGTCTTACCAACACCCGTGCCAGCGAGAATAATGTTAAGAGACTTACGAGACAATCCACCACGAGTAATCTTGTTCATTAGATCAAGATCAAAAGGCAGCTTTTCTTCTGTGCGATGATAGTATTCGAAACGCTCTTCGAAGTCGTCGATGAAGTCGTGACCAATGTGGCTGTCGAACGAAACGCCAAGAGCTTCTGAAAGAATTTCAGGGATAGAGTTCTTGGTGCGATTCTTATCTTTGCCGTCAAGGATAGCGATACTATCCATGACTGCGTTGAACACTGCGCGTTCTTGACAGAACGATTCAGTTGATTCGAGAAGCCAATCCATAGTGACTGGCTCTGGCTCGACAAGCGCACGAACGAGTTCCATCGAACGCTTGTGTTCTTCTTCAGTGAGATTCGTGCTTGACTCAATCTCGATCCCAATCGCTTCACGAGTGGGACGAGAGTTATACTTTGTCATGAAGTCAGTGATTCGCTTGAACACAACACGTTCTGACGAATCACTGAAATAGTCTTCTTTGAGAAATGGTAGAGTCTTGCGGGCGAAGTCTTCGTTATGAACTAGATTCTTTAGAATCGTCAGTTCGATCTTCATTCCCAATCCTTCCTACTTGCTTCTGTAAAATATCAAAAAGAATAGACGCGATAGTATCTTCGAAACGAGACTTGATCTTATCGGTCAACATTTCTTCTGCGAGGAACGATTCAACGATGTGATAGTTGAAATTAAGAAGCGCCCCACCGTCTTCAGTTTCTTCACCGACCTTCAAATTTTCATAGTGATAGACGATTCCTTCGAACTCGCCTTCGCCAATTTGAATGCAAATGAAGTTGGGTACATCCTCACGTTCAATATGATTATACTTCACTGCGACTGGATTGTCAACGACGCTTACCATTTTGTACCACCTTGATTCCCATGGTATAGTTTTCAGCAGCCGCTTCAGCCCAGCTTTGACTTTTACCAACATACTTTTCTGTTAGAATGTATTCCTCGTTTTCAAAGAAGTCAACATGGAAGTTCCCTTCATACTTATGAACTTCAGCGCGTTTGGTTTTATCGTCGCTGTGATATTCACTGATCAGCATCTTCTTTATCCTCCGAAAGAATTGCTCCGTGAGCGATTGAGTAACGTTCCTTGATGTATGTGGCGAAGTCAGTTTCCTTGAAAACTTTCTTCCAGAAGTCTGCGTTATCTACGATATCACCAGCTCTCATATTAGGAGCAAGGACTTCTCCTGTTTCTTTATCTACCCTAGCATACCAGCCAACTTTAGGCTTAGCAATATAACCGCCATCAATAGCCACGTCCAGTAGACCGCTCCACCGATTAATACCTCCCTCATAGTTGACTGTAATTGGGATCTTAGACTTTTCTTTGACATAGCGTGACTTCTCCACGTTAATCACAAAGTGATAACCCTGAATACCATCAGAGTCTTTATCTTGCTGACGACCTAGAATCCAAATGTTATCTGAGCCATAGTAAGATCCAGTACCGCCACCAACGATATCTTTGGGGAACATACCGATTTCCTTATAGGTGTGATTGACCACAACCATAGGAATATCTTTCATTGTCAGATACGGAGTGATCATACGGAACAGCGACTTGAGCTGCTTCGCACGAGACATATCCGCAACTGACTTTTCGTTGAGCGCATCTTCAACTTCCTTCTTAGAAGCAAGATTACCAATCGAGTCGATGACAATCATAACATGCTCACCGCGCTCAAGAGCAGTAAGCTGTTTCATAATATCGAACTTCAACTGCTCCACGTCCATGACTGGCGTATGAACAACTGCATCAAAAGGAATACCGAATGTATTGAAATATGCTTGTGGTGTACCAAACTCTGAGTCGTAAAAGAGAATCACGCCATCAGAATACTTCTTGAGGAATGCAGAAGCCATGAGCAACGCAAAGCCAGTTTTGAAGTGCTTGGATGGACCAGCGAGCATTGTGATGCCTGGAACAAGTCCTCCATCAACAGAGCCAGACAACGCAACGTTGATCATAGGCACGGTCGTAGGAATAACATCCTTCTTGGTGAAGATCTTGGAATCTTCGAGCGTAGCAGTAAAAGCGATGGTTGAATTCTTAATCAGTTTTTCTTTAAGTGACATTTTTCACCTCCAATATCATTGTATCGTAAACCCTCGTAGTTGTCAAGACTTCTTTTCGATTGTGATTGGTTCCCATAGATCGCCATCTGTTGTGACTGCTTCTAGATTATCGACTTCTCTTCGTAGATCCTTACTCCCAGCGATAATAAGCAAAACGGCTAACGGATCAATGACTGTAACCAGAAGCAGAATCATCATACGAATGGCTGCTTCTAAATCTTTTTCGCTCCCCTCGCCATAGATCAATTCAGCCACATAACGAATGGGACCAACTTCATTCTTGATTGCTCGCGTGGATTTCATGAGTGGAGCCTTTTCATCGAGCAGAGTATCAATGTTCTTTTGCGCGTCTTTGACTTCAGCAGCAATCTGATCGCGCTCTTTCTTTTGTTGATTGCGTAGCTGTAATGCAGTTTGTGCGCGATTGTTTCTGTCGATGATAGCGTCGATAGCCTTATCCATCTGAGCTAACTGCTGCTCCGCGCGTGTGATGCGCATGCGCTCGCGCGCGAGACTATCATCGATGCGTTCTATTTTAGCTGCTACATCGCCACTTGGTGCGACTTGATCCAAGTGTGCTTTTGATAGGAAACCAAAGATACCCATGCTGGTAATGAGCATAAGAATCAAAAGAGCAGAAGTGAAATATGCTTTCATCAGGAATGGAATATACTTCCAGTTCCTATACAGCCACGAAGCGAGAATGATCTTACCAAACTCTAGTGTTCCGCCGAGTATGATAACTGCGAAAGCAGCACCCGCGAAGATAGCAACGAGACCTGTTACTGAATACCATGCTGCGACAACGGAGAGTGCGATCCCCGTTATCATGATAAGCCAGCGATCTAAATTAAATGTCATGATCGATATTAGATATCTTTCTACGCCCTATGGTTTGATTTGTGCGGGCGCGGATGTAGGCGTTTTCCCAGGTCCAGCACTCACCTGTGTCATCTTGAAAACAAACCCACATCAGATCATTTTCCATACCATAGTCGATAATGAAATGAGCCATCGCCCTACCCTTTGGAGTCATAATCGGGATAGGTGGATTCAACTGTGTCATACTCATCACAAACCTCTTGTTGTTTTCAATACCTTGTCGAGCATTTCCTGACACTTATCTTTACGATTAGGCCAGTGAATGTAAGCCTTATCAGAAGTTTTGATAAGATTGTTCAGAAGAGGAACGATGATAGCTTCTAGCGTTTTGATTTTCTGCTGAAGCTCTTGTTCCTTATCACTAAGAGCTTGATCTTTAGCATCGAGTTCTTGAAGAACGTCTTGCTTGATTTCATGCTCATCGACTCCAGTGAAACCGAAGTCGAAATCTGCGTATTCCTGTGGAACCTTGATACCCATTAGAAAAAATCCTCAAGTGTGTTTTGTTCTTTAACAGTCCAGTCACGGCACACGTCCATGACCCTTTTGCGATTGTTGAAGTTCAGTCTTGCGTTAGAAAGAACTTCACGTTCAAACAGTTTATCAATACCAGATCCGAGCTGCAAGTTGATGTGCTTCTTAACACCACCAACTTGTTTGAACTCGGGGAATGCTTCGACCACATGATGCTTCTGATAAGGCTGATTCAGTTCATACCAGTCTTTACTCATAAAAAACTCAGCCACGCTTGGATCAAGATACGGAGCAACGAAACGTTTCTTGTTCAGCTCTTCTGCGATCCGTTTGTGCCACAGATATCCAGCACGGCTGTTAGCACCAAAGTAGTCCTTACGAAACTCGTCGAACTTTTCTTTCGTATGCTTATAGTGGATGTTCGCTTTCTTAGATACACCGTAGTACCCATCAGCAGCCCATCCACTTAGAACTTCATGCTCTTTGATCTGCGGGTACACATACAGAAACGGAAAGCAACACTCGAAGTGCGTTTTCTTTTTGCAATGCACTTCTTCTGCCAGTCTTATGAAGTCTCGCTCTACGTTGTTAGTAGGGACTACCACAACGTGATAATCCCATCCCATGGTCTTTGCGATATCGACTGCTTTCTGTGAATCATACGACGGCTGACCATCTAAGTGAAACGTGTATGCAGTTATCTTCTTTCCAAGCCGATGCGCAGCAAACGCAACGGAAACACTATCTACTCCTCCCGATAGAAGAACAGCTACGCGATCATCATGAGACTTCGCGTGCAGTTCTTTCGTTAAGATACTATCTATCACGAAAAGAAATCCTCAAGTGTGCTTTGCTTTTCAGAGTACCATCCAATTACATGAAGGATAGCATTTAGTGGTGCCATGAATGCTTTTTCAAACTGTGTGTCGTAATCAATATACTCATCGAGATTGAACTCTGACGGTAAACTCGAAAATGCACAGATCACGTTATCATGTATTGGGTTTGGCATTTTGAGATACGAGAAGCGAATCTTTTCACCATCTTTGATGAGCTCGTATTTCTTTTGGAGCTTCAGCTGCTTTACTTTGTTGTTATACAGTAAAGCACCACGAACGTGGATTGGAATGCTCTTCTTTTCTTTTTCATATTTAGTTAGATCTTGAACAGAACGCGGAAAGGCGACTTCCTCGAAGCTCAATCCATAGAACTTAGTTTTGAACTCTGCGATGAATTCATGGAGAGACTCTTCACCTTGTGTCATGATGATATTCATAGCATCAATAATAGCTTTACGACACACAGCGGGAGTCGATGACTTGACCGCTTCAATACCCATGATCTTCAGCTTTGGCTTCGCATAGCGAACGCCTTCCGAATCGTGAACGTTGAGGATATATCGCTTCTTCGCAGTCCAGATACCACGATCAGCGATAACCTCACGCTTCATATTCATCTTCTGCTGGAATGCTTCCATCCGAACAGCAAGATTCGAATAGATACCATCAATAACTGGTTCAATCTTCTCAGAAGCAACCTTGTCCAAGAAGTTAACGATCTTTTCTTTTCGAGCGACTGGATCACTTGGTAGCGATCCTCCGTCTTTAAAGACCATAGATACAAGTTTGTCAAAAGTAATGTATAGCGAATCCGTATCTGAAGCAATGACATAATCTTCATCCTTAGTTTTTAGGAGACCATTCAAATACTTATTCATTTCGTTTTCAGCCCAACGAATAGAGAGCTGACCACCGAGAGTGATAGCCGTTGCTTGATTGATATCGAAGAAACGGAAGTGAGGATTACCGATAGCGCCGTAAGCTGAGTTCAACTGAACCTTCTTAGCGAGCTGCATATTCTTGTATCGCGAAATATCTTTAGATGCTTGCTTCGACTTAGTCTTTTCATATTCCTTTTGTGCAGCGATCATCTTGTCTTTGTAAACAACACGATCGTTATACATACGCTCCATGATCTCAGGTAGGAATCCCTGTCGTTCTTTCTTGAAGAAGCAACCATTTGCAGCCAGACCATATCCGTCAGGAACTTCTGGGAACACTCCTTCAAGCAACTCATCGACGCTCGTTTCAACCTTGATAGCTCCTCCGCGATTATCACGCAGCAAAGTTTCAGGTGAGATGTTATACTGCATGATAAGATGCGGATACAGAGAGTTCAAGTCAAACGACATGACCCAGTTATACATTCCAGGCTTAGGTTCCTTAACGAAGGCACCAACATACGCTTCATCCTTAGCGCCGCCACCTTCAATTGGAACAGCGATCTTCTGCTTGTATAGATGATTGTGAATGATGACGTCCCACATACGAACTTGCGTAAACACATCGAGCAAAGTAACCTTCGCATCGTACGCGAGCGCGAGAGCCATGTCGATTAGTTTCATCTTGTCATCTAGCTTTTCGACGAGTTCAGTATCTCGAATGTTATACTCGATGAACTTCTGGAAGTCGTTCATGTAAAACTCATGGAGAGTTTCATACTCGTCATACGACAGCTTGCGTTCACCAAGTTCGACGAACGCGATGTGATCTAGCTTGTAGCTTTCTTGCTGAGTGTATGTGAACTTCTGATACATCTCAAGATAGTCGAGAGTAGCGACACCTGTGATGTTATAGACAGATTCTTCTTTACCAAACTTCGTGCGAACGCGACGCTCCTTGAAGATTTTCCATGGAGAAAAACGTTTCGCTTCGCTTTCTCCAAGAACGGCACTCATGCGACGCACGAGATACGGAATATCGAAGAAGGTAACGTTCCAGCCAGTTACAATGTCTGGATACTCGTTGCTCCATTCGCTCAGGAACTTGATGAAGAGTTCCTTCTCATTGTTGCATTGATAGTAACGAACGTCTTCGCGATCAGTTGTGAACTCACCATAACCCCAAACGTGAAAGATCCCATCTTTCTTCAGAGTGATAGCTGTAACAGTATCAGATGCGCGTTCAACAGTAGGAAAACCAAACTCTGAGCTAACCTCGATATCAATGTAGGCTACCTTGATGAGTTCGCGATCATACGCAATTTCATTTGGGTACTCTTCATTGAGATAAGCATACATGAAGCGTGGCATACCATACAACTTGAAATTGCTCACGTCTTCATATCGCTTGATGAAGTCCTTCGCATCCCTCATCGACTCGAATGGCATAGCATCAAGCGCAAGCCCACGGATATCCTTCCACTCAGCGTTCGGGCGCTTAGATGGAACAAACATCGTGGGCTTGTATGGAATCTTTTCTTGGAAGGGTCGTCCGCGATCGTAACCGCGGACGAGAATGTTGTTACCGTATTCGAGGGCGTTCGTGTAAAACTTTGTCATAGTGATACTCTATCACTTTATGACGCAGTTGTCAAGATCCCTTTCTTGGGTAGCACTAAGCCAGAACCGAAGTTCTGATTGTAAGCAGACTCAATCTGATTGTCTGGCTCGTATGTAAACAAAACGTTGCGTGGATCGAGAATGATTTCTTTGGTTTTGGCCATAGGAATATAATCGAGCAGCGCCATGTTTGCTTTACCAGCTGGAGAGGTTGGTGGCTGGAGCATGACGGCAGCAGGCTTTACAACCTTGATCATGTTTCCAATCACACCAACCTTACCGATAACTTCTTCACCGTTAATCAAGCGAAGCATCATAACACTCAATTGGGCATTTTGAACTTCTTCAATATTCGCAGGATTCACATTCATATTATTTCCTTACTTTGTTACGCCTTGGATCTTTTCTTGACCACGGGACCACGCGGCGATACCAAGGACTGCGCCCATTGCGAGATGGAATAGACCAGCGCCTTGCAGCGTTAGAGGATTCCATTGTACCATCGGTGTCTTTGTCATAACCTGAGCGATTGACCATAGCACTGGAAAGATTGCCATGTCAAGCACGCAGATAACCATATAACACCAACCCATTGCTGGACGCCACTTCTTGACCATCCAGTCTTCATTCTGCTTTGCGTTCTCTGCTTCCCACTGCTTCTTCTCAAGTTCAATCTTTGCGAGTTGAGCAGCTTCTGAAAGTTGAGGAGCAGCTGGAGCCATAGGAGCAGAACCGTATGATGGTCTGCTGTATCCCATGTCAATTCTTGATGCTGCACCTTTTGTTGCTGGATCTAATTGATCCATAGCAACTGGAACCTTTACTGGTTCTTCGTTTGGATCTGGGTTACCGAATCTAGGCATCGTATTTCCTTATGAAAAAATGTGAAGAGCTTCTTCATAATGATGCTTACGATCTTCTAGACCGATTGTTCCACCGTTGATCTTCTTTGTTACAGTTAGAATATCACCCTTGTCAGCCCACTTGTTTAGTTCACGGGAATCCCAGAACCAGCAAGCAGACCAAACTGCACCTTCAGCTGTTTCCAACCAAGCAGTTGCTTCTTCCAAAGGCATTTCCATGTCTTCAGCGAAAGCCTTATAGTTGCTCTTACCTGTTAGCTGAATGAATCCACGACCACGATAACGATAGCCATCACCTGATGCTTCGTCGCCGTTACCCATACGACTGGAGTAAACTACGTTCGCGATCTTTTCGGGTTTCTTAGCATAAGCATTTGCATCACGACCTGCGCGGATGAAATACTTTGGGAAAATCTTATTGAGCCCCTGAGCGGAATAGTTAAGATTTTCTTCCATGACTGACATACCAGCGGACTCGTGTCCGACTTGAGCCAAGAACATGGCGATGCGTTGTGGGGTATTAATTTCGTAGAACGCTAGAGCATCGTTGAGCGGCTCTAAGCATTCTAACAACCAGTCCTCTATAGTATCTTCAAAGAACTGACATAATTGTTCATGCGTCACTAACATGGGGGCCTCCTTTCGCGCTATTTAGCCGTTAGGATAGCTTCCCATATTAGAAAAGTGGTCCATGATACCATTCAATAGATTACGAATTGCATTAACCATAAGGTCGATTGCCCATCATTGTGCGGAGTAGATTTTTGAACTCAGCGAAAAGATTGAGAAGGGATGCCATTTGATTTCCAGTATTGTTTCAGAGCTTCATGAATGATTTCTGAACGCGAAAGATTAAGATGCTTCAAATCTGCATCTGTAAGTTTGGCAAGTTCAATGATTGTGTTATAGTATCTGAGCGAGTGAAAGAATGATTCTAGCAACGTATGTCTCCTTAAACAGAAAAAGCTGGGCAGCGGAATACTGCCCAGCGCATGATGTAAAGAAAGATGACCTTATTACTGGCCGTCTTTAATGTCGAACTTTTTGGGCTTTTTATGTTCTGGAATAAAGTTTTCCAGCCACACCTTCAGAATGCCGTTAACCATTTCGGCGTTCTTGATTTCTACAGAATCTGCGAGAGTGAATGTGCGAGTGAATGCGCGCTCTGCGATACCCTTGTAGAAGTAGTAGGCGTTTGCGTTATCAAGATCGCTGGCGTCTTTAGTTTTACCAGCAATCGTTAGCTTTCCACCGTCAAGAGTAACTTCAAGATCAGTCTTTGCGAAACCAGCAACAGCCAGCTCGATGACATACTTGTTTTCGTCAACCTTCTTGATATTGTATGGCGGATAGCCTGGAACATTCTTACCGACTGTTTCCAGCTGATCAGCAAGCAGCTTGAATGTCTTGTCGAAGCCGACAGACATTGGATCAAACTTATCGAAGAATGATGGGATCTTTGTATATTGTGCGTAGTCGTTCATTGTATTGCCTCCATTTAAGCAAGGTAAGTTCGTGACCCTTACGGCGTCACATGAGTATATATAAGCGGTGCAGCGTAAACTGTCAAGCCTCGGAACGTTTTTTTCCGATGTTATACTTGGCTTCTAGTTTCCACTCGCCCTTTTCCTTATGAGCCAAAATCTTAATCTGATTCAGTGGCGCAATAGGATCCTTAGTTCGCTCTGTATCGACGATATCAATCAGCTCCCATTCGGCGAGCAGATTGGCGATTGTATTACGACGAGCCTTATCTTCATCTGAGAAGTTAGTGGGCTTACCGTCGAGAGCGAACAATTCTTTGAAGTGAACGATGTAGTATCGGCCCTGCTTGTGCAGGATATGGCATGACTGAAACAGTACCTTATCGCGTCTTGATGCGACTCCGATACGAGTTAGCGTTTCGCGAATCTTTAGGAAATCTTCTGTCGAGCGTAGTTTTACCTCGACCATACTTTCAACCGATGCGTTCATCCTTTTCCACCTTTATCGAGTGCAACCTCGATCATGGCAAGCTGTTCATCGGTCAAAACGCGCAACGCTTGTTCTGCTTTAGCCCGACCATAGCCGAAATACTCCATGATCATCTCAACGGTCGCGTCGGGTACTTCTTTTTCCCACTTGGAATACCTCTTACGCTTCCGCAGGCTATTTAGTAAATACTCGTATTGCCACTTGAACTCAGCTATAGAACGAGCGTTCATTTCGTTGGCATAAAGGATAGAGTCCTGATGATAGGATAGCGAACGATTCGTCAGATAGGGATTGTATCCTTTTTCTGCGAGTTCATCGTTCGCAGTCCCACGCATCAGATTCTTCTTCGTGTAGCTTATGCTATCAACGTAGATGAACGGATTGCTCATAATAATCCCTATCGTTCTTTATTGTGTTGCATGATTCGCAGATAACTCGAACATTACTTGGCTCGTATCCAAGATTGTTGTCGATACGATCTAATGATGGTCGTGCTACTATTCCACGAACTTCATTATACATCTTGTTATATCCTCGACCATAATTCATAGATACTCCGCAGCAAGGGCAGTTATCTACCAACTTATCTTTCATGTTATCATGATTGAGTTTGCTGCGATCATACTTTGGATTGTTAGCTCTATAACCAATTCCAGTTTTGCGACTTCCTATGATCCTATCATAAAGCCATGCACCTTTTACATCACGATTAGACCAGTATACCTTTTTACCCCATGTTTGAACGTCAAACAAAGGATAAGGGTATTCTACTTCTGTAACTCCACCAAACAATTCAATTGCGAGTGGATTATCACATAAAAGTTGTTTTTCGTAGCGGCCGTCTTTACTGTTGCTCATGATCTATCTCACTTAAATTCACAATCAATCATAATCTGTGTCATGCAAGCAGCCAAATTGATTTCCTGATCCACAACGAACGCAGCTTTATACTGATAGTCAGCAAGAGCAAGAACGAGCGGAGGAATCGACTCGGGCTTCATGATTATACTTGCTGCATCGTAGAGCTTACGAAACAACACGTTCACATCCATGCTTCCATTCTGTGCTACCCACTTACGCATGTTCTCGAACTCGCGATCCTTAAGATACTTAATGAGTTCCTTGATCTCGACATTATCAACAGAGGCTAAGATACCAGAGTCGATAGTACCACGAGCAGAATAACGCTGAAGCTCATTGAGCACTCGACGCCAATCTGGAAAATGCTTCATGATAACTTCGGCGAGCACTTTCTTATCGTATCCAATGCTTTCCTGATCAAGGATCCCGCATGCGCGCGCGAGGAACTCCTTCGCGAGCGTAGCCTTTTCCTTAGCACCAATCTTAAACTCGATTACTGAACAACGACTGTGTAGTGGTTCAATGATTCGATTGACGAAGTTACAAGTGAGGATGAATCCGCAATTTGAGGAAAACTCTTCCATGAAGTTACGAAGAGCTGGTTGTGTCGCGTGAGTTAGATAGTCTGCTTCGTCGAGGATAACATACTTACGTCCACCTGTAAATGAAACAGTAGCAGCGAAGTTACGAATATCAACTCTCAGCGTATCAATGTTTCCATTCATTGATCCGTTGATAACGTAATAGTCGGCGTTGATTTCTTCCAGCATGGCACGAGCCACTGTTGTCTTACCAACACCAGCACCACCACAGAGAAGAAGATTTGGAATATTACCATCGTTTACAAATTGTTGGAATGTTGCTTTAAGATCTTCAGGCAGAATACAATCTGCGATCTTGCGAGGACGATACTTTTCAACCCACAGAAATTCTTCGCGCATCTTGGCTCCATATCAAAAAGAAGGAAGGGGACCGAAGTCCCCTTATTATTATTCACCGTATTTGCTACCTTGTTCTGTAGCAATCCAGTATTCCACATCTCCAGTCTTCGACTTGAAGTGTGAGATACCCTTGGAAGATACACGAACTTCGTACTCACGATTCAGCAACTTGAGATTGTCAATCTTGAAAATCATGCGATAGTTCGCTTCAGCCTTTCCGACTTCATACATGAAATTGTTCGATCCTTCATTACGCGAATCCAGCGCACCAAGATATGCAACACCTCCACGACCAATGAGAGCAAGTTCAGGAAGACCAAGAACACCAGCAGCTCGGATCGCGCTCTGCAATGCAGCTGCTTCAAGAGTAAAGCTGATCTCAGTTGAAGGAAGATTGATTTCCTTAGCAGGCGGAGCCTGAATGAGATCGCTCTTAGCATAACGAATGTTTGCCTTACCCTTACCATTCGTGATGGTAACAGTATCTTCGCCAAGATTGAGATCGGGATCTTCGAACATCGAAACAGTCGAGATAAACTGTGTCAGATCGTAGATAGCGAACTCCTTGTCGAAGCTCTCTGTGATATTAGCCTTCGCAAGAACAGTTTTCTGTGGAGAAACTGTCTTCTGAACAGTACCAGCCTGGAAGATCAGGGATGGATTGATCGACGCAAAGTTCTTAAGGATTTCTGTTGTTTCTTTGGATAGCTTCATCATATAAACTCCTATCTTCTAATGATATCACTTGTGTGAGCGTTTGTCAAGATTCACTTCATTTTTCTAGGTTTAGATGTATCATCAGCTGTAGCCGATGCGCCAATCTGAGCGAGATCAACGAGCGAGCCACCAAACACATACGAACCCATATGCTGGAGCTTCATCCATGGACACAGCCAAGTCTTGACTCCGATATCCCAAGCCTTCTGACAGAACCAATAGTCTTCTGACAGATAACGCTTTGAAGCAGGATCAACTTCTGCTTGGAAAGCCATGAGGATTTCGCGAGAACCATCGAAGTGTTCTGTGCGAACGTGATCTGGCTTGTACATGTATTGTGGATAAGCAGCTTGGAACTTTTCCAAAGCAGCTCGTTGAATCATCATGAAACCTGTGCCACCTTCAAGAACTTCAACTGGTTCATCGAGTGCGATTGAGCCTGTGCCTTCTTTAGGATTGAACACGTAGTCACCAACATATTTTTCCAAAACTTCTGGATTCTTGTCAGCGAAACCCTTGTCGACTGCGCGCTTGATCTTTTCCCAAGCAATACACTTCTTAGGATATGGACCGCATACAATATGCTTGTCGGAACCTTCCTCAGCAATAACTGCAAGAGCGATAACGTCGTTCGGATCGAAACCAATATCGGAGTCGATGAACATAAGATGAGTGCAATCAGAACGCAAAAACTCGTCAACCAGATAGTTGCGAGCGCGAGTGATTAACGATTCGTTGAAGAGATAGAAGAAGCGAACGTCCATACCATACTGTGTCGCGAGTTGAGCAAGATCAACAGATGACTTGGTATACTGTCCGCCGCACTGACCGCCGTACATCGGGGTCGCTACGAAGATCTTTCTTTTGCGTAGTTCTTCAATAGATACTGAAATTTCAATTGCTGCCATGATTACTCCAATGTGATGTTATTATATATGTTCGAATCAGAGCGATTCAGCAATTTCAGCTTGCTTTTTTCTCCAACGAACTACAGCCGCTTGCTTCTTCATACGACGCTTGACGGAAGGTTGGGTATAGTGTTCGTGCTCTGAAAGATCCCGCAAAAGATTTTCGCGCTGAACTTTCTTTTTCAAAATGCGAAGAGCACCGTTGACGTCATTGTTACGAACGGTAACAGAAATGCCCTTGAGATGCTCCCAAGGTTCACGATTATCAGTAGCCAATTATTACTCCATAGAAAAAGATAGGGAGGGGAATTGCTCCCCCTCCCTTATATAGCTTAGGCAGCGCGAGTGAACACGTCATTACCCATCACGGCGTAGGCCAGAGCGACCATAGCACGCGAAGGCGTACCGAGACGGTACTTCTGCGTCACTTCACCCTTCGAGTTCGTGCGCTCGTTGAGATAGATGGCATGACCCTTAGCACGGAGCGAACGAATCACTTCGTGAGGATTGCCAGCACCGAAGCGCGAGCGGATCTGAGCAGCAGTCAGCTCATCACCATTCTGAAGGGCGGCGAGAACAGAATCAGTCTTAGTCATAATCAATATACTCCATTGGTGGTTGAATTACACTCAGAAAGATATTTCCTGAGTGTTCTCCGCTGCTTGGGTGGTTTCTGCAGCAGGAGTCTCGGGGACGGGATTGATCGTAGGATCAACCTTCGCATAGAGATCAAGGAACGCAGTCTTTGTCTCTTCGTCGAAACGATTGATGCACAAGCGAATAGCCTTCTGGCGGTCGCCAATCATGCGGAACGTTTGTGCAATATGAACAAGGCGACGAGTAGAAATCAACTCGTCGATGGCACCTTCGGTAAAAGTCTTGCGAATAATCTCAGACCAAACCGTGAGGTGATCGATGAACGCCTTATCATCTTCAGTAATTGTATCATCACTGAGGTAGTTTGTCAAGATCTTCTTCTCGATCGCGGCAGTCGGATATTCCTGCTCGATAGTGATTGGGAAACGCTCGAGCCACGCATCGTCGAGCATGGTAGCAGCGACATAGCGACCGTCGTCAGAACCGCGGCCCTTGGTGTTTGCAGTCACGATAACATTGAAACCATGAGCAGCCTGAACGATCTCGCCAGTCTTCTTCATGTAGTAGGGCTTGCCTTCAAGGATACCCTGCAAGCACATCGCCTTGCCAGGATCAGCACGATCAGCTTCGTCGATGAGAAGCAACGCACCGAGTTCCATGGCGCGAAGAACTGGACCCTTCATGAACTTGGTTTCACCGTCGATCAAACGGAAGCCACCAATCAAATCGTCCTCGTCAGTTTCGCGCGACATCTGCACGCGAATCATCGGGCGCTTGACCTTGGCGCAAACCTGCTCGACCATGAACGTCTTGCCGTTACCAGAATGACCAGAGATAAACACGGGGAAGAACTTGCCAGACGTGACAATCTTCTCGATCATCTTGAACTCACCGAACGGAACATAGTGCTTATCCTTGGCAGGAACTTGCGCATAGTCGTGTTCAGAAACAGCGTTCGGGTCGAACTTGGTAACCACAGGAGTCTCACGGCGAATAGGAACAATATCAGCCGCCATGGCAGCCATGCTAGTCGTATCGCTTTCATGACGCGGCAAACGATACTGCCCGCGACCCGCACGATAGTCGGGCTTGAAAATCCAATTGGAAGCAGAACCAGTCATACCGTGCTTGTCAGCCAAAGTCAGCAAATCTTGATTGCCGACGATAGCTTCTACGCCAAAAGTTTCCGTAGCGAGTTCGAGGAACTTGAGTTGATTAGCCTTAAGCATTGATCTCACCTTTCTTCATCATATAATATATTGTACCACGAGCAGACGTGATTGTCAAGTCACATTCTTTCGATAGTCGGTTTGCCAACAATCTTTCCGCCAAGAAGCATAAGTTCACGCATGAACACAAACGCATCCTTCAGATAGCGAAACGTGGCAAACTCGTCCGACAACAGCTTATCTTCGCCCTTGAGCGTATAGGTTACCTTGAACATTGGCTTCTCCTTCATTATAGATTCATTATATAGCCTAGGCGGGAAATTGTCAAGAGCTATTTCCCGCCCAGATTATGCAGCGATCTTCTCGATGAATTTGCCAAGGATAGCACGGCTAGCACCGCGCTTGTTCTGGGCCGAGATAAAGGCTCGTGCAAGCTGACCTTTTTTCATCTCGTTGTTGGCTTCTTCGAGGGAAGCCTGCTGGGTGCGAAGATTACGCCCACCATTGATGATATAGAACTCATCGAAGTTGAGCATATCGGGAATCACCGCGCTTTTAGTCTTACGCCACTTGTCTTGGAAAGCAACGCCTTCGGTATAGCTGAGATAGCGATGACCAACGTGACGAACGTCATATGCACTGCTCACGATATAGAATCCCACGAACGTAGCATTCTGCGACTGACGAACGGTGCGAGCGAACATAGCGGTGACACTGTGCGAATAGTTGAAGTTCATCGAAGTCTGCAAGCGGCTTTCTTCGTCAACAAAGATGCTTCTCACTTTACTGCCACCATATGGAAGCGATGAAACCACATGACCGCGATTAGCACCAGCAGACTGATGGTATTGACTATCATTGCTCTCGCCGTCAGTGATGCACACGAAATTCATAATCTCGATGTTCTTTTCCTTGCGGAACTTAGCCATGAGGTCACGAGACACAAGAATCGCATCGTTCAGTGGAGTTCCGCTGAGACCAAGATAATCCAGCGGGCACTGATAGTTGTTAAACCCGAATCGATTATAGATCCAAGTGCGAGCAGATTCCTTGGCAATCATGTCACCCCAATCGTTTTGAATGAGCTTGGAGGAAACGAGCAACGTACCAACCATCGTGTTGAATTCTTTCAGCGACATCTTTTCGTGGAAGAACTCGACAAGATCAAAGCCAAGATCAGGGAACACGAACGACTTGTCGTTCATGCGAGTCATGATTGATCTCAGCTTGGCTTTTTTAACGGCGGAACGATTATTGTTTTCTTGAGTGAAACGATGGGCACATTGAGTGAAACCATACAAGCGATGCGGAATACCAACACGACGACAGAACATAGCCAGCGAGATGAGCTGATCCATCGCACCACGATAGCTACCCATCATAGAGCCAGACATATCAAGCATGGCAACAACACCATGATTCTTGCCGTTGGGCTCAATGCTTAGGCGTTTAAAGATATCGTCGTTGAACTTGTAGCTGTGCAGCTTGTTCGTGTCGATCACGCCAGTCTTGGCTTGCTTGCTACGACTATACGCAACGGCTGCCTTCTTGCGTTCGAACTCCTTGACCATATAGTTGATCGCAGAATTGTTTTCGCTACGGAACTTGTTCAGCAGACTGTTACGATAAGCAATAAGATCAGCGCTGTCTTTCGCGCGCGCGAAGTCTTTATCAATGACGCTCAGCAGCTCGCGATAGCCAACGACGAACTCTTCGTGCGTCACGTCTTTCGGGAAGTGAATGTAACTGAACGTATAGTTCGAGAGCGAAGGATCAAGCAACTCTTCCATACGATCGTTCATGGCCTGATCAGTCGTTGCTTCTTCGAGTGGCTTGCTGCCACGGCCACTGAGCTTTCCGCCAGATTCTTCTTTGTTCGACGACTCAGTCTGTTCTTCTTCTTCTGTATCGCCGTCGGAGTCAGAGTCGCTTTCATCGCCATCTTCGTCGAAGTCGAAGTCAGAATCTTCGTCGTCACCCTCATCGCCTTCGTCAGACTTAACGGTGAGCATCATCTGCTCTTCTTCTTCGTCGTTTTCTTCTTTCTTCTTCTTGGCATAAGCCAGCAGATCTTCCGCCAGCTTGATAACCTCGTCGAACGTGAGCGCCTGTTCAGCTCGCTTCACGAAAGCCTGTTCTTCCTCATTGAACTTGATGCGGATACGTGCGCCAAGTTTGAAGTAGAGATTGATGCGATCGATGAGCGAAAGTTCATCGACGTTGCGCGACTTAACAGAAAAGAAATCCTGTTCATGCAGCCAGTCGTAACCATCGAGAAAATCGCGACGGGAGCCAGGGAACTTATTCTTGATCTTGCGTTCGATGCGGGCGTCTTCGACAACGTTCAAATAACCTTGGAACGTTTGCGCCACGAAAGAAGATTGTTCTTCTTCCTTCACCTTGTCGATCGCGCCCTTCCAGCCGTCAGCGGGCGTTTCCAATGCATGACCGACTTCATGGAGCACAAGCATATGATACAGCGTCTCAGTCATCTCTTTCCACATGGGAAGGGCGAGAACGCGATTCTTCACGTCGAAGTAGGCAGTCTTAATCGGGCGATGCTCAACCATAATGTTCTCGGCAGCCAGCAGCTTTGCCAGCTTGTCGAGCGCGCCAGGAGTAACCATTTTTGTGTCAGCCATAACCTTCTCCATCACTATTTGATAATCATAGTGGGTTGGCGGCGAATTGTCAAGTCCCCTCGAAGTAGCGAATATCCGCCTCCGTGGTATACGGATCCTCAGCCTGAATCAGACGAGTCAACTCTGACCAAAGCCAGTCGATCTTGGCGTGGAACGCATTCGCCAATCCATACTCACCCGCGTCCATAGCGAGGCTGTAATTGGATTCCATGTGGCTAAGAGCAGCGCGAATCTGGTCGATAGTCATAGTCGATCTCCTTAGGCGGCGTTGTTGAGAATGTCGGAAGCGAGATCTTCGCTGCCAGTCAGCTCGGCAAGATCGTCGAGAATGCCGTCGAACGAAAAGTATCCATTGCCGCAATGGCGCTCAATGGCAATCTTTTGAAGATCTGCGACTCGCGAGTCCTGATGATCTTTCAGGAAACCGTGGGCGAGAGCCGACGAGCAAAGATTCACATACATCTGGGCTTCATGGATATTCATATCGGTTCCTTTCATCATATATTCATTCTAGGTGGCGTTGAACTAATTGTCAAGCCCTCAAAGCGCGCCCGTCCAGCGAACGTTCTTGAGATTGCCAGCCAGGACGTTTCCACGAGCGAAATTCTTCGCGGGCGCTTTCCAGCTAGCCGCCATGAGAATGTCGCCACGCTTGAACTTGCCGTCGTCTGCGAGAACGATGAACGAGTGGACGCTGGTATTGCCACCAGCCTGACCCGTGATCACCTTGATAAACTTACGGCTCACTTCATAGCTGATGCCAGCGTCGAACTCGCGAACCATTTCGTCGCGGATAGTATCGTTGCCGCGCGGACGGTGCCAGCCAGCATAGTCAGCCTTGATATGAGCGACGTAGCGGTCGAGGGCGGTTTTGAAGTCGGTAGCCAAATTCATGTCAGTTCCTTTCCTATCCATATATTCATTCTATAAGATCAGTGGCTGATTGTCAAGGCCCTATTTCCAATAAAAAACCCCTGTAAAAACAGGGGCTTAGTGCTAAGTGACTGATATCACTAGAGAATATTTTTTGTATCTTTTTCTGTTACTTTTGTATCGGAGATTTTAACGCGATAAACCCCGTGAAAGCGTGGTTTTGCCAGAATGTATCCACGGTTTCGAATCCAACCCATTTACATGTATCAATCAGCTCCTGCCGAGTGCTGGGTTTTGTCATATGTCGGAGCTGGCGCTCCTTATCTAGGATATCGTCGCTCGTGAATGTCTTGCGTTTGAAGTCGTAGTAGGTAAACGTGCGAATTTCATGGATGCGAACGTTCTCAGGCATTGTCTTTTCAGCAAACACGAAAGCGCCGCCTGGGAGCAAGCCGTCGTACACTTTCTTGATCACTTCCTTACGATCGCGATATGACATGAACTGCATTGTAAAGATGCTTGTCACATATGAACAGTTATAGAAATCGTAACCAAGCACATCACCTTTGTAATACTGCAACTGAGTAAAGTTGCGCTCGTCTTCGTTATACGATTCCCAAAAATCCTTTTCGATCTCGATGCCCTCGTAGATAGCTCCTGGGGCGAACGTATTCTGTGCGATCATGCTCTTGAGCATCTTGCCTGTCGAGCAACCAATGTCAACGACCATAGTTTCGTTCTCGACGAAATACTGCGAGATGTCAACTACGTCCTGCCACAAATGACCGTATCCTCGAATAGATCCGTCAATGTGATTATCAAAACCTTCTTCGCGCGTAGCGAACGTGAACTTACCTGTCATGACAATTCCTTGTATGGCTTCAAGATATTTTCGTAGATAGAAGTCGCAAGAGCGCACATCATTTTAGGCGCAACCATACGACCAATACGTTCTGCCTGCTGATCGAACGTGCCAGTGAGCTCGTAGTCATCAGGTAAACTCATGATACGCTTCATTTCCTTAATTGTCAACTTCCGATTCGCTGCATAGTGCATAACGCCAGAGGCGCTGCGTTGCTGTCCCATCTGTGTGAGCGTAGGAGATGGTTTGTTAGGAGCTGGGCGTTTCATGTTGAAACAAGAAGTTTTGCCATTGATTGGTCCTGGCTTCAATACCTTGTGTGGATTAAAAGCCATAGTCTCAACGAACTTTTTCTGAAAGCTGTTTTCGCAGAAGTCAAGGAGCATTTGAACTTCTGCTGGATCATTATCGATCCCTTCGATTGCGCTGGCGATCGTTACACCATCGCTTGTTGTGGGTAATGGATATACTCGACGAGCGAGTTCATACTCCTCCAGCCCCAAGGTCGTGAACACATCATTCCTAACTCCCACGAAGAATGTTCTCATACGACCTTGGGGCACCCCAAACTTCGAAGCATCCATCACTTGATACACCATCTTATAGCCTGGTGCGATGCGTTCGAAGCCTGTTACGAAATCTCTTAGTTTCTCGATTGCAGCGCGAGACGTGATACCTTCAACGTTCTCGGCTACAATTACTTTAGGCTGAATGTCTTCTGCAATTCGTATATATTCAAGGAATAGATCCTCAATGTTAGAAACCTTCTTCCCATCGGAATAAGTTTTTTCTTTGTTCCAACCTTTCTTACCTTTACCAGAAGTAGAGAAAGCAGAACAAGGAGGAGAACCATCGAGGATATCTAAGTCTCCTTGCTTCAAGCTACCTATGTTGAGCAGATCGTTTCCTGTGATGTTTTTGATATCACCTAGAATAACTTTCGTGTCGGGAAAGTTGCGCGAATAGGTAGCTACTGCTTCCTCAACGAACTCGTTGATCGCGACAACTTTCCCGCCTGCTAGCCTGTATCCAGTCGAAGAACCTCCACCTCCAGCGAATGTTGAGATCACTGTGAACAGTTCGCGAGATGACGAACGCTTTACGTCTTCAATGGTATACGGCTGATAGTTACTCACGCTGATTTCAACTTTCTTTCTGCTTTATCCTTGAAACGACGAGCCTGTTCCATATGATAACGATTCGCGCGCGAGTGGAACGTAATACCATTTAGGTGATCGTATTCATGCTGAAACACTCGTGCAGTATAACCATCGAAACGGGTAGTGCCTGATTCTCCGTTCCATCCACGATATCGAGCACGAATACTACGCGGTCGCTTGATCTTAACGAAGATCCCAGGATAACTAACACAGCCTTCTTCATACACAACAGTTTCTTGATCATAATCGACAATCATTGGATTGAAAACACCAATGATGCTATCTGCTTCATCTGGATTACCAATAACAAATACTCGAGCCATGATACCAAGCTGTGGTGCGGAAAGTCCCACGCCTCTATGCTCCATCAACTTATCGCGCAACAGTTCATAAAGCTGTTGGGCTGTAAGAACTGTTCCATCTTCCATTGTATATCCAGTTTCAAAATTGAACTCTGGACAAGTTTGCTTAAGGCGTGGGTCTGTACCCTTGATCAATTCCATTACACTATCCTACTAAAGTTTTTCTGTTTTGTAAAGCGCAAAACGTTCTGGAACTTATCATGCAGAACATCGCCTTTGTGTGAGATGACGAAAATGTTCGAGCCTTCCAAATCATGAATGATCTTCAAGAACTCATCACAACCATTGGCGTCGAGCGATGCGTCAAACACTTCGTCGAGGATCAGCAGATTCGTGCTGGCGCTGTTTTTCATGCGAGCGATAGCACGCCAAGTGAACAACAACGACAAGTCAATACGCATCTTCTCGCCTTCACTGAAAGAGTCGTAAGTAAAGTCGTCACGATGACGCGATAGAATTTTTTCTTCGAACGATTCATTCAACTCGAACTTCACGAAGAAGTCCATAGCGGCGAGGTATTTATTCACCAGTTTGTTGATGACTGGTATGTATTGCTTAATGATACGAGACTTGATACCACTATCACGCAGGATAACAGTAGCAAGATCAAACATCTCGCGTTCTTCCAGTATCTCAGTTTTACGAGTTAGGAATTGATCATGATGTTTTCTAAGATCTAAGATCGCATCTTCATTGAAGCTGGTCGTCTTCTGTTTTGCGGATTCGATTTCCCGTTCCCAAAGACTGATTTCTTTTTGTGAGGTTTTGATCGCAGAGTGAATGTCTCGTAGAAGATGCTGCCTCGAACTAATTTCACGTTGTACCCTTGTGATCTCAGATAGTCGAAGTTCAGCTTCGCCCAAGCTACTTTGGAGACTTTGTAGTGCTTCATCCACTTCGGATACGACTTTTTCCTTCTCATCAATCTTTTCGCACTTGATGGTAGCGTCGATTGTCTGTGTACAGGTAGGGCACTCATCGTTGTCGTGGTAGAACTTAATTGTTTTTCTAGCATTCGCTTTCTTCTTCTCAAGGTTTGCCTCCAGATTTATAATTTTCTGAATACGGGCGCTTATAGTATCTTTGTCATTAATCTGTTCAAGGAACTCATCGATTTCAGTTTCGATAGTAGCAGCTTCCGCTTCGTTACGCATGAGGGCTTTGCGAGCTTCTTCAATACGTCCCAGATATTCATCGATCTTCTCACTTTTTTCCTGAGCCAAATCTTCGCGCAGCTTTTCCTGTAGCTTGATGTTGCTCAGGACATTGCTGATATCATTTTCGTTTAGCGTATAACCCTGACGATTAGTTGCTACGCGATCTTTAAGAAGAAGTGCCATCGAGGAAAAGACGCGGATATCCAACAGATCCTCGATGACTTCACGCCGAACGTTCGTCGTCAATTGCATGAACGGAACGAACGACGACGAGCCAAGAATCACAATCTGAGTGAATGACTTCATACTCAACTTAAGAACATTTTTCTCAAGCATTTCCTGATAGTCACGCACAGCTGCGTCTTGATCTAGTAGAAACCCATCCTGATGAATTTCAAAGATAGCTGGCTTGATACCACGACGAATCAGATAGTCATGATCGTGCGTGCTGAACTCGATCTCAACGACTACATCGCGTCCGTTAACAGAGTTAATCAGCTGATCTTTCTTGATCTTGCGGAAAGGTTTACCATACAAACCAAAGCACAGCGCGTCGAGCATCGTCGACTTACCCGCACCGTTTTCACCAACGATGAGAGTAGTGTCGTTCTTGTCGAGTTCGATTTCTGTGAAAGCATTACCAGTTGAAAGGAAGTTTTTCCAACGGACTTTTTTGAAATGAATCATTTCTTTCCAATAATGTCACGAGGATGATCCTGGTCATCCCACCTATAGCGTCCAGAAAAATGCTGAACTACTTTTTTGTCATCTTTAGATTCGAATACAGTCACTCCGCCAGTCTTGTAGAGATACCTATACTCGTTACCATCGCGATCAACATAGATCTCGTTTTCTACGAAGTCCATCACTCTGTTTCCATTTGAAGAGCTTCATTGTATAATGAACGCATCAAATTGTCAAGTTTTTTGTTGTCTACATTAGACTCAATCGTGCCAATATACTTTGACAAGATAGTGAGCGTATCTTCGGCTTCGTTCAGTAGATCAGACTCGTCGATTGTATCCATGTTGCGATGATCTTCGACGATAGTTACTTCGAGTGGCGCGGCTTCATACAGCTTTGTAGTGAACAGATCAAACACAAATGGATTATCTTTGTTTGATACAATCAACTTCACATAAGCGCCCGCATACTTGCTGAAGTCACGATCCATAACTTCTTCCGAGGTTTTGTCCTTATCGTTGTACCAAACCTTACGGAACATCTTGAACGGATTTTCTATAAACGCCAGTTCACGAGTTTCAGTATCCAAGATATGGAATCCCTTAGGGTCATCGTAGTCGCTCCAAGTAAACTCAGCATGACTACCAAGATAATGAATGTTACCAGAAGTGGAACGATGATGATAATGACCAGAGCATACCAAATCAAACCTATTAAAAAGAACGCGGTCATCGCCGTGGCTGACAGGACTCCCTCTATACATTTCGAAGCCAGCGAGCTCCAAGTGTCCCAAAGCGATCTGAGCATTAGTAGTTCCTAAGAGATTGAGCGTTTCTTCACGATTGTCATCGCAGATCCACGGAATGAAAAGAATAGGAACTCCGTCAAACTCTACTTCTGTTGCTGATTCATAGATGTGGAAATCGTGTTCGTAAAATTCTCGAATGGAGTTGACTGAATTCGTATTCTTGTAATATGTGTCGTGATTTCCGATGATGAGATGGGCATGGATGCCTCGCGCGTGAAGTGGTTGTATAAAATCTGAACGCAGACGTTTAGCTGTGTTGATGTTAAGGAATTTACGACGATCAACAAGATCACCGAGGTGGATAACAGTCCTAATGCTATGAGCGTCGAGATAGGGTAGGAATACTTCATCAATGAATCTCTTGTTATTGTCAAGGAACGCGAGTTGATCGTTACGAACACCCCAATGCGTATCAGTAATCAAAGCAATCTTCATGCTGATGCTTTCTTGCTCCCACGTTTGATACCCTTACTGGCTTCAAAGTCACCCATGAACTTTTCCATCTGTTCCTTCGACCACTCGCCGTACTTGATATCTGTATCGTAGTTGTTGCTACGATCACCGTCTTGCGACTCGGAAGTTTCACCCATGATGTTAGCGTATTCGATAGCAGCATACTTCGTATAGAGATGCTTTTTCTCTTTCTGAATGCGCCGAATGAAAGCAAAGTAGATAATTTGCGTGAAGTATGCAAATGGATTTTGTGACTTGCTCGGATCAAAGTTATTGATATACAGCAAGCAGTTTTCAATACCATCTGAAATCATCTCTTCGCGGAACGTATAGTTGGCGAAGTTGGGGCGATACGCAAGATGAGTAGCGATCTTCATAATCGACTCGCCAATATAGTGTGGGATACGAGGACTTTGCTTACCTGCGTCCTTAGCTTCGTTGACGAGATTCTTATACTCGACCATCGCGGCATATAAGTCTTTGTTGTTGACGTAATGCTTTTTTGCTTTTGGTTTAATTACTTTATTCATTAGTGAAAAGATCCTGATGTATTCGCAATAGCTGCGTAGTGTCTGAGTAATTCTCTTTGACGCTCCCTAGCTTTGATGCGTTGCTCTCTAGCTTGTTCGCTGATTGTATTGAGGTACTTATCTGCTACTATATCATCAACTACCAGATATGTCAAGATATTAGTCTTAGCTATGCGTACCTTTTCTTCCATTAAACTTTCGAACGGAATCCAACGCATGATGGAAGTTGTAACTGTCATTGATTCAACAGAAGGCATAAGCTCGACACGATATGGCTGAGTGACCCACAGGCAGTCTTCTTCATCACCAAGCAACTGGACGAGTAAATCTTCGCCGTTATTCATCTTCAGAAAATAAACTTCGCCCTGTTCCATTATCACTCCTTAGCTTGATATTATGTAGCTCGTAAGGGAATCCCTCAGAACTATACATCTTCACGCGTTCAATGAGATGGTTGAGTGTATAGTTTTTCTTTTTATTATAGCTCAGATCATCAGCAATGTCAAATAGCGTCATGCTATCTTTTGTGTCTGAAATGCGAAGTCCGCGTCCGATAGATTGCAGCGTGCGGATGCGGCTTTTCGTTGGGCTCGCAAAGATAACGTTATGAAGATTCTTGATATTGATACCTGTAGAAAACGTTCCATAAGAAGCCACGATGATTGCATCGTTTTCTTCTTCAACGATACCACGAATATCTTCTCGCCGCTCACCATCAACTCCACCATGCACAAAAAATACTCTGCGATTTTCGCATTTATCACTAATCATTTCATAAAGAACTTGTCCGTGTTTTTCGACGTAAGCATATAGGATCAGTGTGTTGCCTTTAAGAGATAGAGCAAGATTACGAATGAACTTATTACGAGGATCAAACGAAATAATATGCTCAACTTCATCTTGATACGTTCCGCCGTTAAGTTTCTTGCGATCTTCGATTGGATGACTGAGAACAAGACACTTGACTTTGATTGATGCGAGCTTACCACTGTCGATAAGTTCCTTCGTATCAATAATCTTATGTGTTTGACCAAACAGACCTGTCAACACGAGCTCGTTGACTTGACTACCGTCCAGCGTTCCCGTCATACCAAAACGATACTTCACGTTCGTGGCGTTAGTCATAATCTTAGTGAGCGACTGCGCTTTGAACAGATGCGCTTCGTCACCAATGATCACATCAAATTCGTCGAAATACGACTTAGGAAGTTCGTGAACCGATTGCCATGTTGAGATGACAACTGCTTTATTCGATAGTTTATCCTGTCCTCCAAAGACGCAATGAACATAGCTATCAACTTCAAGACCATAATCAGAAAAATCAGAACGTAGCTGATGAACGAGAGAAATAGTTGGCACAAGAATAAGAGTGCGACTTTTAAAGCTATCATGATAAAACCTCGTGATGAGATATGCAATCATTGACTTGCCAGAAGCAGTAGGACTGATAAGAATACCGCGACTGTTACGAACAGCGAGAGCGAAAGCACGAAGCTGATGATCATGAGCAACGAAAGGAAGATTGAGTGTTTCTGCGAACTCTTTTGCTTCTGCAAGGGAAAACTCCTCAGTCATAACAAGTTCTGGATCAATGTCTAAGCTGTATCCACGTTCTTCACAGAAGTTCTGTATCTCATTCACGAGACCAGCATAGACTTGCATGTTGCGTGAGTTGAGCAAACGGATCTTACCATCCCACACGCGCGATTTATATTTGGGTGAGAACTTAGCACCTGGTACTTCGAATGTCAAATGTTCAGACAGCTCGCGCGCGATACCCATATCGCCTTCAACGCGAAGCATAGCCTCATTGACTTTCGTAAGCGTTAGATCAGAATCCATTCGTAAACTTTCTCCACTCAATGGCGGACTTGATATCGTATCCGCGCTTGTGGATACACTTCATGATTTCTACAATCACTTCAACCTTTTCTTCGAGCAGAGCGATGCGTTCGTCGATACGAACGAGTTCACCGTCAGCGTCGATATATCCTTGCACTTCGTTCTTGAGAACTTTGTTCAGGAATGGCTGACGCCCAATGCGTTCTAAATCTTCTGGGTTGTTAAGATTGCCAAGATAGTAATCACGCAGCGTGCTGTAGTGTGACTTCTTCTTGATTACAGCAGAACGCAACTGACTGCGCGTTTCGCTCAGCAGACGATTATACTTGGCGTGAAGGGATGAGATGTTGAGAGACTCCTTATCCAAGTTGAGATCGTCATACTTGGAGTCAGTTTCCCACATAGCGTAGATATCTTCTAATTTCATATTCTAATCGTATCACCATAAGAGCCAATTGTCAAGAACAAACAACGATCTTGACAATAGAACAGTTGTCAGATATAATGAATGTGTTAAACAGGGGTAATCTATTCTTCGAGTTCATACTTACGATAACGGAACGTGGCTGTTGCCTCAAGATATTCGATGGTAGTATTGGTTGACTCAAAGTTGAGCTCTGTTAGGCTGATCGGGAACAGATCATAGAAGAATATGTTCTTATTTAGATTCTTAGCACTAGTAAGAATAGAAAGTGTCGCGTCTGATACGAAAGTTGTATAATATCCTATTTGACGCGTTCCAGCAATCAAATTGTTATTGATATTCTTAGATAGTTCACGAGTTTGATTTAGACTGTCTGGATGACCTAGCCCTTCAAGCCACTTTTGAATTTCGAAATAGTTTCTAAGATCCTCGTCAACTTTGAATCTAATTATCAACGGATCGTATGTAAGTCTATCGCCAGGACGAGGAACAAACGCGAAGGGCGTAGGGCTTTCAATAGCATTCATAGATACAGCTGGAAGTGTTGCTGCCTGACAGAAATAGTTGACGTTAGGAAGCCTTTTAACAGCAAATCTAAAGCCGTTCTGACCAAGGAAATTGATGTTAGAAGGTAAGTTTTCAACTGCTGACATTATAGATCCCCGTTCTTGTCGCTTTGATTCATCATGTCTGTCATGAGTTTCAAATGCTTGGATTCATCAGGCTCATATTTTTTTAGTTTCTTTTTAAGAGTTCGGAACGTTCTGGTAGCAGCTGCCTTATGGATACCAAGACCACCCTCATTATGTTTCTTAGCTGCTGCAATGTGTTTCTCATGGGCTTTCCATACTTCTGGATGAACTCCAGGCATAGGAGAACCTTCTTTAAGGAACTGAGAAAAAGATTTCATTACTTAGCCGTTTTTCTTTTATGAAGAGAAGCAATCAGCTTCATCTTGTATTGAGTTTTACCAGCAGGATCATGTTTCAGTGCGCCAGATCGTGCTTCTTTATCTGTAACATGAGTTTCTTCTGGATCACGCGGATTGATATTGTGAGCTTTTCCGTGATGCCATCCGTGAACAGATACACCACGTTCTTTGGACAAGCTCTGCCAAATTTTCTGACCGCCTGGAGAGTGTGACTTACCAACGAGCGTTTGTGAGTGACCAGACTGCATAATCTTACGATAGACTTTATGAACCTTTGGTCCTTGTCCTGTTGAGTCTGCTGTATGAACTGTATATGTGCCAGTCTTAGCGTTGCGCTTACCAGCAATCGTTGCATGAACTATGCCAGTTTTTTTATGGCGTGCAACGTAGATATCCTGTCCGTCATCTTTGTAGTGATGCAGCGCATGATCTTTGTCGATGCTTGCAACTTTAGTTCCTGCTCGATCTGCGGGTAGGTGCTTTCCCGTTTCCAGAGAAAACTTTTCTTTCCTCTTAATGTTGGTCATAAGAGGGGCTTCGGTTAGGAATCTTGAGAATGATAACATCGGACTATTTATAACAAAAAAGGGGGATCCGAAGATCCCCCAAGTTTGCGGTTTGAACCCGTCTTCTTTACCCCTCCCACATGGAGGGTTATTCTTACATGAGGTTTGTAACCTGCACGAAGCGATAGTAGACGTTGTAACCCTTGGTGTTTGGAGCACCGATAGCGCCGTCGGCTGAAGATGTTGCGAATGGGTTTGCAACCATTCCGTAACGTGTCTTGAAGCCGATCTTTGGCTGGAAGGTGTCCTGACCAACGGCACGAACCATCTGGAGAGGAACGTATGGGCAATAGAACAGACCAGCGTCGAAAGCTGAAGAGCCTTTGTAGCCGAGTGTGAAATACTGCTTACCTGATGTTGATGTGAAGTATGGGTCGATATAGACCTTGATACGTCCATTGAGAACACCAGCGAAGGTGTTACCAGTGTCATCAACATTGAGGTTGTTAGCAAGAGCTGGAGTGTAATCCAGAACGCCTGCCATCTGGAGAGCTGATGCAACGTCCGATCCGCAGATCAGAACGTTACCCTTGCCACGGCGAGTTGCCTTAGCAATCTGGTTAGATTCGCGCTCGATCTGGAACAGGAGACCCTTGAACTTTTCAACCATCCAACGTCCGTTTGAGTCAACGTCCAGGTTGAACGTACCAGCAGTTGTTACGTTTTCCTGAGCACCAGCCGAAGCTGTGTAGTTGATTGTACGAACGACTTCGCGGTTGATTTCCGAAAGGATTTCAGCAGCGAGGATGTTTGAGAGTTCTGTCTCAGCGTCAAGACCATGAATTGCCTTCAGGTCCTGTGCCAGTTCCATGGTATATTCTGCCTTGAGGGCGCGTGATACTGCTGTAACCGCTACCTTCTCAATGCTGAAAGCCATTTCCTGGAACGCATTAGCTGAACCATCGCCGAGAGCTTCAGCAGCTGAACGTGACATACCTGTTGAAACAGTATATGAAGAAGTTGTAGCAGCTGATGCGCGATCGGTTGGATCGTTTGACTGCTGGAAACGACCTGTTGAGGTGTTACCAACAACCTTACGAGAAGCTGTGTTACCAGCAGCCGAACCAGAGAAAGTTGTGTTAGCTTCGTTGAAGAGAGCTTCCGAACCACCCTGAGTCGAGAAACGTGAACGCATTGCGAAGATCAGGCCTGTTGGGCCTGTCATTGGCTGAACGCCGCAGATATCGTATGCGATCAGGTTTGGCATCGAACGACGAACCAGTGAAATAAGAACTGGATCGAATGTGTCGACTGAACCGTCACCAGCTGTGGATGACGAAGCACCCATGCTGTTGATTGGAGCAGCTTCGCCCAGGAGACCTGGAGCGCGATAACCGCCTGAACCGAATCCGTCTTCACGAGCTGCCTTCTCCTGGTTTTCCAGAAGCTGAGCAACTACCGAACGACGATGAGTATCCTTGATGGGAGCCAGATCAGGATGTTCCAGGACTGGCTGCCACTTTTTCTGAACTGTCTCATTCAGAGATTGCATGTTAATTCTCCTATTACCTTGTTATTACTTTTTAATGCCGCGAGTAATCGCGTTCATATAAGCAGCCATCTCAACTGGAACCTGCTTTTCGGCGACTTCTTCGAGATCGCCCACTGGTTCCTCATCGAAAGCTACACTTTCTGACAATGGGCTGGCCTTGCCCTTTGTTGGGAAGTAGCTTTCACGAAGAGTAGCAATCTTGCTCTTGAACGTATCAACGCTCTCGAACTCGACTGCTTCAGAAAGTGACTGCAGTTTAGCAACCTGCGTATCTGTCAGGCCTTCTGAAACTTCTGCGAACGCCATAGCGCGTTCGAATTCTTTAATTTGAGCTGTAAGCTCAACGTTCTTTTCGATTTCTTCGTTGATAGCTGACTCAAGAGCTTCGCAACGATCTGCGAGTTCTTCAGCAACGTCAACAGCTTCATCTGGAATATCAATGTAGTTAGCTTCGAACAGACCCTTCAGTCCCTTCATGAAGTTTTCTACGATCTCAGCCTTGAGCCCACGCTCGATGGCTACAGAGTTTGACTCCATCCACTGCTCAACAACGTAGTCTAGGTATGTATCAACGCGCTCAACGAGTTCTTCGCTAACAGTTGAAACTTCTTCTGTCAGTGAATCGTCGAACTGTGATTCAACAGCTTCAAGTTGCTCATTTACCTTTGAAAGGATAGCTGCTGTGTAAACTTCAGTTGCCTTTGAGATGAACTCTTCGGAAACTTCTGTACCAGCGAAAATAGCCTTGATGTCTTCTGAAACATCAATGTCTTCAGCTGTGAGACGAGCGATCTTTGGTGTTTCTGTTTCTTCAGCTACACGACCCTTTGGATTAACAGATGAACCCTGTGTTGGGTTTGTCTTGTCACCCTTGAACTTATCATACATTGCAGATACGTCTGCTTTCTTCATGCCACCGAGGGCCTGAACCATAGCATTGATCATACCTACTTTTGTATATGGCTTGATGCCTGAACCCTGAGTCATTGGACCAGAGACTTCGCCCTTCTGAGCGACACCACCAGGAACTGCTGCCTGAACTCCAGTAGGGTCAGCGATCTCAGCATTAACGCCGAAGCTCGCCTTTTTTGCTTCTTGCACGTCGAGCTTTTCGACGTTAGTATCCTGACCTGACATATTGATATTCTCCTCAGGGTTATTAGAAGATTCTTCTAGTTTATTTATAAAAACGACGCCATTTAGATATTCTTGAGGAACTTGTTAAACGCATTCAGAAGAACTGTTTCGCGTTCTTCTCTCGTCGAATAACCCTCATTGATATCCTTTTTGATTTGAGCCACATCCTTTTCTACGAGAATGCCGTTATCCCAAACCCATTCCTTGCCTTCCATGATTCCATTAGCGAGAGCTTGTGGAGCTGATGGATCAGCAACGATATCAGCTGCGGTAGCAAGATAAAAGTCCTTTTGAACTTCCATCAGTTCGCCTCTCTTAACGAGAGATCCCATACCGCGTGAAGAAAAGCCTAACTTAGCACCTTCCTTCATAAGATTCTTTACGATGTTTCCGTATGGTGTGTCCATGATCTTTACGCGGCCGACGAAGTTATCGCCTTCCTGACGCAGTGACTTGATCATGTGAGATACGCGCTCGAGATTGATCGTTGGTCCTTGTGGATGGCCAAGCTCACCATAAGCACGATTCTGCTCAACGAACTCGCGATTGTATCGAGCAACTTCGTTGGCTAGTGTTTCGGTAGGATACATACGGCCGTTCTTGTTCTTGAGATTACCCTGCATGAGGATACCTTCAAGAAAATACTGCTTCTCACCCGCTTCATTGGCTTCAGTAATGATCTGAATGTTTTCGTTAACTTCGCAGATGAGTTTCATTAGTATTGCGAGCCTCCGCTGATTGTAGTTGTCTTGTGCAACTTAAGAATAAGAGTGCCAGGACCAGAACCTACTTTTGTTATGACTACGTTAGAAGTGGCTTCAGCTGTTCCGTTGTCGATGAGACGTGAATCTGAAAGATCCATAACGTGCTGACCATCTGTAAGAAGTAGAACTGTGTTAGCTCCGCGCTGAACTTGCCAGTATGCGTTGTTACCAATTGACCATTCAGCAGAAATGATATTCAAGCGAGTGACTGTTTCACCAGCGGAGTTTGCACCAATCGTAGCTGTTGGATGATTCATCTTAATGAATCCAGGCGAGTTGAATTTAGCAACAACCCATCCGCCCTTGTTGTGCTTGTTTACAATACCTTCAGCAGCCATTACTCATCTCCCTGAAGGGTTTCGAAAACGAAGTCGAGAATTTTTTCGAATGACTCGATGCTTTCGTTAACCGCAGCCTTAAACACTGCTTGATTACCCGTATTCAGCTGTGAGTAAACTTCCATGAGACCATTGAATACGTCTTCATTGATTTCAATAACATCGCCGTTCATGAGTTCGATTTCGATAGAGTCATCGCCCGACTCTGAAATCACTGGAGCGTTAACGAAAACTGATTCAGCGAAAGATGGAGCTTGAACAGCAGATGGAGAAGTTTTCACAGGCTTCATGTCGCCTTGTGTTTTGTCAGCGCGAGTCAGTGGAGTTTTATTTCCCTTGAATCCAGACTTGTCTGCGAGCTTTGATGTGCCTTGCTGAATTGGAG
>Ga0315909_10001257_pt1 | contig 34163 bp, 51 predicted proteins | sample LakEriMetagenome_11_FD_203527 | JGI IMG/M metagenome (GOLD analysis project Ga0315909, IMG submission 203527) | Freshwater fungal communities from buoy surface, Lake Erie, Ohio, United States - Buoy 2 MA125 | ecosystem: Environmental > Aquatic > Freshwater > Lake | place: USA: Lake Erie, Ohio... | reverse complement strand
TTGTACTGTCTGCGAGTTACTGCTGGCATAACGGCACCTACCTTACACTACGCATGACCACAATAGCCGTGCCCTCAGGGTCATACGGTGTGTGGACATCCTGAAGATTCAAAGCCTGAAACTGGACGTTCTCCACCACCACCGCGAACGAATCCAGGTTCTCCTGATAGGACACGATCCGAGGGTTCTCCACCAGGTCACGGAGAAGGCGCAGTTCGTTGTCTACATCCTGGTAGTACTCGCGTCCACGCAGATTCAGTTTGTGGTGCATGATGATCGGCACCGAGAAGATTTGGGAACGCAGCGGGGCGGCGTAGGCGCGGGCCATCCAACGGGTCACGGTCGGGCCTGTGGTGGAGGTGGCGGCACGGTTCAAAGTGACCTTGATTTCGGCTTCGAACACTTTGGCTTCTAGGCCGTCCAATGTTTTTTCGCGGGCGTTCGAGGTGTCGAACACAGCGAAATCTGAGAACGTGCCACCGTCCGAAGCGACCGACAGTTGGATGGAGCCTTCCAATGGCAGGCAGCGGAGGTCCAGTTTCGGGATGAACTTGGCGTCAGGGACACCCCAACGGTAGATACCTGAGCGTAGGTATCCGCTTGATACCAGGTTGGTGGCATGCGGGGTGTACACGCCTTCCCCTGCAACGGTGAACATTGGTTCGTTGTTGAACTCGTGGATCGCCACCACTGTTCCCTGGGCGGTTGCCATCAGATCAGACGCGTACGCGGGCTGGTTGGTGGAAATGAACACTGAGATGTCCATCCGTCCGATACCTGTGGAGGTGGTGTCAAGGTTCGTCCATGCGAAGTAAACGTACTGTCCGATGCCTGCGAACGCACCAACAGTCCCACCGATGGTGATGAGCGGTCCGACGATCAAGTTGCCGTTGTCGTCTGCGGTGCACAAACGGAACCCTGTCGTGGTTCCGATAATCACGTAACTCAGGTAACCGTAGATGCTTTGGATGATTTCACCCTGAGGAAGTTCCGCCGCAACAGAAGGGATGGCGAGCGCGGTACCGTCAGGTTGGATCGTGGTTTTGTACACGAGGCTGATGTTGCCTGCGGTTCCTGCCGCATAGATGTGGTTCTGTCCAGCAGCGAACCCAACCCACGTGAAGTTTGTGTTCGGATGCGTGTACAACGGGGACGGGTTGTTCGCTGATGACCCTGGCGCCGTGGTGATGTTCCAAATCTTGTGTTTGTCTGCACCCTGCCCTGCGACCATGAGACGGCCTTTGACATACGACAGGTAGCCAGCCTCAATACCCGTGATGTATGCGGATGAGGTGGACACGCCTGCGTTGGTTTGGTCAATGTCTCCGTTGGCGTACGAGTAAAACACGTTGTAGCCATTAGAGGTGATGCTGTAAATGTCTGACGCTGCGGTGCCCGTGACCGTGGTGACCGACGTGAAGTCGGTAGTGAACTTGACGTTTTGACCGTCCGACCCGTACAGGCGACCGTCAGCGGTGGTCGCATACAGGTTGCTGTTCGCCGACGAGTACACCTTCGTCGTGTCTTTCAACAGAGTGAGGCGGCCCTTATCCCAAACGTTGACGCCTTTGCTGCCGTAGAAACGGAACGGCTCAGCATCCGAGGTATCCGCGTACTGTTGGCCTGCACCGTAATGCCATGAGGACTGCGACCTGCGCCAAAGACCCTGCGGGTTCAATGCTGATTCGCCAGGTTCCGTTGACTGGTCAACCGAGTCACGGACACGGGCATCGAACTGGCGTGTGAACTGTCCCGACTTCATGTCCAGCATGTACGGGCGACCGTTGATGGCGATCGGAAAAATGTCTGGAACAAGTTCGGTTGCGCCCGTACCCGTGTAAAACGCGGTGGCGGGGTTGTATGCGTCAGTGAAACGCAGCAGCGTAGCCATCGGCTACTTCCTGAACTTGATCGGATACTGCGCTTTGAGACGTCCAGCCTCGGCAATGATTCGGTCGCGGCGGAGACGCTGGATGCTGGCAACAGAGTTGAGCACTGCTGCGGGTGGGACTTCATCTGAGCGGCGGGTGTCGCCCTGCGACTCGGTGAAGTTCCGTTTGATCTCACGACCAGCCATCATGCGCAGCACGACACCCATCTCAACAATGTCATCGCACGTGGCAGGAAGGAAACACGCGCTCGTGAGATCGCTGGATTCTGTGGTTGCGCGAGCGAACGCGGCCTTGTAGCGAACACGAATCGTTCCAGCCATAACAGGTTCGTCAAGTACCAGGGTGTTCCCTGACGCAAAGTCGCTGGTCGGCAAACCAGTCTGGAGACGTGCCGAATGGATGACGGGATAATCGTCAGCCAAGTAACGCAAACGGACATCGAGCAGTTCAATGATCGTGCCCGACCCAGTGATGTCAATCTGGCGATCCGAACCGTTGTAAGTCAGGTCGACGGTGACAACACGAAATAAACCGTTAGCGGTAGACGACAGGTCGTCCAGTTCCGCGTTCACCGCGTCAAGCATCTGGACACGCGGGAAACGTGGCGATGCAGTGATGACAGCACCAGAGGTATGTGCTGCTGGAGTGGTGCCCGCGTAGCCGCGTTCTACTGTGAGCGTTTTCGCTGCGGGGCTGGAGTCCCAAATGTAGAAGAGTTCTGACTCAATCTCAAATACAGTGCCAGTGCGAAGCCCACCAATATCGTAACTGCAGACAACAGTCGTGTCGTCTGAGTCGATAGTCGTCGCCAGTTTGTTCCGCTCTTCAACGGTCCCCGCTAACATTTGGCGCGACGCTCGGTTGAGGATCGTCGCAACAGTGGTCATTTAGCCTGCGTAACTCCCGTATGCTGCTTTGACAGCCTTCTTCGCTCGCTTGTTGGGCTTGGACTTTTTAGCGACCATCGACTTCGGAGCGGCCTTCTTCTTGCCGCGCATCGGCTGATTGGGATCGCCAGCCTTCATCTTGGGGAGGGGCATTACTTCTTTCCCTTCTTTTTGCCACGCTTGGCGGAACCGTACTCCATCATGCGTTCCTTCTTGCCTTCAGACTTTTCGTGACGCATCTTGGCGGCTTTCGACTTGTACTTGCTCATAAGCGCTCCTTGTCAGGTGTACCTTACCACTTTACCTTGTCAGCCCAGTATGCGGCAGACATCTTGCCTTTAGCGATGTTCTTCGCATGACGGGCCTTGAAAGCCTTGTTCCGCTTCGTGCCCTCAGGGGAACCCTTTACACCCTTCTGCCCGAAACGGATCAACTTCACCTGGTCACCCGACTTCGCCAACACAGCGTGCGACTTCTCAGCATGGCCTGGGGTGCGCTTCGGCTTGTTGTAGCCAGAGAACTTCTCGCCGCGATAGTTGATAGTCATTGCCGTTTCGCCCACGCGTTATCGACAAGGTTCGGATAAGGGCGACCAGCGGCAGCAGCCCTTTTCTTGGCGGCAGACTTCTGACGGTCGCTCAGCGGCTTCGACTTCTTGTTGGGATTCTTCTTATCCCAGAAGGCTTTCTTTTTACTTGCCACGGCGCTTCTTCTTCTTGGCGACCCCAGCCTCAGACAGCGCAATAGCGACAGCCTGCTTACGTGACTTGACGACAGGTCCGCCCTTGCCTGAATGCAGAGTGCCTGCCTTGAACTCGCGCATCACCTTGCGCACTTTCTTCTGACCTTTCACAGTTGCTCCTTAGCGACGTAACCTGCGTCCCAGAGTACCTGAAACACGCCCTCCCCGACATGGTAGTCCTGACCCTTCTCAAACCTGTACGTCTTGTCGTTGATCTGCGAGGTGACGTTACGGTTCACCCTGATCCGCACCTGCACGTCGATAGGCACAAACTTTTCGGTCGTCAACAGTTCCCCTTGCGGGACCGCTGCCGCCAGTTTCTCGCTAGCCTGCTTCCATGTGAACTGCTCCCGCACCAACTGGGCTGACTTGGCAGCCTGCTCCAACGCCGTTTGATGGGAGTCATGGATCTTGGTGATCGCCTCAGCAATGTCCACTGGGTCTGCCTGGTCCCAACGTCCAGGACCACCAGAAGGGACGGCGCGGTGAGGGACAACAATGTTGGCGAGATGCGACCACTCAGCCTGTCCTGAGGTGGCGGTGGCGATGGTGGGGATGCCCATTGAGATTGCTTGGAGGGGCATCAGTCCGAAGCCTTCGCCTCGGGCTGGTGCGACCCAGCAATCGGCTTGCGCATACCAGGCAACGGTTTCGTCTTGTGTCATCCAGTTGCGGTGAAAGGTGACGTTAGGTATGCCTAACAAGTCGGGGTGGTCTTTGGCGTGGGGTGCCAGTTTGATGTGCAACTCGTGGTCGAACTTCAACCGTTTGCATGCTTCGATCACCAGGTCCAAGCCTTTGCGTTTCCACAGTGATCCGCCTGCGTGGATGCGGAACCGTGGGTTGGCGGTACGCTTTTGGCTCACCCAGATTTTCGGGTCTACGCCGAGCGGCACGAACGCGACGTTGTTGTGGTAGCGACCAAACAGTTCGACGTTGTGGCGGCAGGGGACAAGGATCTGGTCGTACTCTTTTAGCCACGGGATGAAACGCGGGTGCATCTCGTCGGTTTCCCACATCGTGAAGTTGACTTTGTGCTGCCCCTCCAGGAATCCTTTGACGGCGAATGGGACACCCATGTGGACGGCGACCGATGCTTTTGGTGTCAGTTTGATACCACGCGGCACGTTGTTGAGGAACCCGTTGACCATTGAGCCGTAGCCAAACCGTCCATCGGTGATCCCGTACCAGTGCTGATAGTTCATCGCAGTCTCGCTTTGATCTGGGTGGTGGAGATCGTCGGCGTGTACGGCACATACACAATCTGGATGTTGTACCTGTCCAACCATTCCTGGCTGAATCCCATCTGTGCGTAGTAGTCCTTCTGTTTCCAATCGTCACCGATCACTACGACGTTCGGCATGACAGACAGGATTGCCATGCGGGAGTCCTTGCCACCCCAGTTGACGATCACCTCATCGACGTACTTGCAGCCCTGCAACACCGCAACCCGTTCCTCCAGGGTCATCACCGTTGGCTCCTTGTAGGAGGCGACGAACTGGTCAGGGTTCACCGAGACTGTGACGGCGCCACCGTTGGCGATCTCCCAGCATTGGCGTAGGAAGTTGACATGCCCGTAGTGGAACAGGTCGAACGTGCCACCCGTGTAGACGTTCAACTTAGGACGAATAGTCCAAGCGCCCGAGTGGAAGATCTCGCTCATGCGTTGTTGTAGTTCCAATGGTTCGCATCCTGGAAATCGAACCGTTTCATCGTCGGGTTCACCGCTTGAAGCACTTCAAGGTATTCGGTCATCGTGCGCACGAACCCTGGGAACGCGGTCTGGTTGTTGCGTCCCACCTCAACGTACGGTGCCTCGGCAACGGAGATGAACGTGGATGCGAGTCCCGCCCAGCAGATGACGTTGCGGGTGTCCATCGCGGTCAGCCCAAAGTACGGGTTCATTTGTTCGCGCCGCCACACGTTCATGGAACACAGGGTGGATGCGACAAGGAAAGATTTGTCGGTCAGCCTATTTGCCATCCCGTACATGTGTCCACGGAAACCTGTCGGCACTTCGCCTGAGCGTGGAGCGTAATGAATCACTCGGTCAATAAGCCCGTCACACATTTTCAGAGTCGCGTCGATCGCGCCAGGAAGCATGATGTCGTCGTCACCGAACACCCACAAGTATTCGCCCACCCCGTTGCCAAGAGCGGATAGCACGTTCGGGTCGCAGCCAATGTTCAGCGAGTTCACTTTGTATTGGATGTTGTCGTAACGCATCACGATGTCACGGGCAAACCCTGACGGATCGTTGTCCGAAACGTACACCTCCACCTGGTCGGTGACCTGCCCCATGATCGAGTCCAGGCAGGCTGCCAGTTCGTTCCGCTGGTATGTCGGAATGTAGATAGTGAGTTTCATCCCTTGCCCAACTGTTCCTTGTGATCCGCGACCTTCTCCAAGCGTGCCGCGCCGTCAATCTGATCTGGCTGCCCACCTGTCTTGCGGATGCGCTTGTACGCATCCAGGTCTTTGTCCAACACTTTCTCTTTGGCGTTCAGTTCTGCGACGTTGTGGCGTGTCGGCATCGCTGCACCAGACATGCGCACATGCGAAATGCGGCACGCGAAGCAGCCTTCAACGTCCAGGTTCGGATGTGTTTCTCGGTGTTTCATGGCCCCCTCTAAGAAATGTATGCGCCGTACCCCGCCGCCGTTAGTTCGGCTGCTTCTTGGTCGTTGATGATGTTATCTGATCCACCGAAGTATGTGCGTGCGATAGTCGTGTTGTCGTTCGGTTCGTTCTCGGTAAACGTGCCGTTGGTCAGTTTGAACACGTTGCGTCCACGCGGGTCGTTCCCATAGTGGCGAAACAGGTTGTAGGCGAGACGGACTTCTTCAGGGTCGTCTGGTTTCGGCGGCAACGCCAATGGAACAAAGTCGTCGGTAGGTGGGCGAAAGATGCTCATGTGACGTACTCACCATAGCCTGCTGCAACTAGGTCAGCCTTCTCTGCTGCACTCACAAAGTTCTTCGATCCACCCCAATAAACCTTGACGATGCGATCGTATTCGCGTTGCTCGACGGTGGTGTAGGTGCCATCGGTGAGTTTGTAGAGATTGACTCCAGAGTAGGTGGGTTCTGCGTAACGGAACAGGCGGCCCGAGATTGACAGGTCGTTGCGGTCCGCAGGTCGTATTTCGGTGGTGGCTGGGGTGCGGAAGATGAACAGTTTGACTGTTGTGGTGGCTGACGTTCCCGAGCCTGCGGCAGAGGCGGTGCGCCGTTCGATCCGTGCACCGACACATACCTGGCTGCCCGTCCCTGCCGCTGTCGCGGTACGGGGTGCGATGTGCAGACCTGTGGCAACCTGGGTGCCCGTGCCTGCGGCTGTGGCTGTGCGTGGCGCGATGTGCAGACTTGTGACGGCAGCAGCCCCCAGCCCCGAGGCGGTGGCGAAACGTGCCCGTGTCGCCTGCCCTGTCGCGGTCTGTGTACCTGTCCCTGATGCGGTGGCTGTGCGCGGCACGATTCGCAGCCCCGTCGCCGTCTGGGTTCCCGTTCCTGTGGCGGATGCGGTGTAGGCACGGACGGTGAGGTCGACGGTTGCAGAGGTGCCGACACCTGACGCGGATGCGGTGCGCGGCGCAATGTGCAAACCAGTCGCACCACCCGCAGTGGTTCCCTGACCACTCGCCGTGGCAGTGCGTTCGACTTGGCGTTCACCAGTAGCGGACTGGTTGCTGGTGCCAGCGGCGGATGCCGTACGGATCGCCACCAGCACAGTGGTGGTAGATGATGAACTTGATCCTGACGCTGACGCCGTACGCGGCGCTACATGTAGACCTGACGCCGATTGTGTGCCTGTGCCTGACGCGGTTGCTTCACGCTCAACAGGGACGAGGCCGCGATAGAAGCCCTGGGTTGTCTTGTACGGGGACGCAAAGTGGATAACCTTGCGATACGAATAGTCGGGAACTTCCTCGTACTCACGGAAACCAGGCGTGTCCGTGTACCCGAACGTGAAGTTCGTTACCCCAGTAGCCATTCGGCTACCTCACTCAGTCGAGGCTGAGGGTGAGTGCGGTGATCTGGAACGTGTCTCCAGCAGTCACAGAAGCCGACGAGGACAGTGAGCCAGTCCACAAACAGTTACCAGCGCTGGCGTTATCCCACAGCGAGAAATGGCTGTACGTTTCAGTAGCAGCGACGTTCGTCCATTCCAACGTGGCAGACGCGCCCATCGAACCAGACGCTGCAGCATTCCATGTAATCGACTTGCGGGTCGTCTCCGTGGCAGCGTTGCTGGTTCCATCTTCACCAGGGTCACCCGTGTGAAGTTTGCAGTACACCGTCGTCACCGCGAACGATTGGTTGCGGAGGGTGTCAAGCAGTTTGTTTTCGGCGTAGTTAGAAATCGACATCGGCTACCTCGTGGAACACAATAGCAGAACAAAAAGAAAGTGGGGGTCGGGCGAGGGGGAAAAGCCCGACCCCCACATCTTGTTACTGAACTAGATCAGTTCAGTTTGCGCCGATGCTCGACGACGACTCAATGCGACGCAGCGAAGCCTCGCGGAATCGTGCGTAGCCACCGAGCCAGTACCAGCCGACAGGCTGGAAGCGCTGGAGCACGTCGACCACAGGGCCACGGACGACACGCGGGAACGCGCCATTTCCATCCGTGATGCTGTGAGCCTTTGCGAGCGCCTGACGGCCCATGATGTGCGTGCAGTACACGTCCACCGTTGCCGAGGAACCCGTGCTCGAACCCGATCCATCCGAGGCGTTCTCGAAGATCTTCGCGCGCGGCGTCTCAATGAAACGCACACCTTCGAAGGCTCCGACTTCGCCGTTGTAGATCTGGGCGGTGTCGACGTACACGTGCGGGTCACGCCACGAAGCAACACCCGTTTCGCGACGGAGGTCGTACGACACGTCGGGGTGGATGTAGCCCATGTACATGCCGTTGAACGAAACAGCGTTGGCCTTGCGGAGCGCTGCGACGATCTTGCGGACGTCGTTGGCCTTGATGATGTCATCCGAACCGACCGTCGCACGGCTGTTCGGAAGGCTTGCGCCACCCGAGCCGTAGACCACGTTCGTGCCACCAGCGAGGACGTCGCGGATCACGCCGTCGATCGAGATGCCAGCGTTGTAGCCGACGAGGTTCGCGGCAGCCGAGTCGACATCGAGGAACGAGGTTCCACGCAACTTGGCGGTCGTGTTGACGGCATTGCCGTACTCTTCCAGGGTCACCTCGATCTGGCTGTCACCCATCACCACGGGGGTGACATCGGTGTCCTCGACGAGGGTGCTGGTCTTTTCGGCAAGATCGTTGAAGATCGTGAACTTGACCGAGGAACCAGGCATTGCCTGTGCGACGGGCATAACGTCCGCCGCCGCGTCGAACAGAAGTTCGCTGCGGAGCGCGAAATACGCGAGCCTGTCAAATGCAACCTGGTCTGTGAGCAGGTCGCTCGTTTGTGTCTTAGTCATTACCTGTTATTTCTTTCTCCCGACAGGACGGGAGTCCCGCGGGTTAGATGTTGTTTGCTTGCTGTCTCATCTGGGCCAGCAGGGTCATCACTTCATCCTGATTGCGAGTGTTGTTGATCTTGGTCAACCAATCCTCGGCGGGTTCGCTTTGCTCACCAGCGCGTTGGGCCTTAGAGATCTTGTTCCAAGTCTCCTGCTCCGCTTTGTTTTCTGCGGCTTGCGTGGAGGGCTGAACAAGGTTTGCTTCTTCGGCGGCTGCTCGGATTGCTTCGGGAGTGATCTCGCCGTCGTAGCCCTTGATGAAGTACTTGGCTACTGGGTTGTCGAGCGGTACTCCCGCTTTGACAAACGCCAGTTCGCGCTTGGCTGCTTCGGCCTCTGCTCTCGCGGCTCGCTCTTGCTTCAACTCTTTTTCGAGTTTGCGCATGTGCGCCCGAACAGGGTCTTGACCTTGATCCATCGTCTCGTCATCGAACTCGTTGACATCTGACATGGCCCACTCCTTCTGCCCACACCTCAACTGGAGGAGTTGAGATGGCTGCGTATTACACCCTTGTTTTCACGTTGAAGTCGGGGATTCTCCAACGGTCATCCCTAACGGGATGTAGTCACTGTACCACACAGAGTGGTGTTGTCAAGGGGGACTACTGCGGTCCACCCAATCCAGTCTCGATAGCACCCGAAGTAGCGCCAGTGGTACGGGCGAACTGTCCGCCAGCCTCGAACTCTGCGACACGCTGACGCTGACGGCGCTGCAACGCCTCTTGCGCCTGAACGTCAAACCCGAACGCGGCACCCACTTTCTGTTGCTCGGTGAGTGCTTCTTCGCCTGCCATCTCGGTGTACAAGCCTGCGAGTTGGCCTGCACGCTGGAACGCTTGCTGCGCTTCGTCGATGCTGTAGCCGCGTGCCACCAGGTCTTCCACCGTGCCGACACCCAACTGGAAACCACCTTGCTCGAAAGCACGGGCAGAGATCTGGGCGGCCTGGGCCTGACGGGTGAGCAACGGGGTTGCCCGTTCTGGGTCGATGAAGTAGGCAGCCAACTGGGATTCGTTTACCCCGTACAGGGTTTGCATCTGGCGCTTCACTTCAGGGTCGGCGTCAGCGACAAGACGGTAGCCCTGCTGGACGCGGGTGTTCAGTTCTGCTGGGGAGACGTCGCCTTCGATCAGTTTGCGGAAGTCATCGGGTTCGTCGTAGAAGCCTGACGGCAGACCGTTGGAGCGGAGGGTTGTGCGGAATGACTCTTCCAACTGGACGTAGGTGGCAGGGTCAAGTGCTGGCAGACCTTTCTTTTCACGGGCTGTGTTGGCTGCGAACCGCTGTTTGTAGGGGGCGGTTTCACGGAGTTCGAACAGCACCGCGTCGCCATCAGTGATGCCTCGGGCGATCAGGCCACGGACGTTTGTTTCCAGGGCATCAAGTCCGATGCGGGACAAGAGAACACGAAGCCGACCGAACGCGTCTTCCTGTTGGCGTGCAAGAGCCTGGGCTGCGAGCCGTTCCTCTAGTTCGCGACGAAGACGGGCCTCACGCTCAGCAGGGGTTTCCTGCGGGACATTCGCACCTGGGGCGACAGGGGTTGTGGTTTCGGGCAGCGGAAACCGTTCAGGAACGTAAATGTCGAACGGGTCAGCAGGCGCAGTAGGAGCAGTAACAGGTGTGAAGTCGGGAAGAGTGGTTGGGGTATCAGTCCCCTGCCCGAAAAAGAATGGGTCAATGTTCGTCATCGTGTGAACCCGAACGCTTTCTCCAACGAACGCACAACGCTACTCACTTCCTGATTCGCTTTAGCGGTGTACTGGTAACCGTACTTCGGATCAGACTTTAGTTTCTGTGCCCACTCAGTCAGCGACAACGGGCCATCCTGACCCTGAAGAGCCTCAGAGTAAATCGACGGCGCACCACCAGCGTCAACCAGATCAACCTGGTCCAACGGCTTTTCGAGGATCTGTGCCGCGTACTGACGGTACGGCTTGAAGATCTGGTCGATCGTCAGGCCAGCGTCAAGGTCTTCAGCGACGCCTTTGTACCAGCGGCGTGCCGCGATCTTGTACGACTGACGCAAATCGTCCTCGGTCTTGCGTCCAGTGAGAACGTCCTCAACTTCCTGGTTGGACAACTGGAAGCCGTAGTCCCGTCCAATCTGACGGATACGGTCAGCCTCACCAGAGGTGAGTGCACGGGTAGCGGCAGTCTGCATCGCATACACGTTCGTGCCAGCAGGCTTCGCAAGCGCTTCCTGATAGATGAACAGTTCAAGCGCTTTGCCTGTCTTGGCGTCACGCGCAGCCTTCGTAGCAAGGTTCGCCAGTGAAGCGTCGTCGATCTGAAGGTTGCCGTACGCCTGCTTGATTTCCAGTTTGAACTTGTCAATCTGCGCCTGCTTGTTGCCAGGGGTGAGTTTGTCAAAGTTCTGCTGGTTGGTTGTCGTGTTCTGGGCGTACTCGGTTCCCGAGAATCCCTGCTCCATGAGCGTTTCAAGTTCGTCGGAGTCGTACCACTTCTCCAACACTGCACGCTGCAACAGTGCGGTCATGTCCGCGCCGAATACTGTCTGGTCGAGGAGGTACTGGTATTGCGGGAACTGGCGACGGAACTCTGCTTCCCAGTTTGCGATTGCTTTGTCGCCTGCGGCTAAACGTGCACGAATCGCTTGGCGGTTCTGTGGCGTGTCAGCCAACCCAGAAGAAGCCAACTCTGTTTCAACTTGCTGACGTGTGACAGGACGGGCAGCGCCACCGCCACCTCCCCCGCCAGTTCCACCACCAGTAGGAGCCGAAGGAGTCCCATCTCCACCAGCCTCGGGTGTAGCAACACCAGTAATGCGAAGGGGCGTGCGTTGACCCAAATACGTTTGACCGAAGCGCTCAGCCTCGGCACGGTCTACAGCCTGGGGTGTGGTGCCAGCCGACAGGCCAGTCTCCAACATTTCATAACGACCGTAACCAGTCGTGCTAAGAACTGGCTTAGCGAGAGCGCCAGCCTCCATCGCGTTGATGTCACGCTTGACCTGGCCGACAGTTGCAGTGTAGGTGTTGAACTCTTCTTCAGTTACTTCGCCAGTGTTCAGACCGCGCAAATAAAAGTTCTTGCTGTTCTCCAGCAACTTCAGTTCTTCTTTGGCATTGAACAGCGCTGTTTCACGCTGCTTATTGGCACGCTGATCCAACCTGCGTTCCTGAGTGGTGGCTGTTTTCTCTGCTTTCTTCTTTGACTTTTCAGTCTTTACAGCAGCAGTAATAGCACCTTTCGCGCCAAGAAGTTGGGTTGCAATCTGGGCAGGCGTGTACGACTTGCCCTGATAAAAGAAGTTTTCGCCCGCATCCAGGGCTTTTTGCGCTTTATTGAAATCGTCCTGTGCAGCCATGTCAGCGTCCAATCAACCGTTCGAGAACTTCGGCAGCACGCGCAGCCCCCTGCACAGCGACCTCACCTTCACGTCCAGCCTGCACCGCAGTAGCGGCAGCAGTGCTCAACGCAGGCGCCTGCTGTGCTGAACCAGCACGCTGAACCTGCTGCTGTTGCACAAACTGGACAGCCTCACGAGCCTCACGAGCAGTCAACGGACGACCCAACAAACGCAGCGACTCGTCACGCAACACCTTCTCCACATCCTCACGGGCAGTGACGCGAACACTTGGACCGCCAGATGCTTGACCGCCAGGGTATTCCTCACGGAACAAACCCAACCCAGCAAGACCAGTTGTACCGTAACGGTCCATCGTCAACAGGTACTTGCCGACAGCCTCCAAGTCCTTACTGTCCACCATCGAACGTGACGGCTTGCCGCCCTCATACATTCCGCGGTCAGCAAGAATGTTCAGGAAGGCGCGACGGTCGTTGACGTCAGTGATGCCGGCAATGAACTGGTAGGACTCTTGACGCAGTTTGCTTGACGACCCGCCGTACGGTGCGCGTTCAATCTCACCGTTCTGGTTGACGAGGTTCGGGCCTGTGTAATACAGTTCCTGACCTTTGCGTTGGAAATACTTTTCGTCGTACGTTTCCGTGCCGATCTTGGCAGTTTCGCTGACAGCAACTTTGCGTGGCTGGAAAGGGTAGGTGATGGGCAGCGAATAGCCCCCATCACTTTGGGTCATGGGGATTGCGCCTACGTCGATGTTGAAGTCGCTCATATCAGTCCACCTCAGATGATAGTTCGTCCCATACCCGCAAGAAGCCAGGTTCCTGCTGACCGATAGCCGTACCAATGTTGTACAGCCACTGGCGCAGGTTCTCGAACTTGTCGGCACGGATGTCCTTATTGCCTGCACGTGCCACTTCTGCGTACGCCTGATCGCGGTAACGCATGTACTCGCGCACTGCTTTGGCGACATTGTTGCCGTCAAGTGAGGCGTCGCTGGCTGCCTCACGGATCTGCTTGACCGTGTTATCGAACTCGCCAACAGTGAAGGTGGCCACCTCAGGGAACCCTGGCAGGCGCTTGTTGATCTCCTTTCGGGCGTTAGCCAGCCATTCGCGTTGCTCTGGGGTCGGGTCGGTGCCGAGGCGTTGCTTCAGGTTGCGGTAGATCGCTGATCCGACACGACGCTGAGCCAACTCGACCATCTCATCATCGGTCAAACGCTTCCGTTTGCCAGTACGGATCTGCCGTTCGTAGGTGGCATACGAGAAGTCGTCGCCAGCGGGGGCGAAGTAGGCGGCAGCCTCAGGGTATTTCTTGAACAGGTCACCGTTCTGACGTTCCCAGTCACCGAACTGGTCGGAAGCAGACAGGCCACCGACCTGTGCCTGAGTCTTGCCAGACATGTACAGGTAGGCGTCGTCACCGAAAATGTCGAGGAACTGTTCGACTGCGGTGTCAGGGTTTTCGCGGTTGAGGCGCTGGAACTCGGCTACGAGCACCGATGCCATCATGTCTCCACCCTTTGTTTCGACCATGAACTCTGAGGTTCCGCTGGTCGGTCCGATGAACTGGGATGCTGCACGCATGAACGTCAGTACACGGGCGCGTGGTTTGGCGTCATCGAACAGGCGGATCTTTTCGTTGGGATCGGCAAGGTCGTATTCGCCTGTTGCTGCCAACGCTTGCACGGTTTCCATGTATGTGTTGGCGTAGATGCCGTCCAGTTTGTTGGGGTTGGCGCGGAACGCCTCGGTCATCTTTGACACGTAGCCAGGGACAAGGGAGCCGAAGCCTTTGCGTCCGTATGGGAGGACGTATTCGAGCAGCCCGTCAAGTTTTGGGGTGTCGGGCGCCAGTTGTGATGCTGCGATTTGGACGGCGGGGCCGAATCCAGGGACAACCTGGAAACCCATCGACAGTCCCTTGACGCGACCAACCAGCGGTGCTTCGACACCTGTAGCGAGTTTCGCGAGTTTGCCTGAGAACGGAAACGTGAACATGTTCTCGCCGCTTACGGGGTCTTTGTAAAAGAATCCGCGACCGTCGTTCTCTGGGTCGGCACCAGTCAAGCCTGTGTAAACCTGTTGTGCGCGACGGATACGGGCAGGGTTCTCTACGAGGAAGCCTGCGTACTTGGTCATTACTTCTCGGTATGCGGAACCGAACGGCATGAGGATGCGGAGCACGTCTTCCAGGTTGTTGCGTTCTGCTGCGTTGTACAGGGTTTCTTTGGTGAAGTTCAGGGCTTTGATGGAGGCGAACTCTTCGAGTTGTTCCATCGTGCCAGTGCCCTTCGAGTTGGCGAGAGCCTTTTCCAGTTTCTTGAAGTTGGCTTTTCCGCCGACAAGGTTCTGGATGCTGACACCGTTGCTGTCCGCCGCGGCAGTCAGACGGGACAGAAGCGCGTTTGCCTCAGATGGGGACAGAAGATCTGCGTTGTTGACGATGTTCTCGTAGTAGGACTGGCGGAACAGGGGTGAACGCTCAAACTTTCGGACAGCAGTCCCGTAGATGCGGTCGAAAAAGAAGTCAACTGCACGGTTCTTTAGGCCGATGACGTTCTCTTCTGTTGCGCTGAGAGTGCCTTTCGGGATTTCGCGTTCGGCATACTTCACTTTGTTTGGCAGACGGTTACCCTGTGTATCTGCGACACGCTTGACAAGTTCAGCGAACTCTTGACGTCCTTCTGGGGTATCCCAGATGTCAAAACCGCTGACACGCTGAATCGTGTAACGGCTGCCGTCACCAACATCGGTAATGATTGCTGCGACACCAGGTTCGCCAGGGACTTCAATCAGGCTGCCCTTACCAAAGTTCTTGGGGCCGTCAATAAAGTTCTTGGGAAGCAAATCGTTCGGGTCGAGGCTGGAACGCGGCCCGTTGGGGATCTGGCGGTATGCGGTAGCGAAACGGATTGTCTCATCCCCGCCGCTTTTCAGTGCGACACGCGGCTCGGCAAGACGGTAAACCCAGTCGAGCAGCACATCGTCGGTGACTTCCTTGAACTTGACAAGGGTGGCTTCGCCAGTTTCTTTGTTCTTGATCGGGACGCCGTTCTGCAAATACTTCTTCAGCGACTCCAGTTGGCGTGCACCCTTTGGACGCTTCGGATCGCGCAGATAGGTAAGGATGTCTTCACGCGGGATGCCTTTAGCGACCGCGTTCATAATCGTGTCCTGGCTGACCTGACGCAGTTCGTCAATCAAACCTTTGTCCCACAGTTCGCGCTCTTTGGCTTTGTCAACAATCTTGTAACTGCCCGTACGCACAGCGCGACGTGATGCCTGCACTGGGTCAATGAGGTTGCGTTGCAAACCGAACGACATGCTTTCAGCGAAGTTGTCAATGTCATCATCTACCCCGTCAATGACTTTCTGGACGTATGTATCCCAGTCGCGTCCAAAGATGTTGGTTGGGGCTTTCTTGCCCATCACGTAGTAGATGTAGTCAACAGGGTGGCGGAAGAACGACGCTTTGCCTACGGTTGCCATACGGATCTGGGCGTCAAACATGTTTCGCATGATGTATCCGCCAGTTGCCAGGGTGAGCGGCTTCCAGATTTCGTTCTGCAGATACTCGGTGACAGCGATAGCGCCGCGTGGGTCGCCTGCACGGTTGGACAGTGCGCGACGCACGAACGGGTTGGCGGTCAAACGGCGAACACCACGGAAGTCGGGGAGGACGCGCATTGTGTCCATCATTTCGACAACGGAACCTGGGCCTGACATGACCCACTTGTCGATGTCGGCGGGGTTGATTTCGGCTGGCAGGTCGATCATGCCTGAGTCAACATTTGCTTTGATGATGTTGCCGTCGTACATCTCGCCAAGTTCGTCAACGAAATACGCTTTCGTCTGGTCGAGCACCTGACGTACCTTCTGAAACATTCCTTTGGCGGCGATCTCCCCAATGTCGTCACCGAGATCTTTCTTCAGGGTTAGGGTGACAAGTTCGTTGAATGTTCCATCGAGTGATTCGAGGTTGATCTCGTTCGGATTGCGGTAGGTGTCGATCACCTTCTTCATAAAGTTCCGACCGTCAATACTGTCGGTCTTTACTCCGATGGTGTCCAGATAGTTGGCGTACGACTTGACCGCCTTGATGCGGTCCTGGGTGGAGCCAGCAACTAGCACTTGGTCTGGGACATCGGTGAAGAGTCGGCTGTTGCGCCACGAGTTGTAGCCAGGAACTTTTTCCTTGACCATCGTGCCGAAACGTGCGCCGCGAATGTCACGAATGTCGGTGGGCAGGATGCCTGCGACTTCGCTGTTCATGCGGTCAGCGGCCTGACCGATAATGCCGATCACTTCGTCAGTGGTCTTGGCATCCTTGAACTTCATTGCGGTATCCAAGTCGATCTTGTAGTCGAAGATTCGGGACAAGATGTCGAACTCGTCGTCGCTTTCAGTTAGCGCCTCAACAAGACGGCGTGAGCGTTTATCGCTGGTAAAGAACTGGCGGAACTTGGAACCGTTCCATGCGATCTTTTCGGCTTCATCCAAGCCAGCAAGCCCACGCTCAGCGGCTTTGGCGAACGCAGAGATTTCCTCGGCGGTCTGAATGCTCGGGAGTGCGGCGCGGGCTGTTTTCGCTCCAGCCAACGCTTTGCCAGCAACAATCGTCGGATCGGCGAACACGTTGACAGCGGCATCAACAACACCTGACAGCAGGTTGTATTCTTTAGATCCTGGGGTGAAGAACACGTCGGCTGATCCGCGACCAACAGTCCACGCCTGTCCGTTGATCGTGCCACGGAAACGACGGGCACGTTCAGACTGTTTTTCTGCGACCTGACCGCCAACGAAATAGCCGTCACCCGCACCAGTCGGATCAGCCATCAACGACCCGAAAGTGGTGGACTTGAACCAGCCATCGAACCCTTCAGGATTGGTGGATGAAAACAACTGGGAACCAAGATTGGTTGTCAACTCGGGGGCAAGGTTCAACGCGGCGAACGTCCAACGTGTCGTCGTCTTCACTTTGTCAACAACGTTGCGCTGCCACCACGACTTCGGCTGATTGTCGGGATCAAGACGTGTCTGTGTTGCGCGTGCAGAAAGTTCTGATGCACGGTTCAACGCCTCAGGTGACGCGTTACCTTTAGCCAAAGCCAGGATTTCGCCTGGTTTCATCCACGGGTTCTGACGGTAAATGTCACCGATCTTCTTCGCCAACGCAGGGTCAGCCTGCGCTTTCAACTGATCGGCACGATTCCCGACAACAGTTGTTTGTTCGAGGATGTCCTGTTCGTCTACCGCATTAGGCCATTGGCTTGTTGACATTAGAACCCTTCGCGGAGAGCCGAGTCAATCAAGTCTGCCAGATCGTCGTTGTAGTTAGTGAGCAGCAACGCTTTCAGTTCTTCCATCACATCATCCGTGTTCGGAGGCATAATCGGAATACCTGCACCCAACGCGTTGGGGCCAGCACCAAAGTTCGCGCCAGCAGTGATCGGTTCCATTGGACGTGCCGTGGGTGCGGTGAGTGAACCTGACGGCATTGGGCGTGCGCGACGCGCAGCCTGCTGTGCAGCAACCTCGGTCGGTGCGTTACCAGTTGGCATGGCTTGGACGCGCTTCTCCTGCGCTGCGGCCTCACCGTAGGTTTGATTGCGGAACTGTGGCTGAACCATTTATCCCCCCAGTTGTGCGAGTAGAGCCTCAATCGGCGGTGCCCCGCCACCAGTCGGAGGAGCGGCAGGTGCCTCTGCCCCCATTCCTGGCATCGCCAATCCTGGCATAGTTTCAGGTGAACCTTGCGGAGCCTCGGATGCTTGACGGTCGCGTGCACGCTGATCCGTACGACGCACCGCTTCAAACAGCGGGACATCTTGCTCGACAACCAACTTGGTGAGGAACGCCAGATCCTCGGGCTGGTACGGGCCTTCAGGGTTCGCAGCCTGCTGCTGAATGGACTGCAACAGTGCAGCCTCGACACCTTCCGCAATGATGCGGTCGTGCTCTAGTTCGGGGTCTGCGATGAGCGGGTCTGCTTCGCGTGCCGATTCCTTCGACATGAGTCCTGCGCCGATGCGCTGTCCGAGGCCGACGATCAGGTTATTGACGTCTGATCCAGCAGCCGAATACGCGACGTAGTGGAAGTCGGTTTGCCACACTTTGTTCGGAACATACGTTTCCTGACCGACCGACGTGCGTGACGGGATGAAGAAACTTTTAGTCCTGTTACCCCAATACGCTTTTTCGACCGCGATAGCGATCTTGTCTTCGTGCAGCAGACTGTTCGCGAAAACTTCCTGTGCTTCCTGGACGCGGTAGTCAACGGTGGCGGAAAGGACAGATTCGCCGCGGCGACCAGTACGAATGTTCGTTGCCGACTCGCCACCGAACTCTGCGGGGATCGCACCTTCGAGACGCTCTTGGCGTTCGAGACGGTCGAGTGCGGTGTCGGTCTTGTAGCCAGGGTTCAACTGCAACTGTTGAATGTCGCCACCTTTGACGACTCCGAGGATGCCTGACTTGCCGTCAGCCAACTGGAGGATCTCAGGGTTCTCGCCAGGGCGTGCAACCAAATACTCTTCGGGGAAGATGCCGCGCTCGATCGCGATCTCCGTCAGAGCCTGGAGACGTGCACGCGTGTAGTACATGCCGAGCACACCGTCGAACTGGCCTCGTGCCTTATCGAGCGTGATGCGTTGCGGAACGACAGCAAGCGGGACGCCTGCACGGTTCGGGATCGCTTCCAACAGGATCGCTTCAAGCCCTGCACGTTCGGCGGGGTTGAGTTCGGGGTTGTCTTCTGCTCCGAGGACTGCGAGTTGGATGCTGTCAGCGCAAACGTATTCGAGGAGTGTGTAGCGGGAGTCGGAATCGACACGACCCATACGCAACTGGCCTGACACCAACGGCCCATAGTTTTTCAACAGCCAGGATGCGGTGACACGTGACGTGAAGATGCAGTTCTCTGGAACAACGTCGTCTTCGTCCATCGGTGCAGCGAACGTGTCCAACGGGTTACGGACAACCCACTTCGGGGTGAGGGTTTCGAAGTCGGGTTTGATGAAGACGGGTGACTGGCTGTAGCCGAGAAGGTGGCGTGCGCGGCGACGCAGTTTCATCTGCATGCGGTTCTCATCCCAGAACGAGTTCAGTGCACGCTTACGCATGCGTGCCATTTTTTTCGCCGTCTCGGAACCTTCTTTGACTGGCGGGAAAAATGCTTGCGGCATCGTCGAGGAGACACGCATGGACATTTGGTCCAAACCTTGTACCAGCAGGTTGGCGACGTTCGTTTTGGCGTTGCGGTCAAGTTCGTTGAGCGGGACCACGACGTCTCCGTTGGCGAGGTCGCGGACGCGACGCATCTGCTCATGCACAGGGCCAGCAGCCAGACGGCGCTGGTGATACAACTCTACGATGTCATCTAGTGAGCGCACGATACTCCGTTGTTAGGCAAACCTGACGACAGAGTAGCAGACTAAATCCACGAGGGGCGCCATAGTCGGGGTGGTCGTTTCATCGGACCGAGTTGTGGCATGTGAAGTTCAGCGAACCAGTGAGCCATCACCAAGTCCGTCCCGTTCTTTTTGTTGCGTGTCCACGACGACATCTCCTCAATGAAGGCAAGCGTCTTCCAGTTCTCACGCATGGTCGGGATGCGTACCTGTCCGTTGCGCCACAGCGGTGGCAGTAGCGCTTCAACACCCAGGTTCTCATCTAACTTGTTACGGGAGGTTGTGTGCGGGACGACAAGAACACCGTGGAGGGCTTGCCATTTGCGTACGAAGTCGTGGGCGAGGAGGAAGCGTTGGGCGGCGTTGACTTCAACAATCCAGTGGGAGATCGGGTAGCCCATCTCGAACGACCTGTTCTGCCATGCCTCCATTATTCCGCCGTACTCGCGGCTGCTCGTGTTGAATCCGAGAAGTTCCTCCGCCGTTAGTTTCGTCCGTTCCAGGTCAACCAGGTAGCGAAGGTTGGTGGATGGCTGGTAAAGCCACCATTGGATTGCCCAAAAGTTTGTGGGGCTGGGGTCCACGGAAGCGATGGAAATGATCGGGGGTTCGAGGTTGGGTGGGATGTATCCAGGGCGACGGTCAGTGTCGATGCAGCCCTGGTAGAGCACACCGTCTGGTCCCATGCCACCTGTCGCCCACACTCGCTCGATCAGGTACTGGCCTTGTGCGAGGTCTTGCTGCTGGTAGATGACATCAAACTTGGCGGGGGCGGAGTGTTTGAGGTAGGACAAATCTTTCCAACTCAACCTGTACGGGTCCAGTAGCGGTCCGTTGGGCCACGGGGGTGCGATGGTGCGTCGGGACTCTCTTCCCGTGTCCAGGTCTTCGTAATAGGCTTTGTACACGAAATGCGTGTACTTCGATTTCTTTTCTGGCTCCACCTCGGCGGACACGTCTGTCACATCGGAGCCGTCGTATGCGTCGGGGTCTTCTTCGTAAGTGACTTTAGATAGACAGTGCGCGTAGAGGTCGCCTGGTCCGAGCCTCTGTCCGATCACCACGAGGGTGCCACCTGGATCGACACGGGCTTCCGCCACAGTGTCCCAGCGTTCTAACAGTTTGTCTCTAGCGACGGACTCTTTGGCGTTCTCTGGGGTGGCTACGTCGTCGAAGAGGCACAGGTCGGCGCGGTGTCCGATGAACTCTGAGTCGATGCCGTAGGAGGAGACGGTCGGTTCTTTGTTATCCAGTCCCGATAAGTCTTCCTGTTCCACTATGAACTCTTCTGCTCTCCACAGTGCACCAGAGGATGACGGTTTGAACCTGCCGTAGTCGATAGACAGGCACGCTTCCGCGTTCAACGCCAGCCCTTTCTCCACGAGGATGGGGTCTGGGGTGAGCGGGAACGGGCGTTCCAGGGTTTCGCGGATACGACGCGAATACATTTTTGCAAGGGTTTGGGTGGCGGACCCGATCAACACACGGATCTTGCGGTTCCTGCAAATCATCCACACCGCGAAATCATGGAACAGTGTCGATTTCCCTGCGCCAGGGGGACAGTTGATGAGGATGAACTCTTTCTCAGGGGACTGCAACATTTGGGCGATCTTGTATGCGGCATCCACCTGCCACGGGGACGGCACCCTACCCAAATAGCGGCGACGGAAGTAGTCGAAATCTTCCAAACCGCGCTGCGCCTCAGGGGAAAGCCTGTCGTACGGGATCACAGGAGGAAGATCCGCCACCTCCATCGCAGACTTCCACGCATCCGCCTGCCTGCCACCCTGCTTCTTGACAACCTGACCGACCTCCACCTCAGCCAACTGGATCTCAGCCTGCGCCTTCCGCCGCTTCGCCTCCCACTTCGTAGCAGTATTCACATGAATCCCAGCGATACCCGCAGCATCCTGAATAGACATCCCCGCAGCCCGAGACTGCCAATACCGTGCCACATCCTGCGGCGGAATCTGACGTCTCCCCGAACGACCAGCAACCATAATCATCACATGATAGTTGCAAACCATCTGCCACATGTGTTATGCTCATCGCACACGTCACGCTGGGAAGCGTTGCGAACCCAAAAAATACGGTTCTCCTAAACGATTACATTCCTCCTCGCATACAACTGCCAGGGCAGCATGGTTAGATCGCATGGACTAGTGGCCTGAAAAGGGGACCGTAGATTGTCGTCTTCTTTTGGTATTGAGAACAGACGGGTTCAGACGTAAAACAGAACTTGGGGGGCTAAAAAGATTTGCCACCAGCCAGCAATCCTGCCAGCAGGAGTAGGGGGATAAAAACCAATAAGCCCCCACCCACAAACAAGCAGGCCAACAGCCCAAAGGTGGAGCCTGGTCACAAACACACAACCCCCAAACCGACACCCAACTCACAAAAATGACCACACACCCCGAGGCTTATATATATACATACACCCCGTGCGCGCGGCAGACCCCCCGTTCCTACTTTCTGACCGTTCAGTAACCCACCCACCCCCAGTTTGACTGACCGTTCAGTAACTTACTGACTGGTAAGTAGAACCCCCCACCCCCCATAGGACTACAAGTCCAACCAGAACAGGACGAAAAGTCCTACACGAGACGTGCCGCCTTGTTAGGTGAGCCTGACAAAGGTGGGGTGTGTTGGGACTAATGGTTCTAGTTTTTGTTACACAACTGTAACCTAAAAGACTTGACAAAGGGTCGGGGTTCCTGTAGAGTGGTGTTCAGTGAGGTTCCGTGGTGGATCCTCCAGGAGAAAAGGAGCAAGGGATGGAAACTCAGATCACACTCACCAGGGGGCAGGTGTCTCACCTGCTGGCGATCCTGGACGCTGATGTCACGTTCTGGCTGGATGAGGTCAAGAAAGCGGAGGGGGACGGGTTCGAGTGGGGACGCTACGTCGTGCGTAGGCTGCTGGAGGCGGGTGACCTGCGTGACAAGGTGAGGGAGCAGGCTTACCAGGTCGCCTGACCTGGCAGGACTGGTGACCTGTAGGGGTCGAGGGGTTCGTTGCCCCGCCAGTCCACAAGGTGCGGTGCGTGTGGTGCGTACCGACCGAAGACAAACAGAAAAGGAGCAAGGACAGTGAAATACAAACTCGACGCTGAGACGCTCGCGGACATCCGCGACGTGCTCGGACAGTTAGGGGAGGCCGGCCCGTACTCGGGACGCACAATGTACGAGGAGGAGTGTCTAGCGATCACGACTGATGACGTGGCGCGCACGTTCGCGTGGCTCGGAATGGGTGGACGCAAGTTCCGTGAGTTGCTCGACTTGATGATGGAGTCGGACATCCGTTACGACGCATCAGGAAAGCACAATACGGTGGTGTACTTCCCGTGGATCATCATCGACGAGGAGGTGGAATGATGACAACGCACGACGAGTACTGCCGAACCCTTAGAGAGATGGAAGCACTGGAGCGCAAGGTCGAGCGAGCGAAAGCACGTTTGGAGTCTGCACGGCAGGAGTTGGCACGCAAAGAATACGAGTCGGCAGCAATGTTCCGCGAGTTGTGGGACATCCACGTCGCCCCAAGTTGGCAGAACAAATAGTCCAAACAGGATCACCGTAGACAGGCGAAAGGCTTGCATCCCGAGCGAGACGGGACTACGGTACAAGGTAACGGTTTCCGTGGTGGATACCGACCGAAGACAAACAGAAAAGGAGAAATACACAATGCCTACAAAGGCACAACTACAGGAACGAGACGAGGCACGCGCACGCTTGCGTGAACTCGTAGACAAGTCAGAGAAGCGGCGCGACGGTAAGCCAGTCGTTTACACCTTCTTGCGGCATGTCTCCAAGTCGGGAATGTCACGCGACATCACGCTAAAAATCGTGGACGACGAGGGGACGCTGCGCGACATCACCTACACCGCCGCGATCGCGTTAGGTGAGAAGCCGCGCGACTTGCACGGATGGAATGTCATTCGTGTCGGTGGCTGCGGCATGGACATGGGCTTTCACCTTGTGTATTCGCTTTCGTCGGTACTGTTCGCAGACCGTAACCGTGCAGGCTACGTCATCGACCATGAGTGGGCATGACATGGAACCCCTGATCGCTTTCCTTGCGCTCACTGGCTGGGTGCTTGGCACGGTACGAGTGTGCCGATACATGATCGACAACCCGCCACGCTACGAAGGGGGCAACGAATGAGCACAGACACAAAGCACGCGCAGTGCGCTTGCTCAATCAACAGAGACGGGACAACGACCACGTTCCTATGCCCCGTCCACGCACAGCACGACCCGTGCTGGACTAAGCAACAGATCACAGGAAGACGGCGGCGCGGCTCAGTCGAACACGGCTGCTGCACACACTGTGGATGGGAGGGGAAAGAATGAAACAGAACATAGGTGCGCACGTCCTCGTACAAGACACAACAGGACACAACCACACGGTGTATGTATCGTTCGGAGAGTACGACGAAGACACAGACACCGACACTCACGGGGTGCGTGACATACGCATCGCCTACTACATGACACCCGAACAACTACGGAACGGAGCAGCCACGCCCGACGAGTACTACTCGATCATTTCGTGGGAGTACGAAACGAAAACGGAGGACTAATGAAACCCCAGTGAAATAAAGATACTTGACAAGACTTGACAAGTGTGCTATACTGGTATTCGTCGGCTGGTAACCGACACAACAGAAAAGGAGCAAGGCAATGACCGAAAAGTACGAACCGTTCCGACTGTTCAGCGAACTGCTGTCATCACCCCGCAAACGTGCGGCAAGTGACAGACGTTCACACGCAGCCGAGATACAGAGAACCGCAACATTCCAGGAGTGCCCAAACTGCGGGACGACATGGCCCACAGATGAGGCAGACGAATGCGAGGACTGCACCGCATGACACTGGTCACCCTCGCGATCGTCGCAGTACTTCCCGCCCTCGGACTATTGACGGGCATACACATAGAGCGCAACAAACAACAGCGCATGACCGCCACGCGGCGTGCATACCAACACAGAAAAGGAACAGAACAATGACACTCACGGAAACGAAAACCGATGGCGAATGGCTCGATGACCTGTACGCCATCCTCAACCAAGACGGCAACCAAGCAACAGACACCGACTGTCTAGAGCAGGCATACGTTCTGCTACAGGAGTGGTCACAGCAGCAGGGCGGGTACTGACATGATGTCGCAGCAGCAGGTCAGTCGCCACCGATACAGCGTCTACGTCAATGACGTGGAAGTGAACAACCACTTCCTCACCTACGACCAAGCCGAAACGCTCGCCGACAGTTACCGTGCCAACGGCTACGACGATGTGTACGTCGAGGAGATGATTAGCGCATGATGCTGCGCCTCTTCAGGCGCAAACATCCACCATCACGAGCATCACTGCCCGTATGGATAGCGCGTCACGACAACGGCAAGTTCTGGGCAGGGCCATACAAGTGGCAGGGCAGGACAATGACTAAGCATCTACCGCTCATCTACAAGTGGGGGACAGAGCAGTCCTGCCGCTCCTCGATCATGTGGTCAGGGTTGTCAAACGTCCACCCCGTCAAGGTAGACTGGGTGAAGTTCGCAGACGGTCATAGAAAAGCGCATCCACCACTGCGCCACCGTTGAGCGACGGGGTTTCCCCCCGCCATTGTGTTATCCCTTTTCCGATGGCGGGGGAACCTCGTTACAGCGCACGCCAAACAGACGGCGAATGATTCTCCTCAACCGCCTTCTTCTGCTCAGGCGAATCGTACAAACGTACGAAATGGAAGCACGGATCACCACCGTCGAAGAAGTCGTCGTCCTCTTGACGGCTTGTCGCCATACCGTCATGCCCGTAGCAGAGAGCAGGCCCACAGAAACCTTTGCGATGCCCCAACTCCAGCCACTGGTCTATCGTCATCACATCTGCGAGGATCGCTGACACCACAGGTTCAGCCAACTGGAACAACTCGTTCCCCTCCTCAGTGACACCGTACGTTTCGATCAACCCCACCTCTTGCAAGAAAGAAACGGCAGCCTCGTAATCTTCTTGCGTCAGTTCGATCTCTTCATCGTCCATGTTCAAACTCTACCTTCTCCATAGGGGTCGGCTGACGGGAATGTTTCTCAGGGTTCGTGCACACAGGGGGACACGACGGCTTCACATGCAACACGATGTGCCGCTTACAGACAGGACATTCCCACTGTTGGCGTGGCATCAGCAGTCCTCCCACTTGGCGAGCGACCAGCCACGCACACGCCCATCCTTCTCGATGTAGCACCACTGTGGTGCGTCAGGGTCACAGTTGCAGCCCGTCAACTGACGCGGATCATGTGTCACGATGCCGTGACAGTTCAGGCATCTAACCTTTTTTGCGTCGCCGTTTAGGTTTGTCATCAAACCATTCACCTTTACGATACGGGTGACACCAACAGTTACATGATGCCACCACTTCAGGCGACCACTGGGTGAGAATCAAACTGACCTCACCACAGTGATCGCACATGGTGGAATAATCAGAAAGGTTCTTCGTCAAACGCAGGCCCACCATCGGCGGGTGCTTCGTTGCTGAACGACCACAGTTGCGCGTCATCAAACTTGGCGACACGCTTCACCAGATAAACGTCAGTGGCTTCACCCTTCTTGTTGGTGAGCGTAACCTTCTCACCCTCAAGACCTTCGTGGCGTATCTTGCAACCCCACGAACCGTCCTTCAGTTTGTACCAACTAGCACTCATAGTTCTCTCCCCTCGCTCAATGCGATCTTTAGTCGGTCAATCATGCTGCGGTACATGATGACCTGTTTTTCTAGTTCCGCAATCCGCATGCGGTCTTCGTCACGTTGCTCACGCAGTGAGTCAACGGTGACCTGAAGATCATTCAGCCATTGCTGATAGACGATGGTGTCGTTCTCTGTCATAACCCCAACGTATCCTCTGTGAGTACGCCGAGCGCGTATTTCCTACGCTGGTGGGCGAGCATCCCACCCCAGATACCTTCACCGATACCGTTCGTAACAGCGAACTGCAAACACTCACGGCGCACAAGACACGTCTTGCATACAGCGATCGCCGCCTTTGCGCCAGCAGAGTAGATGGATTCGGGATGGAAATCCCCGCTGTTCGCTTCCTTACAGGCTGCGTCCAGCATCCACGAATCGTCCTTGTCAACCAGTGATAACTCTTCAAGAAGTTGCATGTAGGTGTACTTTCCACGGCTGCCAGCCGTTCCCGTTTGTTTCTTGGGCATAGTCGTAGATCGCTTTCGCGGCAAGCAGATTCAGGAATGGGTCGAACAGTTGTTCGCACCCCACAGTAGGCAGCACACCCACCGATTGCAAGTATCCGTTCGGATACCAGCGGGTAGGCAAACACCAACTGCGATCATTCACTTGCACCAGCCCGAGATCCGCTGACCCGTCCCTGTTCAGGGTCGTGTTGTGTGCGGCAGGGTTACAGCGGGATTCTTTGTAGATCACATAGTCCAGGGTCGGCATGTTGTCGGCATGCCAGCCAGCCTGCTGAGCCAACCCCCACCACTGCGGACAGAGGGCAGCCGCAGGGATGGTGGTCGTAGGAGCCACGGAGAGGGGTCTAGGAGCCTCCACAATCGACGCAACCACCCTCATCGGGGGTGTGGAAGGGGTCGGGTTGGAACCCCCCGTCAAGCCCAACACCACAAGGGCAGCGGTCACGCCTGACATCAGGCGGGTCAGCCAATCCATCTACTGCCCATCCACCATAGCCGACAGCAGTGCCGTCAACTCAGCGAACTCAGTCAACGTCATCAAACAAATCCCCTCACTCGTACCATCAGGCATCGCAATCATCACGAACGGACGGATGTCACCAATCGCTTTGCTTGCATCCGACTGGGCTTTCGCGGCGAAGAACCTTGTAGCAATCGGTGACACCTGCGCACCAGCCTTTGACTCAACACGGAACGCCCCCACCCAGTGTTCCTCGTGCCGAGAACCAGCATTGCCAGTCGCAAATAAACCCAACTTCTTACGCGCACGTCGAGCCTTAGAGTCGCCCTTCGTACGGTTCCGTTTTCCGCGAGCCACAGGGTCGCCACAACCCTTGACCCGTCTCTTACCATCACGACCAACCTTTCCAAGCAGCCCATACTTGGGGCAATCTCCCACGGAGCAACGGTCGTGGTGTCCTTGACATTCACCTTTGCGTTCATCAGTCATGCGCTCACCTTGTGGATCTCAAACCAATCAGCCCACACCTGAGCAGGATGCAACCCCAAACGAGTCGCATACCTATCAGCCTGCCACTGATCCAACCAATGCGCCTCACCAAACCACTGCTGCACAGCACTCTTATCCAACCCCAACCTGTCAGCCAACACAGTCGGAGTCAAATGGGGGAACCTAGCGATCAGCATGTCTGTCGAGTAACGGCTCTTCGGAAACTTTCTTGGCTTACCCATCAGCGAACCTCCAACACCTCGATGATGCGCGAAGCCTCACCCTTCTTGATGTTCTCCATACGAGACAGCGGACGGTCGATGATCTCCGCACACTTGTCGATCTTCTCACCCATCGGCTGAATACCCTTCGCATTCAACATCGCACGGATCTTCGCGATCTGTGACGGTGTAGCAGGAGACTCAGGATCTTTGATCTCAGGCTTCTCCTCCACCGCACCAGGGAACGCGGCAGTCACCTGCTCGACCAACGTCTCAGGTGTCGGCTTCGGTTCCTGTGCTTTCTTGAAAGCGTCACGCAACGCAGGCATCTTCTCCTCAGTCAACGACCCCAGATCCACACCTGCTTCCGCTGCAATCTTGTCCGCATCCAACCCCTTCGATGTGCAGGCTTCACGGAACTTGGCAGCCAGATCAGGTTGCTTCACCTCGGTCATGCGTGCAACCTTCGCCATCTCCTCACGGCTAGGACGCGGCGCGTTCTTCGACTGGTACTTCCAGTTCGACAAACACCTACCGATCGCCGACGTTTCTGCGTTCTCCACGAACGACGTACGGTTCACAGGTGATGCGTCACGCACCTCCTCCGCGAACCCTGTCGCAACAGGACGGGGATCAGTAATGTCCTTGTACACCTCCGCTTTGAACACGACTTTGTTGTCGTCATAGTGGTGGATCTGAGTGAAGATCTGCCCGTTCGGGTACTCCTCCCAGAACTTCGCGAGCCGTGACTCGACTGTCTCGTAGTTGTCAAGATTGAATCGCATTACTTTTTCTCCTTGTTGTGAACTCGGAATGTCCGATACTGGGTTTGCTTTCTGTACTTCTCAGCCAAAGCAGGATGCTCGGCCTCAAACTTCTTGGTGTCAAACGATGTGCGTGTTGCTGTCTTCCAGGTGACCAACAGTTCGTCCTGCATCAGCCCGTACTCGGCAGTGCCAAGCATCGCGCAGATCTCAGCCTTGATAAGTTCCTCCACCTGCTCGGCCTGAGCCTTCTGCTCTTTCGCCAGCAGGTAACGCTCCAGCATGGCGAGCACTGACGGCCCAAGATCCACGGCTGCATCCGCGCCACCTTCCCCGACAGGGAACCGCTTCGTCACATGCTTGTACTCCAACACCGCATCATCAGGCATCATGCCCATGTCGATGGCGGCGAGGAACTCACGGCACTTAGTGAGATGCAGTGCACGCTCATCCGAGGTGACCGTCTGCTTGTGGAAGTGGATGTCCAACGACGAGTCGAAGATCACCCACATGATCTCGTGCTTGCCTGTGCAGATCGACTGCTGGACACCCTGCCAATACCAGTACGGTTCCAACGTCCCGTTCCAATGGCGTGAGATGGTCTTGATCTCATACACCTTGTCGTTCTGATCCACACGATCCAACGTCGCAATCAAACGCACGCCAGGTTCATCCCAACAGAACATGTCGATCGGCTCCTGCAACTCGACACCCAACAAACGTGCAGCCCAGTCAGCAACAACGGGTTCCAATGTGGTGCCGCGCATCATCGCACGGTTCGCCTCCGCAGGCTCGGGCGGATTCGGTGCAAGCAGGTCGGTAGCGAGATCTGCTTTCGACATGTACGGGTGCTGCCCGTGAACTACTGCTGCGACTGAAGCACTGATGCGTGCCAGTCCCTCTTCCGTTTTCCATCTCACCTTCAACCACTCAGGTGATCCATGTAACGGCTTCTCAACAAGGTAATGCATGTTGCTCCTTTTCTCAGTTGTATTCGTTCTGTTATCCACCATAACGGAACGGTGTCACAATGTCAACTAATCAGTTGCTCCCAGTTAGGTTCACCTAACATCACGATCTTGTTGACCATCCCTTTGGGGATGTGTGTCACCATGCCAACAGTTTCCATTTCGGGTATTTCATCTGGCATGTATGAACCCGTGATCGACACGTAGCCGTCCAGTTTGTCGGGCCATAACCAACCCACAGACACGACATGTGCAGGCTTCGGTTCGTAGTGATCTACGTCAACCCAACCATTCGTTGAATCGAACGCGTCAGTCCAATGCACTGCTACGAGCGACCACGGGCAACCCATTACCAGCCTTCTTTCTTCCTGTCGTTAGCACAAAACACGGGGGCATGAAAGGTGATCCCGTGCTTGGGTGCCACGATAGCCAACGCCTGCTGCGGTGGCTCGAACTGGAAGTTGTTGATAAATGCGTACTCGTCGTAGCCCTTCGTTGACCCGTTGACCACCAGGTAGGGGGTGGGTAGGTACTGGTGCCAGTGCCCCATCCACAAGGTGCTGAAGTTCTGGTTCGTGGTCAGATACCGCTGGGCTTTGCGTGCACGGAGACGCATGATCGGAGGATAGATGCCACCGATACCGCCGCCACCGTTCACCTGATCGCCGTGCGTCAGCAGATGACCGAACCCGTACACGTTGACGAGAACGTCGGTGCCTTCGGGGATGTCGAACGTGACGCGCTTGTCCTTAGCGAAGTGACGCTCAACCATCTTCGATAGCAGCCAGTCGAAGTTGGTTTTCACACGCAACTTGGCACGCGGCTTGCGTGACATGCGCCCATGATTACCAACCACCGACACGACATGCACCTTGCCGAACTCGTTGGCGAGCATGTCCACCGCAGCAGCGATCTGCTCCGACCAGAACAACACCGACCCGATCATCGTGTCCTCGTTCGTCTGCGCCAACTCCTCATGGATGTCACCTGAGAACAGGTCACCACCCAACATGAGAACACAGCCGTCGTACTTCACACCTGACAGATAGTGGCGGGTGATCTTGATGACGTTCGATGCCCACCGTTCCAACCGCAACTTGGCGATCTCACGGTTGTATGCGTTCAACCCCTCCACCTCCTCAGGCAACACCACCTCATCGAAGTGGGTGTCCGAAAGCATCACCATCACCGTGGCAGCACTGGTCTTCGGTGCCGCAGGTGACAGCCACTTCGGTGGGGCGATCTCCGCTGCCTCCATCGAAGACACGACCGAGAGTGCACGGTTCGCTGCCTCCAACTGCTCCCTGATCTTGGTCAGTTCATTGGTGGCAGAGTCACGTTCACGGCGCATCTTCACCAGATCGGCGCGTGCCATCAACTCCTGTTCCTGTTGGAGTTCCTCATCGAACTTCATTGAGTTCACTCCTCAAACGAGACAACGTGCCCGAGCCGACCATGATCCCCCGTGCCTGAAGGACGCGGCGGATAGCGGTCTGGTTGATACGAGGATTGTTGATCGCAACCATAAAGTCTGCGAAATCCTCAGGTGACAGTTTGTCCTTCAACTCCGCCAGTTTGGAGGAGTAACGGATCGACCTGTCCTGTTTGCTGATCTCATCCATCAAGCCCATTCGCGCACCGCCTTCCGCATCTGGCGTGCGATGTGAGCCATCTCACTCTCCTGACCCATGTAGTGACGGCGGATCATGTTCAGACAACCGAGGTAGCCGATGGCATCCCTCGTGTTGTCGGGCAGATCCATGCCGTTGTCCATCTCGTGCATGAGACGGGACAGTTTCATCGCCACCATGAACATGACACCCTCTTCGCTTGTCAGGTCGTTGCCTGTCATTGCGTTGAAGATGTTCACTGTCCGCTGATAATCCTCAGCAGGATGGCTGTAACTGTTTTGGCGGTCCCCCGTTATGAGGTTGTACGCCTCATTGACGATCTCCGCGCCTGCGGTTGTCGCTTCCATTGTTTCCCCTCAGTAGTTGTTCGGTTTTTTCGATCAGACCCCAAAGGGAATCTTGTTCCGCTTGGCCTGGATAGACCTTACGAAGAAACCCTGCGATCTGTGTCAACTCCATCTTGGTGAACTGCGCCATGATTGTCAAGCATCCCTTCCGAAGCATGGAACTGTAGATGCTGCGACAGTCGTTCGTCAACCTTGTCAAGTTTGTTTTCGGTGCGCTTCTGCGAGATGTGGATAAGTCGAATCATGTCCATCACCAAGCCGTGCTCCGCTGAATCCTGACGGCGTGCGTGCTGGATAACAGCGACGATGATGCCGCCGACCGCTGTCACAACGGCAGCGACAATGATCGCCCAGTTAGCATCCATTAGTCATCAGACTGATTGGACTTTTCTTCCAACCAATCCTTCACGGCCTTCGGCGTTTCATCACCTGCGACGTAACGCAAATGCCACGGCTCGCTCTGAACCTCCCACGAAAAACCAAAACGCGCAGCGTTGGCAAGCAACCACTCTAAGCGTTTCCCGCTCGCGTTCGCAATGTCGATAGCGATACCGAGGTTGTGGTTCGACGTACCAGGGACAGCCATCGGAGCCAGACCCTTCTTCAGATACCACGCCTTACCCTTGTAGATGCGCGGCGTTTGCTTCATCAACTTGGGCTTCGGCTTATCCGTGTACCGCGCATAGAACCCGTACTCCTGCGTCTCCAACGAACGGTACGTGTCAGCCTGCGACGTGGGGGACAAGTCGATCCCATCCTTGTTCGCGGCAGCATCCATCGCCTCGTAAGCGTCCGCTGCACAATGATGCAGTTTGCCTTTACCTTCGATGCCACGCAACAAAGAGAAGTCAAGTTCCCCTGGCTTCACATCCTTCAGATGCGAGCACAACTTGACTTTGACTACGGGATACTTGTCAGCCATAACTACTTCTTGAACGCTTCTGCGATTTCTTCCTTCGTCAACTCACCATCAGTTGAAGCAGCAGCCAACTTCTGCAATACCCCAGCGACAGCCATGAAACCTGCGATCAGGGCAGACTTGGCGACCGACACACCGATCACCGCACCACCAGTGATTGCGGGCAGGGCGGAGGCAACAAACAGGGAGAACAAACGCTGCCCAATGTCCAGGGTAAGCGCCACCGTCTTGTTCATAACTTCCATAACTCGTGTCATTCCTTGTCTCCCCCTGTGGTGAAAGTGAGTAGTGAGTGCAAGACTAGCGCAACACCCGTAATCCACAGCGCTTGACGCAATGTGGGGCCAGACAGGGTGATGAGCACCAGGCCCGTGCCTGCAAGAGTCCACGAGTTCTCTGTGATGTATCCGAGGAGGCGTTTCATTACCGTCGAATCCTAGTCGTAGCCCCCGCTGCTGTGATCGCCGCCCCAATAGCGATAAGGGCGCGGCGTTCACCGACAGGAATGTTGGACCCTGTTGGTACATAGGTATCAAGGGCGGTCTTGAAGATGTCCACTTTGCTTTCGAACGCTTGACGTATTTCTGCGGGGGCGTCTTGGACTGCGGCGATCAGTTCCTCCACCTGGGTTTCGTCCAGTGCCGTCACATCCAACGCCTCAAAAATCGCCTCAGCCTGTTCCTCGGTGACGGTGGCGAGGACTTGGGGGCTAGTGGCAAGAGCGGCTGCCTGCTCCTGGGTTGGTTCGCTTTCCAAGATCTCGGCTACTGCCTCTTCCACCTGCTCATCGGTGAGATCGCCAGCGAGGTCCACGATCACCTCATTGACGGCAACCGTTGTGGATGTAGGGGTAAAAACTGAAACATCTGTAACCTGTGGCAGTGCACTGGTTTCTACGACTGTGGTTGACGGTAGGGGTTCTGTTGTCGTTGTCGTTCGCGGCACTGGGCGCACTGATGTGGTGGTTGTTTCGACGGGAACCGTCGTCTCAACAACAGTTGTCGTGGTCTCCACAACAGTTGTCGCAGGCTCGGTCGTTGTTGGCGGCGGAGGCGGTGGTGGCGGGGGAGGCGGTGGAGCCTGAGTTGTAGAGGTAGTCGTAGTTGGCGGCAGGGTTGTAGTAGCCCTTTCTTCCACCGTTGTAGTTGTTGACTCCTGAGTGGTTGTCGTCTCTGGCACCGTTGTTGTCGTAGTGGTCTCGGGAACCGTAGTCGTTGATGAGGTAGTGGTGGTAGATGTCGTTGAGGTTGTCGGGGTTGGTTGAGTTGTCCAAAGCCATGCGGATGGAACAATAGCCCAATCGCTACCAGTGAAGTACAGCAGTTGTGCGTGTGCGCCACCACCGTTCTCGTAGTACCAGGCGACCAGTTCTTTTGGTTCGCCGTCACTGAAGTCAACGTCTGCTGTT
>Ga0315909_10001251_pt1 | contig 34256 bp, 45 predicted proteins | sample LakEriMetagenome_11_FD_203527 | JGI IMG/M metagenome (GOLD analysis project Ga0315909, IMG submission 203527) | Freshwater fungal communities from buoy surface, Lake Erie, Ohio, United States - Buoy 2 MA125 | ecosystem: Environmental > Aquatic > Freshwater > Lake | place: USA: Lake Erie, Ohio... | reverse complement strand
CCCGGTAGTTTACACATTTCCAACACCTGGTTATACAGAATTCCATCAAAGTATGGAAGATGTGCAGGAGTTAACCGAATCGGAGTATAACTACCTTATAGAAGTTTCACAATACTTTAACGAGTATAAACCCAAGTACGACCCGAGTAAGAAAGCTATCAGCTACCCGCCGGGGTATGAATCGCAGTTGGCAGAATATGACAAGTCTATTACGGATGAAGCGTTCGACACTATCCTGCAATCAATAGGGCTGCTGCCCATACAGGGCTACCGCTACGGCAAGAATGACAAGTTCCAAGCCTACCGCCGCAAGGGTAGTGATTCAGCCGGGATATCCGCTAAAGTGTATTATAATGCACGCAGGGTTATGATATTTAGCGCATCCATGAGCAACTTCCCCCATTGGCACAATAAAGACCAGTATCCGGTGTGGTGCTTGCCTCCATCGTTTATTCTATTCTATCACCTCGGCAGAGATTGGGATGCGGTACTCAAAGCCCTCGAAATCGAACCAGTAGAACAGGGTTACCCGTATAGTATTTTTCCACAAGTTATAAACAATTCGCTGCATGAAGTAGCAACTGAAATGAGTCTATGCCCGGAGTTTCTCGCAACGGCCGGAATATGGACTATATCTTCGCTTGCAGGCAACTGCTATACATCCGACTTCCACAATGTAAAAAACATTGTATTTGCTATAATGATTGCCCCGGTATCGGTTGGTAAAACTCCTGCATTCAAAGCGATGTGCGAAGAACCATTAGCCGACCTGCTGAAATCGGAAGATGCGGCCTACAAATTAGCGATGGATAACTGGAACATAGAGAAAGCAGCCGCAAATGTCAATAAAGAATCATTTGGTAAACCTAAACCCAAACGATTCCATCCATTTGCAGTTGATGGCACCACAGAAGGCTACATAGCACTAATGCAAGACCAAGAAGCAGGGATGGGTGTATATCATGATGAAGCGGAAACTATACTCAATGCAGGGGCGCACAAAGCAAATAATGATGCCATATCATTTTTCACCCAAGCATTCACCGGGGGCAGGTACACCCAAATCCGAGCGGATCGGGAGAAAGAAAGGGTTGTTAAATCCCTTAACATATCCCTTTTGATGGGTACGCAGCCATCCCGGTTGGCGCACATATTTGGGGCTGATAAAATTCAGTCTGGATTCGCTTCACGTTTCCTTATGGTAAAATCCGATTACATCAAACTGAATGAAGATGCCGACCCATTTAGCGGTGGTCGGCAAATGTGTAAAGAGTGGAAGGAATTGGTAACTCACTTATACCGCATTAACAAAGAATTTGCGGCCGGAGATTGTGCGCCCATACGGATTGAGATTACACCAGATGCGAAAACACTATACACGAAGTATTACCGCCAAAATTTAGCCGATGCGAATAGCCGGATGGCAGGGAAAGCCGAGCAATACATAATGGGCGCGGAAGCTAAAATGAGCGCATACTTCCCCCGTATGTGTCATGTTGTAAGTATCTGTCATAATCCACTAAAACCCGTTATAACGGTGGAAATAGTCAACAAAGCATATAACCTGTACAGGTACTATGCGGAGAGTACGATATCCATAATTAGTGAGTTATGTGCTGAAACGGAATCCGGATTGCCGGCAGACCTGCGCTTACTGGTTGACAACCTACCGCCAAAGTTTACCACAAAGGAGGTAGATTTGCTCTGTGTAAGGTTGAACATAAAGCCTAAACGATTTTTCGATGCTATGCGCAGGGCTGACTTTGCAAGGGTGGTGAAACGGGTGGCGCATGGGCAGTATGAGAAAATGTGAGTTGGTTACAATACATAACCAACTGAAATAATATTTCATGTGGTGTTTTGGTTACCCTGGGTGTTTCTACATCCGGGGTTTTTTATACCCATTAACGCCCAATTTGGTGGTAATACCCAACATTATACCTAAATGTGTATAATAATGCGTGGAATAACGGACAAGTTCCGATAAATGACCATATTCGCACCATATTCGCAATATTCGCACCTACTGCGAATTTGTAACTGATTGATTACCATAGGCTAACTAACCATATTCGCATATTCGCAGAAATTTCAAAGAAATAATAATATTATATATCTATACATAATACTCTATATTACTAAGGAGATTCGAGAAATATGCGAATACTGCGAATTTGTCTGATTATCAATCAGTTATCTGCGAATTTGACCGCGAATATCTGCGAATTTGGTAGTTAGTGCGAAATATGGGTAACTTTGTAATTAAATAGAGGTTTATAGATGGCAAAGGGAAAAAAGACAGGGGGCAGAACAAAGGGGGCGGTTAATCACTTCACCCGTTCAGTACGTGAGGTTATTACTGATGCCTTCCACGAAATGCAACTTAAGCCAGGGGTTAATATGTTGGAATGGGGCGAACAAAACCCAACCGAATTCTACCGCCTGGCATCCAAACTCATTCCGCTACAGGTAGCCAACGATCCAGATAACCCAATGCCCACTACCATCATTCAGATTATCCCCGACACGAAATCACACCCTATTGTATAAACTTTGCATCCATTGTGGAAAACAAAAGTGCAGGCTTCAGATGAACCATACCAAAGATATTTGCTATCTTTGTGAAACACGCTCGGACACCATGCACATTCATTACAACTTTGCCACACGTAGCAGACCGGAAAAGATGGCTGCTGCATTCGCTACCATTCAGGCATATTCACATTCGAAAAAGTACACCGTAGGGTTAACCGTTGATGATGATGATACCGTTACACTCAATTCAAATGAACTTGCCGACCTGCTGAAGTTCCCCAATGTATTTATCACGATGGGTAAATCCAAAAGCAAGGTACACGCCATCAATCGGGGCATGGAAGGATGGCAAGGTGATATTGTGGTGAATATGTCCGATGATATGCGATTCCTTAAACAGGGTTTCGATATTGATATTATCAACGCATTCGAGGGCAACTTAGACCTATTCATCCACTTTCCGGATGGCAGGGTTAATCACCTGCTGCCAACGATGTCAATAATGGGTAGAAAGTATTATGAGCGGTTCGGGTACATCTACCATCCACAATATGAATCCCTTTGGTGCGATAACGAGGCGATGGATGTGGCGAAGATGTGCAATGCCTACAAATACGTAGATAAGCGGTTATTCGACCACTATCACCCCGCCTGGACTGGTGAGCCTGTAGATGCGTTGCTTAATCACACTCAATCGTTTTATAGAGCGGATGAGATAACCTATATCCGGCGGAGTAAAGCCGGGTTCCCTAAACACAACGTATGACCCTATCCATCCTCATTTGCACCCTCCCCCAACGCATCGGCTACCTATCGCAGTTGCTACAGGTACTTACACCGCAACGTACACCAGAGGTTGAGATACTGACCGAATCTGATAACGGCGCAATGACTACAGGCCGTAAACGTAACCTACTGCTACAACGCAGCACAGGAAAGTACGTGGTATTCATTGACGATGACGATATGGTGAGCAGTACCTACGTTAAAGACATACTTGCCGCCGCCGAGAGTAATCCGGATGCTATCGTATTTAACGGTACAATGACCACAGATGGCAGAGATGAGCGTAAGTGGTACATAAGTAAGGATTACGGCTATGAGGCGAAGGGCGGGGCTTATTACCGCTACCCTAACCATATTGTACCCATACGCAGGGAGATAGCGATGGCATTCCCATTTATGGATATTCGGATAGGTGAGGATTACGCATGGGCAACGGCTATTCATAATGCGAAACTGATACAAACAGAGGTGAAGATTGAGAAGGAACTTTATCACTATCAATTCCGTACAAACAAATAACATGGCACAAATTATATCAGCAGTATTAATATGTATTCCACTTTATTGTATTGCAATTGAATTGGAACAAATAAGAAAAAAACTTTAATAACATGGCACAACAGACAGCGGTGGAATGGTTTGCAGGAATGATTACTGAAATGATACACGAAGCATATCACTCAGAACTTGCAGACTTATTTGAACAAGCCAAAGAAATGGAAAAGCAGCAAATAGAAGCAGCATATAATAAAAGTAAAGTTCATGCATGGGGAGATAAACCTGGAGGAAAATTATTTTCGTTAGAGGGTGAAGAATATTATAACGAAACATATACTAAAAAGCAACAAAATGAGAATAAGAAGATACCTCCACCACCGCCTCCACCACCAAGTAGATTGTTAAAGGAAGGTAAAGAACCACCAAAACCAAAAACCTACGGCAAATGAGATATAGCCAAAATAACGAACAGGATATAATCCTCGCATACTTCCAATCCCGCAAAGGATTCTTTCTGGATATTGGTGCGAATGATGGACAAACTTTGTCCAATACCTACGCATTGCAGCTACAGGGTTGGAGCGGGGTACTGGTAGAACCGAGCGAGGAAGCGTTTAACCGGATACTTGCTAATCCTATGGTACACAAATTCAATGTAGCCATAGGCGAAACGGATGGGCATTGTACGTTCCATGAAATGGGAAACCATTTAGGCAAGGGTGATGTATCGCTGCTATCAACCATCAAGAAAACAGAACTCAAACGATGGCCGGGTACGGAGTTTAAAGAGCGAATGACAGAGGTATGGACTTACAACACCCTGGTAAAGAACTCCCCATTAAAGTACTTTGATTTCATCTCTATTGATGCCGAGGGGGTAGATTATGAGATATTAGAACAAATTAACCTTAAGCATACGCAAATGGTATGCATTGAACATAATGGTAATGTAGATTTATTTCATCTGATTAAAGAATATTGCAACAAGGCAGGTTTGAACAAATGTTTATTAACTAACTTAGAGAATGTAATATGGGCCAGATAGTATCGTTATCATTATCATTTGCACTATGTTCATTCGGTGCATTATTTTCAGTATGGGCGTATAAACTATGGAAACAGAAGTAATATGAAAACATCCGGTAAAGTAATCGTATCCCTATCATCCACAGGCAGGGAAAACTACAACGAGGCGCAATTAGGGCTAATCCGCAGCATAGACCGCAAGGCACCCGATTACGATGTACACCTTCGTAGTGTGGATGGGTATGTGGATGAATACCTTGAGCGCAAGATTCACCTCGGCGACTGGCCTGATACCGAAAGGTGGGGTAAGTCATGGAATCACCAGAATATGCCATACCAATTTAAACCCTTCATGGTAGCGGAGGCACTTGAAATGGGATACCGGAAAATCATTTGGTGCGATTCAACAATCAGGGTACACCAGAACCCCGATCCGTTGTGGGCATTAGCAGCCGAACATGGGATAGTAGCGTGGAACAACGAGGGCCATCCGCTACACAAGTACATACCCGACCATCAGATTAAGTTCTTAGGGCTAAATAGCTATAGAGATGTGATTACCATGTATCAGATTATGGCATGTTGTATTGTGTTCGATTTCGACCATCCCAAGACTATGCCTATCTTTGAAAAGTGGATTGAGGGTGCAAAGAAGAATTGCTTTCATCACAACGAATCCGTTAATCCGCAATTTATCAGCAGCCGACATGACCAGGCTCTGTTATCCGGGTTGATGAACTTAGCAGGTATTCCGGTGCAGCCGTACGGAGGATTAGCGTACAGGCACTATCTACCTGTTGAACCTTATTTTATTAACTGGGGGGTAAAAGATTAGTATGGAATCAATAGTGCATCATGCCGACTGCATGGAGATAATGGCTCAATACCCCGATAATCACTTCGATTTGGCGGTGGTTGACCCGCCGTATGGTTTGGGGGAAAGTGTAGTAAATAGCGGTGGAAGGTTTAAAAGATACAATAATAAAAATGGTAATTGGGATATGGAAGTCCCAACGGATAAATATTTTACGGAACTTTTCAGAGTATCTAAAAATCAAATTATATGGGGTGGAAATTACTTTGCTTTACCTGCAAACAAATGCTTTATTATTTGGGATAAATTACAGCCTGAAGGAATATCTTTTGCGATGGCTGAATATGCTTGGACTTCATTTGATACAGTTGCTAAAATATGCAAACAAAGAACACAAGGTCAAGAGAAAAGATTTCACCCCACCCAAAAACCCATAAAGCTATACGATTGGATATACAAAAACTATCTACCCGAAGGCGGCAAAGTAATTGATACGCACTTGGGTAGTGGTAGCAATCGCATAGCTGCAGACAAAGCAGGAAACATTAATTTTGTAGGGTGCGAACTTGACAAAGATTATTTTGATGCACAGGAAAAGAGGTGGAGTAATTATAAGGCACAATTAACAATACAATTCTAATGGGCTACACTCACGAAACAACAAAACTAATCGACCCCTACCTGCCACACATACAATCGGTGGTAGATTTAGGAGCGCAAAACGATTACCGGGTACCATTACCCGCACCTTACACTAAAGACAGTTACTATGCAGGCAAAGATTACGAAGCCATTGATATTTCGGGTGAGAACGGAAGCACCCCGTTGGACTTATCCGTACTTCACAAGTTCAGCAAGCAGTTTGATTTATTGGTGGATGCAGGAACGAGCGAACACGTTGGCACCAACGGCAAGCATAACATCAAAGCCATATACAACTGTTGGAAAAACAAACACAACCTCGTTAAACTCGGAGGTTATATCATCTCCGAAAACCCCAAAACAGGCAATTGGCCCGGACATGGATTCAACTACTACACCGAAGAGTTCTATCGTAATCTGGCTGCAATCTGCGGCTATAACCTTATCTCTGTTGGTAGCGTTGCTGCTATGGGGAATTATACTGACGGGTGGAATGTTTACTCGGTTCTGCAAAAGACTAAAGAAGATTTTTGTACGTTAACTGAATTTAAGAGTTGTGGAATTAAAACAGATTAGAGCAACGGATGTATTCTTTAAGAACCTTGAAGCATATCAAAGCGATGCGCCTATAATCTGTAATGAGGGCGGCTCACGTAGTAGCAAGTCCTATAGCATAGTACAACTCCTTATCTCAATCGCAGCCGATAAGAATGCCAAAAACATACGTATCTCTATCGTATCGCACTCCCTACCACATATCAAACGTGGTGCATACAGGGATTTCAAAACAATCATGGAGGAATGGAATCTCTGGGATGAAAAGCGATTCAGCTACACCGATTTTATCTACCGATTCGATAATGGAAGCTACATCGAACTATTTGGACTTGAAGATGAGGGCAAAGCAAGGGGGCCGGGTAGGGATATACTATTCGTTAATGAAGCCAACCTAATCCGTAAGGCGTTATTTGACCAACTCGCAATGCGTACAACGGGTAAGATATTTCTCGACTGGAACCCTGCGGACTTCGTTTCATGGGTGTATGAAGTATCGGATAACCCGATTAACAAACGCATACATTCAACCTATCTAAACAATCTCGGTAACCTTTCGCAGATACAGATAGACACGATTGAAAGCTACAAACTACTACCCGATGACTTTATGTGGAAAGTGTATGGACTGGGGCAGCGTGGCGCAGCGAAAGAGATTATTTATACCCAATGGCAAATAACAGATGAATTACCCGAAGGGGGAGATGTGTTCTATGGATTAGACTTCGGATACGTTCACCCTTTGGCACTTGTCAAGGTATGCCATTACCAGGGGGCGAATTATGTAAAGCAACTGATTTACAAATCTGGATTAACGCCATCTGAAATAAGCAGGGAAGTAAAAGACCATATCAGCGACCGCAAGCCCGTGTACTGCGATGCAGCCGAACCGAAAAGCATTGAGGAATTATACAGGGGCGGTATCAACGCACAACCTGCGAACAAAGAAGTGTGGGCAGGGATACTGAAAGTGAAAAGCTACCCGTTATTCGTGCATAAGGATAGTAAAGACATTATCAGGGAACTGCAATCCTACAAATGGCGCAAGGACAAAAACGATAATGTGATTGATGAACCTGTGAAAGAATCAGATGATGCGCTTGATGCGATGCGGTATGCCATATTCACCCACCTACATAAGCCAGCGTTCAAGGTGGCGGTATGGTAAGGGTTTTCGGTGTAATTTTGTATAAATCATTTTAATATGGGTTTATTCGATTTTCTTAATCGTAAGGCGGCACCCGCTAAGATGCCTGTGCAAATGTCGGTGGAGCGTGGGTTACTCACGTGGGATGGGCAGAATCAATCAGAGATAGTTAGGGATAGTTATATCGGCAATGATTTAGTATATGCCATCATTACGCTGATAACCCAAAAGGCAAAGGTTGCGCCCTGGTTTGTGTACAGGGTTAAGAATAAAGCAGCGCAGAAACGCTACATGGCTAAGATGCAGCAACCGGATGCGATTACTGACTATGCCAAACTGAAAGAACTAAAAGAGGAAGCGTTCGAAATATACGAAGGCGATACCCGGCTGAATGAATTACTTAAATACCCGAATAGCGAAGATACATGGAGCGACATCATAGAGCAATGGGTAGGGTTTAAGAAGATAACAGGCAACGCTTTCATGTATGCAAAGCAGGTAGGGGAGGAATCAGTAAACAGGGGCAAGCCGTTAGAACTTTATATGCTGCCATCCCAATACATGGCAATTAAAGTAGATATTGAGCAGTTCCCACCTAAGAAGGTTGCCTATCAACTTTACTACGGGCAGTATATCCCTTTCAATACAATAGAGATTCTGCATGATAAATACTTTAACCCCGAATGGAATGCGACCGGTGGGCAGTTGTACGGATTATCACCGCTTAGGGCAGCATCTAAGGTGCTGACACGTTCCAATGCAAGTAAGGAGGCATCCGTAGCGATGTTCGACAACATGGGTCCGTTAGGGGTGTTGTACATGGATGACCAGAGATTTGACCCGTTATCTGGTAGTGAGCAAGCACAGGCACTTAAGATGCAAATATCAGCGAACACAGGAGCTGCAAAGCACGGCAGCGCAGCCGTATCGGGTTACAAAGTAGGGTGGGCGCAGATTGGACTTCCTGCGAAGGACTTGCAACTAATAGAAGCCGAGAAATGGGATAAAGAGGCCCTATGCTCAATCTACGGTGTACCTCCTTTGTTGCTTGGTAGTCAAGATGCTGCATCTTACAACAACATGAAGGAAGCAGAGAAAGCACTAATTAACAGGGCGGTACTTCCCGAGCTAACTGCCATACGTGATAACATTAACCGCAAGATGCAGACCGATTGGGGGTATAAGGGTAGCGATATATTCGTGGACTTTGACATGAGTATCTACGCCGAACTCGAAGCAAACAGGGCAGAGCAAAGTACGTGGCTGAATACTGCTTGGTGGTTAACGCCGGAGCAGAAACTAAAGATACAAGGACTTGCACCCGATCCGAATGTACCGATTGAAGATTATCAAAAGTTGTATATTCCGCAAGGTTTGACACCCGTTGATGATTTCACTAACCTGCCTATTGATGTACCGCCAACTTTATAACGCATATCGCAAACGATACAGGGTACTTATCAAGCGTGAACTTGACCGCCAATGTATGGCATTACTTAAAGGCGAGCAGCCGGATGAGGAAAAGCTAAAGCAGTACATCCGCAAACTGCACAACGATGCAGGGATAACGATGGCGAAGTACAACTATGACAAGATTCGCAAGTCGGCAGGTATCAAGGATTCCATGACACCTGAACAAAGATGGGCAGCAGTTATTAAACTATTTCTCGAACAAGGGTTAACTAATTTAGTCAACGGCATTACATCTACCACAAAGGAAACTATCCGCAAAGTATTAATACAGGGTATGCAGGAAGGATGGAGTATTATGCAAATGATGAAAGAAATAGAAAAATCAGGTATCAATATTTATCGTGCTGAACTTATCGCACGTACTGAAACAACAAGGGCAGCTAATCAGGGTGCAATGCTTGGGGCTATATCAACTGGGTTGCAAACCATGAAAGAATGGATTGCAATAACGGATGATAGAACACGTAGAATACCACGAAACGATTATGACCATTTGCACATGGATGGAAAGACTACACCGATAGACCAACCTTTTACCGTACCCGGATTAAAGAGCATAGATATTATGGAGTTCCCCGGCGACCCTAACGGCAGCGCAGGCAATGTGTGTAATTGTAGGTGTACGGTTGGATTTGAAGTAGTAAGAGATAGCAATGGAAAACCTGTTGACATACAAGGTGGGTTACGTGGGCCTGCAGGCGATATGTTAAACCTATGGAATAACACCTTATTTTTGCAATTACAAACATTGATAAATGAAGCATTACCAGGTTAAAGATATAAACGGAGAAGTGGGCGATATGGATATGGCTTCACGTAAAGTGAAAGCAGTATGGGCTATGTGCGGCAATGTGGATTTAGATAACGATGTTATAGTACCGGAAGCATTCACTAAGACTATACAGGAACGTGGGCCGCTTGGAAAGAATCTAATATGGTCATTAGTTGACCATAAAAGTTCAATGAAGTACGCATTAGGTAAGCCGAAAGAATTATACGTGGAAGGCAATGCACTCATAGCCGTTACCGAAATCATAGAAACAGAGATGGGGGAGGATATGCTGAAACTATACGAGGCTAATCTAATCAATCAGCACTCAATCGGTTTTAGTACTATCAAATCCGAAATGGATAATTCTACTGGCATACGCACAATCAAAGAATTGATGTTATATGAAGGTAGTGCCGTTTTATGGGCAGCCAACCCCGAAACGCCTACATTATCCATCTACAAAGGGATGGAACAAACAGAGGTACAGGAAACGCTTAACGGCAGGTTAGAAAAGCTACTAAAGGCGTTTAAGCATGGCACATTTACAGATGAAACTTTCTCTTTATTAGAGATAGAAATAAAACAAATACAGAAAGCAATTTCAGATTTAACCACTCAACCCGCAGCGAAAGCAGTCGAGCCGGACACGAATGCACTTGTATTTGAAGCACTCAAACAATTTAATCACTCGTTAAAATCATTCAAATGACAAATGAACAAATCGCTGCGGAGGTAAAATCTATAGGAGACAACCTTACGCAAGTACTGGCAAATTCTGCCAACGCAAAAACTGATGCCACCGAGGCTAAATCAGTAGTTAATGAACTTAAAAGCAAACTTGAATCAGTTGCATCTGCTGCTGACCTTGCCGAGTTCAAATCTGTTATGCAAAATCAATTTGATGCCCTTACCACTAAGGTAAAAGCCGGCAATCAGGATTCTGCAAAGAGTTTCAATGAAGTATTATCCGAGAAGTTAGATGGCCGCAACATCGAAGCCGAAATCAAAAAGAACGGTCGAGTTCTGATTGAGATGCCCGAAGTAAAGACTATCACTTTGGCTTCTAACCTTTCCGGTGATTCAGTTGCCACTTACAATAGCCGCCAAGCAATCCAACCCGGACAGTTGGTAAATATGCGTGATTTCGTACCTACCGTTCAAAGCCCTACAGGTTTGTATGTAACCTATCGTGAGGCTACTGGTAACGCAAACAACATCGCTGCACAACTTGAAGGTTCATTGAAGCAAGAGAACAACTATTCTCTGACTGAAGTAAAGACTGTAAATCAGTTCATCGCCGGATTCAGCAAATTTAGCCGCCAGATGCTTGCATCTTTACCTTTCATGAGCCAAACGTTACCACGTTTGTTAACTCGTGATTTCTTCAAGGCAGAGAACGCTTCTTTCTTCTCAAGCGTATCAGGTGCTGCAACAGGGGTTACTACCACTTCTGCATCTACCAACCTCGGAGATTTAATTCAGTTGATTGGTAATCAGCGTGCTGCTGATTTCAGTCCTTCTGTAATCTTCGTAAGCAATGCCACGTATAGCGGTATGCTGATTGAATCTTTCACTAATGGTTACTACCTCGGTGCAGGTTCTCTCGGTATCGGTGCTAACGGTGCTTTGAATCTTGTTGGCGTGCCTATCGTTGGCGTGAACTGGATTCCTAACAGCCGTGCTTTGGTACTTGACAACTCATTCATTGAGCGTGTAGAGGTGAACGGTTTGAACATTGAGTTAAGCTACGAAGACCAAAACAACTTCGTAACTAACATGGTTACTGCAAGAATCGAATGTTATGAGGCTATCAACTTGATGCTTCCTAACTCAGCAATCTATGCAACTATCTAAATTTAGTGGGGAGGGGTAAAACTCTCCCCATTATTTTTTACCCATGAAACATATTTCTAAGCGTGAGCGAAAACACCCCACCAAAAAGACTACGCATATTGTGGCACGTACAGAGCTACTTGCCAATGGCAAAATCTGGATCAGAATGGAACGCCCACGACATCAACAAGTGGTTAATGAACAGAGGCCACCGGGTAAAGGTGATGACCTCAAAGATGAACAATGAGAATTACGAATACGATGGAATACACGTATTCAACAGGGGTACCGATTGGTACTTCCATCACGAATGGGCTGATATTATCTTCACACAATTAGACTTCGCAGGCGATGTTGCTATTGACTGCAAAAGCACAAAAAAGCCTGCCGTTTGGTTTGCACACAATACTTTCATGTACTCATCTGTTAGAACACACAGGGAGTTGAATGTAGTGTATAATTCGTACTGGAATAGTGAGGAATGCAAATATGCTAATAACGGATTCGTATTGCAACCACCTGTTGACATCAACCATTACAGGGGTGAGAAAGGCAATAAGATTACCCTGATTAATCTCAATCATAACAAAGGTGCTGAAATGTTCTACCGGATTGCGGAGGCGATGCCGGATAAACAATTCTTAGCCATACAGGGCGGATACGGGCAGCAGATATACAAAGAGTTGCCGAATGTAGAGTTTATGGCGAATCAGTCGGATATACGATTCGCATATCGCAAAACGAGAATACTACTCATGCCATCTCACTACGAATCATGGGGGCGAACGGCAACGGAGGCAATGGCATCGGGTATTCCGGTTATTTGTACTAATCTACCGGGGCTGCGTGAGAATTGTGCAGGCGCTGCAACGTACTGCAAACAGGATAGATTAGATGAATGGATTAGTGCCATACGAAATGTGGAGGAAAACTACGAAATTTGCAGTAATAAGGCATTTGCAAGGGCAGAACAATTGCAGCCGGAAAACAATCTAATAAAATTCGAGCAATGGGTAACTACTCTTACATAATTGATTCTAACATCACGGAGGTAAGCTATGCCGAACCCGTAACGCTTGCAGAGGCGAAATTGTACATTCGTGTTTCTCATACATCCGAAGATGCGCAAATATCCGAAATGATACGAAGCGCACGAATGATAATTGAGAAAGCCACAGGGTTATCCCTTATCACTAAGCAGGCCGAAGTATGGTTCTGCAATAAGGGGGGATGGTTCCAGTTCCCACACGGCCCGATAACTTCATCCATTACCCTGTATGATGTAACCTCTGGCACCGAACTAACAGATAAGACTATCATGGGTGGCAAACATCCGGTAATCACATTCCCTGCTATTGACAAAATGCGGGCGGTGTATAATGTTGGGTTTACGGCACTACCCAACCCTTTGAAAACGGCAATACTTGACCAGGTGAATCACTTGTATGAGAACAGGGGGGCGTTTGATGAAACGATGGGAGTTTGTCAGAAAGCATGGCGCACTTGTCAGAGTTACACTAAAACATCGCCAGTACTATGAGAATAAAAGGAAATAGCCCTAAATTTCTATCGGCTGAATTACTTATTGAGCCTATGGTATTAATGGTGCCTACTACCTTGACCGATAGTGAGGGGGGCTTTACGGTTACCTATGCGGCAGGCAGTACGATATGGGGAATGTATGTACCGCTTGGGCAAGACCGACAATTATTATCTGCGGAAGTAACTTTCACCGATTCGGCAAGGGTGTATATCCGCTACCCCCTCACCTTCGATAATACGTATAAAATACAGATTAATGGGTTAGATTATACAATCCATTCAATTACGGATATTGAGAATAGGAAAGAATATTACGAAATAACAATATTTAGATAATGGCAGGATTTGCGCTTGACATATCGGGGATAAAGCAGGTAGAGGATGCCATAAGTAGATTTGATAAGGCAGCTACTAAGGGGATTGTTGATGAGTTAAGCACATCTGTATTAAATATACAAAAGGCAGCCAAAAGGCGTGCGCCGGGCTTTGATGGAAAGCTAAGACAGAGTATTATTGTTTCATCTGGTAGAAGTGGGTTGGATAAGTCTGTGGTAGCTACGGTTAAGTATGCTCCGTATGTGGAGTTCGGTACACGTTCAAAAGTAAATATACCTCCGGGGTATGAAGGTTTTGCTGCTCAATTTAGGGGTAAGGGCGGCGGCACCTTTAAAGAATTATTTGATTCCATTGTAAGATGGGTAAAGAAGAAAAATATTGCACAAATACAAAATACATACACAGGCAGAAGAAGTACAAGGCGTTCGGATGTTAACTATGCAGCTATGACTATTGCATGGCGTATTATCAAAAATGGCGTTAGGCCACAACCATTTCTTATTCCATCCTACGAAGAAGAAAAGCCCAAACTAATTAACCGACTAAGAAGATTGTTCAAATGATAATGAAAAACCCCGCCATAGAGATAAAGAAGTGGTTAGTTGCCCGACTACAGGCATACGCCTATATTGATGTGTACGATGGCATGACACCAACGGATGCGGATGGCGAGTATATTGTAATCACTTCCCGAACTGCGAACCAGGGCGAAGGTAAAGATTGCTTCCAATTCGAGGTATCGGCTAACGTGGATATAGTAACTAAGGGCAGTAACTTCGGATTCAAGAGGCCAGAGCAAATAGCAGAGTTGGTTGTGGGCGGTATCAATTCCGATACGGTAGTAACTCTTCCCAATGGTTGGGATTGTAAAAACGTGGTATGTGAATCCATCAACAACTTAGAGGACTTAGACCCCTTTGAGAATACTTTTCGTGTAATAATTCGTTATACCTTTGTAATCACTCAAACAATATAAAATGGCATACACTTTCGTAAACGGCAGAGATATAATTCTGCAAATTGACTGGGACAATAACGCTACGTTTCTCCCTGTTGCGTGTTTAACTTCTGTATCAATGGATGTAAAAAGAGATGCCATTGATGCTGATTCTAAATGTGGCGACCAACAATTGCCTGGTGATAGCGTTATGCAGACCATTTCGGTTAGCGGTAATGCTATTGACCAGACAGGTACCATTGACAAAGAAAGCTACGAGCGCTTGTATTCTTTGGTAGGCAGTAAAGCGGTAGTAGCTGCAAAATTCGGCCCTGCATCTCCTGTATCCGGCGATATCGTTTATACGGGTAATATATTCGTTACCTCTATCAAACTTGATGCAAAAGATAAAGACTTGATGAAGTTCGATGCAGAATTTGGTGTACAAAGTGCGCCAATGACACAAACTAAAACGTACTAATTTATGACACCATACGAACTACAGATTTCGGGGGGTGTTGTAAAATTGGAATGGGGTACATGGGCGATGCACCGCTTTTGTGAGTTGAATGGCGGTATTGCCATTAGTAAGTTGATGCAGCTATATGATGGGGAAACTTTCTCATTTAAGCACATTATAACAATGGTACAGGCTGCAAGTGAGGGAGCGGGTACGGTGATTGATGAAAGGACTGCATCAAGATATATTGATGAATCAGGCGGGCCGAATGGAGTAGCCGTTACGCAGTTTGTTCACTACACGATTAAGTCAATGATTCCCGACCTACCGGCGGAAGAAAAGCCACAGGAAGAAAAAAAAAGTTAAGGGAAAAGACTTGGGATGAAATTATAGTTCTCGCCGTGGAAGCAGGCCTAACGATTGAGCAGTTTTGGCGGCTAACATGGCGAGAATTTTTATTATACAGGAAAGGATACGAAGCGAAGCAGTTAGCCGAATGGCAACGTACACGAATGATAGCCTATATCATTTATTGCACGAACACCGAATCCGGCAAGCGAAAAGATATAGCAGAGTTCTTACCTTTGTCAACAGATGAGCAACCGGATCGGGGCGAAAGATTAACAACAGAGCAGTTTATAGAAAACATGAAGAAACTTAGTCAAGCAATATAAGATGGCAGAAGAGAAACTCCGGATAACAATTACCGCCGATAATAAGGATGCGCTTGCAAAGTTTCAACAGACTATTGCAGGGTTGGATGGCGTTAGTGCATCAAGCGTTAAAGCAGGCGGTGCAACTAAGAAACTGGGTACTGACTTCACCGGACTATCACGAGTTGTACAGGATTTGCCATTTGGATTTATGGCAATACAAAACAACTTAACTCAACTATTGCCAGCAGCAGGGGCGGCTGGGTTAGCATTTTCCGCTTTGATGGCAGGGATACAATTTGCTCAAGTAGGATTAACGTATTGGACAAGAGGCATAAAAGAATCTGATGAGGCATTACAGGCATCTACTAAATCAGTAACTGATTTTAATGTTAAGTTAGTAGATGCAAAAACAAATTTTCAATCAGCACGTGCAGGAGTTTTAAGCAAAGATGAAGCATTAAAAAAGTATAATGAAACGCTTGGAAGTTCAATAGGTTATGCAAAAACAATGCAAGAGGCAGAGGCATTAATGGTAAAAAATACTGCCACCGTAGTACAATCTATAAATCTTAGAACACAAGCACAATTATTTGCTGCTAAAGCAGCAGAATTACAGGCTAAAATATCTACCGGCGAGGTTTATAACATGAGTTTGATGGAGCAGGCAGTTACTGGAGCAAAAGCTGCTTTTGGTGGGTTAGGTTCGATTGCAAGTGCTGCTGCAAATGAAATGTCAAGTAGATATGTTAATGCAAATAAAAATATTGAGCAGTTTAATAAACTTAGTCAAGATGCTTTAACTAAAGCAATCAATTTAGAAAAAACATTAGTAGGCTCACGAACTGCACCGCAAAGTGGTGGCGGCGGCGGCAAACCAAAAGAGGTTGCAGTCAAAGATGAAAACAAAGCACTTGAAGAACAAATCCAAATATACAAGCGGTTACAATTTGCTATGATGGGGCAGGGTACAATTACCCAAGAGAAAACTAAACAGAAAGACCTAACGAATCTAAAACTAACAATGGATGGCAATACTGCACTTAATCAAGTTAAGCAGCAGCAGATTGCCATTGATGACCAACTGAATGCACGTACTGAATTGGCGAATCAGCTAACCGATCGGGCTATGCAAAGTTTATCGGGGGTAGTAAATGCGATGGCAAATGGAGCAAGTTTAGGACAAGCGTTTGGGGATATGTTTAAGCAGTTGGCTATTGATATTGCAATGGCAGCAGCTAAGGCGGCAATATTACAAGGAATATTATTAGCATTACCTGGGTTTGGGGCGGCAGGCGCAGCAGCCAAAGGAGGGCAAGCACTCGGGGCAACTCTTGCAGGTGGGGCTATGCCGAAAGCCGGTGGCGGTGGATTCCTAAAGATACTTAGCGGCCTACTCGGATTCAGCAAAGGCGGTACCGTATCCGGCCCACAATCCGGCTACCCTGTAATGTTACACGGTACTGAACACATTGTACGCCCCGATCAAATGAAGTCAATCATAGCATCCGCTGCGCAAATGGGGGGCGGTGGTGCAAGTAGGGTAGTGGTGGAGGGTAGAATTAGAGGAAACGATATATTCTTATCACAACAAAGAACCGGAACATTTAGAAATCTAACTACCTAACATGGCTTGTAAATTATTAATAGTTGATGTAACCGTATCGGATTTAACCGCAGCAGATGACGGGGTGGTATATTTCCGGTTTATTGAATGTGGTGCATCGTTAGGCGATACAACAGAGATAGGATATACAAGTGGGCGTACTGATTTCAATACAGGGTACTGCATGGATGTTACCGCAGGCCCAAGCAGCTACGAAGCATTTATATTAGTGGGCGGTGTAGAAACTACACCAACAGGGGGAAGCGGCATAACAGAGGGTGATACCTGTTCGGGCAGCGATCCTGTAGAGGTTCCATCCGTTATTGTACCACCACCTTACGGAAAAAAGTACACCCTATCAGCATCAGGCAAATCAGGGCATACGTTCACGGCTGAAATATGGGAGAAAGAATACACAGGGGCAACCTATGAGATTAACACTTCTACCAATCCATTTGTACTTGATTGCCTTGCATCTGGGGACGACCCATTTCAACCTGTACTACCCACTACGTTTACAATTCGTGCAGACTTTACCGAATTTACAGGCCCGTGGCCAGACTTTCTCACAACGGATGATAGGAAGTACCACGTAAGATTCTACGCAAGCGGTACAAGTTATCTATTGTGGAAAGGGTTTATTCTAATGGATACAATATCCCTGCCATTTACTACAGGTAGGCAGATAGTTGATATTATTTGTGTGGATGCGTTGGCGCTACTGAAATCAGTAAACTACCTGCCGGGCGTTCCGTTGCTTACAAGTACGGAAACAATTTTGCAAACAATTAACAACTGCCTTGCATACCTTTTATATCCGGGTGGCTACAAGTTAAATTTTGGGGTGAATTACTACACCTCAACTATGTATGATACCTACAATGCTATGCGCCAGATTTATGTAACGCAATGCAACTGGCAAAATAACTCGGATGCCTACCTATCATGCTATGATATATTAGAAATCATTATGACCGCATTCGGGGCGCAGCTATATCAATCAGGCGGTGAATGGTGGGTAACATCCGTTAATGAAAGGGCATCCGATACTTTGCGTGTATTTCAAACTGACCAGAATAGTGTTGCCGATACTTTTATCAGCAAGTCTATTGGGTATTCAATATTGCCATACCAAAGTGATAGTAGTACACCGTTTTACTTTATTAACAACGAGCAAACTAAAATACTATCAAAAGGATTTCCGGTAGTAGAGGTTAATGGCGATTTGAGTTATTGCTACAACAAATTGATTAACGGGGATTTTGCTAAACTAAGCAACCCTACAGGATCAGCTCCGGATGGCACACCCGATAACTGGACTACTGCCATTGGCACAAGCGGAAGTGTTACTGAAAATATTGTTAGCGGCATTACCGGATTATCTTTAGATGCAGGCACTACTAACACTACCTTAATATCAACGCCAGTTTTGATTGATGAGTTTGACAAGGTTAATTTGACATTTCAGGCATACAAAGGAAATAACTCCTTTTTACACATAGAGTTAAAGATTGATGTAGGCGGCGGCAACTTTTGGAAGTATGGCAAAGCCGTAGGTGCTGAACCTGCATGGTTATACAACCCATCTACTGCTAATGGGGCTTATAGATATGAAGTAGAGGCAAGTGCAACACCCCAACCTGTAACGATTGAAACCGTTGGCGCACCTGCATCGGGTACATTAGAAATATCTTTCCGCACAGGTACACAAGTATCTGGGGCGGCTACTACTGCATTTTTTGCCAATGCCCGATTAACATTTGAATCTTTGTACACTAAGGTTGCATACTATAATTATAGTACGGCATCGCCTTATAAAAAAGAGGTGAGCGTTAAATTAGGTGCTTACACCGCACTTGGCGCAGTAATTTCACGTTCGCAATCCCAAGCATTATTATCAGCAACAAATGCCGGATTGGTTACATGGAACAGATACGGGGATGCAACTACCTATAATACACTTGCCTATTTATTACTTTCACAATATTATAACATATTTAGTAAGCCGAGGGTTAACCTTTCATTTACGCAGTACAATGTATTTAATCAATCCGGCAACTATTTCATTGGTTTAGTAAATAGCTTTGCAGTAACCGACCCATCAGGTACAATATCAGTTAACGCATTCAAATATATCTTAGGTGCATGCACTATAGATTACGTACAAAATACAATAAGCGGTACAGGGTTACAGGTATCAAATGCTATCTTACCTTTTACACTCAACATAACCTTAACTCCTAACAAATGACACCCGTAACCGGACAAAACCTAAACCTCTACAGGTACAACTCAATCGCAATGACTGATACGCTTATAGCGTGTGCAAGAAATTGCACTTTTAGTGTGAATGTGAATGAGATGGAAACTACCTCCATTGCCTCCGCATGGTTCAAAGAATCACGCCCGGATGTCGCAACGTGGAGCATATCAGCGGATGGATTGGTGGTATTAGATGACTATTCATACCTTTTCATGCTCAATAGTCAACTTGCCAGGGAGATAGTATCGTTTAAGTTCGTGGTGGATAATGGCACCGCCGGAGGGCTTGTTATTGTATCTGGGTTGTGTTGGCTGCAATCAATAGCTCTACAGGGCAATAATAAGGACATTAGCACCTATCAGGCAACATGGCAGGGTACAGGGGCGTATTCATTAGCGGGTACAACCATAACGCCCACAGGGGTGGTTATTAGCGGAACTACTACGCAGGTGCTGCAATACACCGCCGGGGGTGGGGAAACATCTATTGTTATACCGGGGGGTGCAGGGAAAACTATGCTTTATGGTAGCCGTGGAGGTACATCGTTTGAAACTATTGTTTATTCAGGTGTACCAGGAACGGGTGCAAAGTGGACTATATCTTCCGGTACGCTCGAAGTTGATGCCGGAGTGCCGTTCTTTACAGGAGAAAAAATTATAATTTTGGTACAATAAACCTATACTATGTTACAAAGATTGTTGATAATTACCCTTACTCTGTGTTCGCTTACTGCTTCCGCCCAATGGCAGCAAACAGGTTCTAAGGTACGTTACGTTAATGGGTTGGGTATTCCTACTAAGGATACGGCTGCCGGAGTTGCGGCTGATAGTTCGCAGATACTGATTAGGCCGGCTGATAGTTCGCTTTACATTAAGTATAAGCGGACATGGGTGAAGGTTGGTGCAGGGGGAGGTGGTACGATTGGGGGGAGTGGTACGATTAACAGAGTGCCAAAGTTTACCGCAAGTACAACGCTCGGTAACTCATCTATCGTGGATTCGGCATCGGCGGTTGCTATGACTATTAATCCATCGGGTAATGTGGGTATTGGTACGACAAGTCCGGGCAGCAAATTACAAGTTTTGGGAGGCTTAATAACGGTTGGTGATGTTAATACTTATGCAATTACTTTAGGAAATTCAAGTGGAAATGATTTAAGTTTTGGTACAGATGCTTCGTATGCATATATTCAATCTTGGGCAAGCAGGCCTTTGCAAATTAATAATCTGGGAAATAATATAATACTTAACGCATTATCAGGCAACGTAGGTATAGGTTACACCGCACCAGCTACAAAACTATCAGTATCAGGTACTACCCTAATCAACACCAACACAGATAACGGAGTTGATAAATTGCAGGTGAGTGGGAGTGCGATAGCATCTACTTTGAAGGTTAATACATCGGGGCAAACTACTACAATTTCTAATTATTATAACGGAGGGTTAGGTAAAAATTTATGGATAGGCGGTGGTGGAGCAAGTAGCACATCTGCATCAGAAAGAAATGTATCTATCGGTGTAGATGCTTTGCTTAATAATACATCCGGATATTTTAATGTAGGGTTAGGTTCTGAAAGTTTGCGAAATAATACATCAGGATTTAGAAATATGGCAGTAGGCTTTCAAGCATTATATGCTATTACATCCGGGTCACGAAATGTGGGTATAGGGAATGAAAGTTTAGGTTCAAATACTACGGGTACAAATAACATAGCTATTGGCACAAGTTCTTTTGTAAGACAAACAAGCGGCTCAAATAACATTGCAATTGGAGATAAAGCCGGAATGTTTATTAGTGGTGGGGGTGATTTAACTTCTTGCGACCAATCGATATTTATCGGAGAAGATACCCGCTCATCAGCCAACGGGAACACGAACGAAATGGTATTCGGTCATACTGCAATAGGACAAGGCAGCAACACCGTAACACTCGGTAATTCATCTATTACAAAGACTTTCCTTCGTGGTAATACAATGGTAAATACCACTACCGACAACGGAGTGGATGAGTTACAGGTACAAGGCTCAATATCCGGTATCGGATTCAAACAAGCATACGTTACTAAAACAGGCGCATACACCGCTACTAATGATGACTACGTTATTGATTGTACTTCCGGTACTTTCACCGTTACACTTCCGCCATCATCCGGGCGCACAGGTAGAATACTAATCATTAAGAATAGTGGAGCGGGTACGATAACCGTTGATGGTAACGCATCTGAAACTATTGATGGCGCAACTACTTATTCACTATCCGTACAATACGCCACCGTTCAAATAATGTCGGATGGTACCAACTGGAAAATAATCGCTAAATTCTAATACTATGATAACCGCCCTCATTACCGCAATCGCACTAACTACAACCGCACCCGTGCAAGTGCAAGTCAAATCAGACACAATCCCCTCTGCCATTCAAGTCAAAGCAGTTGAGTTTAACCGCCTTACCAAAGACACTATCACACAAGTTACATGGGTAGTATTCGGTTTAACCAGAGATACAACGCAGGGCTGCAATACCTACGTGGTAGCGTATGACCGCAAGGGTAAGAAAGTTGCAGATGGCAACGTACCTATCCCTGCTCACATCGTACAGGAGTGGGGAACAGATAACACCCTGATAGATGACTTCATTCTCAAATTTTACAACCTAATAAAGCGTTAACAATGGAACAACACGTAGATAGCACATCGGTAAGGGGGTTACTTTTAACAATGTCATTGTGGATGTTTGCACATATTACCGCCTCGCAGGTGGCTACCTACTGTACAATACTATCGGCAATCGTTACTATAATCGTAAACATACAAAAGTTTAAAAATGGCAAAGACAAGCATCGGGCTGACTAACGTAAACTACCCTGCCCCGAAATGGTATCGTAAATCAAAGAGGGTTATCGGGTTACTATCAGGTCCTACCGTGTTAGCGGTATTTCAGATATTTAAACTATCCGACCACCAGATGGCAAGCGTGGCAACGGTGATAGCTTTCCTTCCTACATTACTTGAGGTATTTTCCGCAATCCTCGCAAACGGCGAACAATATGCACCTACAGATGAAAAATCCGAATAGTTGGGTTAAGTGGTGGTTACTGGCAATGGTACTTCTATTCGTACTGATTATGGCATCATGCAATACGGTAAAGAAAGCAGAGAAGCACATACAAGAACAGACTACAACAATATACCTGCGTGATACCGTACACGTTAAGGTAGTGGATACCTCACGCATCGTAACCGAACTACAGGAATTTAATACAAAGACTATTGAACTATACGATACCGTTTATAAAGATGTGCCTGTATTACGCCAACGGATAATATACGAGAACGTAAAGCAGCAACGCACCGAATCGCAGGCAGGTATTACAAAGGATAGTGTAGCTGGCAGCGTATCTAATACGCAGGCACTTAGCAAAGTAGAATCAACAAGTAGTAAGAAATCTAATCGCATACCTTTTATCGGAATTATAATCGCAGGAATTGTTATAATTATAATCTATGGCATCCGTAAAACCTATCGTTAGCCTTAATGAGTACAAAGCTATGTTTGATTCGATGCAAGTCGATGAGGATAAAGCAGCCGAAATAAATAAAGCCGTTGCACTAATTAATAAAGGTAAGCAGCGTTACTTATCCGTAACTGCTAAACTGAATCTAAAATGCCCGTGGTATGCCCTCGGCATTGTTCACTACTTAGAAGGCAGTTGCAATTTCTCAAAGCATATCCACAATGGCGATCCGCTCACCGCTCGCACATGGCAAGTACCTGCAGGCCGGCCATTACTACCGCCACAATTCGGTAAGTCATACACATGGGAAGAAAGCGCTGAAGATTGGTTTCGCTTAAAGAATTGGCACAAATGGCAAGATTGGGGGGTGCAGGATATGCTCTACCGATTCGAGGCGAATAACGGATTCGGCTACCGGAAGCGTTCGGTTGCTACGCCTTACCTATGGAGTTATAGCGACCATTACGATAAGGGCAAGTTCGTAGCGGATGGCAAATACAATCCAGATGCCGTGAGCAAGCAGGTAGGGGCGGCAATTTTGCTTAAGGAATTGATGTAATTTTACACTACAATTATAAATCATGGCAGTATTTAATAAATTCGATTCGTTTGTTGAAGCCGTAGCGGAGAAGGTGCATAACCTCGGCTCTGACCAGTTAACCATTGCACTCACCAATACTGCACCGGTGGCAGGTAATAGCCTACTTGCAAACATCACGGAGATTACCTACACCAACCTTTCTACCCGTAACCTTACCACTACATCATCCGCTCAATCGGGTGGGTTGTATAAATTAGTAGTATCCGATATTACCCTTACATCTACAGGCGGTAGTACCGGGCCATTCCGGTACGTGGTGGTGTATAACTCTACGGCTGCAGGTGGGCCGCTTATTGGGTTTTTCGATTATGGCAGTAGCATCACACTACTTTCCGGTGAATCTTTAACGGTTGATTTTGACCAGACTAACGGACTTTTAACTATTCAATAATGGCAGATAATGTAGGATATACACCGGGTAGCGGTGAGATAATCGCCACAGATGACATTGCAGGTGTGCAATATCAAAGGGTTAAACCTGTCTGGGGTACGGATGGCGTGGCACAAGATGTAAACAATACAACGCCACTACCTGTAACGGGCGCACAAGAACTAATGGAAGCTATCGAAGCGATGAGGATGGCTATACACTCTTTAACCCGGACTATCGGTTTAATACAGGTAAACCCACTAACAGGTAGTTTGTTTGTTGATGGCTCAAGAGTAACGCAAACCGTAAACGGTACGGTGAATGCGGCTCAATCCGGTACATGGAACATAACCAACCTTGCAACTATTGGCGGTGTGGCTGCTAACTCACAGGTGCAATCCTTTGAGAGAATGACGGCTGATAATTTAAGAAGAAATATAAACGTAACATAATGGCTACTACAAACGGAAATAGACAAATATTAGACCTTAAGAGATGGGAGCAAGTAACCCCTGCACCTATAGCATCAGCAGCGGGTGCTTTCATTGCATCTTCCCGCCATTTTAAGCAGAATCAGTTGTACGTGCAGGGTACTGCAACCGCATACCTATACAACCCGAATGAAGATGGATGGGTGCAACTTCCTTCGCCTGCACTTGCCGGAACTTTGGCAGCCGGGGCATCCGCTACCGCCGGGGCATGGAGTACAGGTACAACTATCGGGGCATCGCTGACCGCAACCGCAGGTACTACATCTACAATTACAACGAACCAAACTATAGCCCGCTCACTTGCAGGGTATTCTATTCATATACTTGCAGGACCCAATGCCGGGGTTACGTTGCAAATTGTTTCTAATACTATTGGGGCAAATGCTATACTGACCGTTGCAACACAAGCATCGGCTTTCTCTGCATCAACCGTATATCGGTTATGTACTCCGGTATGGTATGTACTTGGTTCTGGTACTTTGGCATCAGGTTCTTTCCGTAAATATGATTATGCAACCAATACATGGACTACGCTTGTTAACACCGGATTACCTGCAACTATTGCAACAGATGGCAAGTTAGTTGCTACCCCATCGTGGTATGACCAGGATTATGTGCCATTGGCTACAGGTACGGCAACATCCGCAACGGCTACCACTTTGGTAAATAACACAAAGACATGGACTGCATCCCAATGGGTTAACTCACAGGTACGCATCGTATCGGGAACAGGTGCAGGGCAGTTGCGTGATATTACTGCGAACACGACTGACACGCTCACCGTTGCAACGTGGACTACAACACCGGATGCAACTTCGGTATATCAAATTAGCGGTAATGATAACTACCTGTATTACATGGGGAACAACGCGGTAACCTTATACCGATATAATATTAGTGCGAATACATGGAGTACTTTATCCCCGGCAGCAGCAAGAGCAGCAGCACCCGGAGCGGGGATGTCGGGGCATTGGATATGGGGCGTAAGTGCAACTGCTTGGAATAATGAGTCAGCAATAATTAACGGGCGCAGAATCTACTCATTCAGAGGCGGTGCAGGTGCCGTACTTGATTACTACGATATTGCTGCCAATACTTGGGTATCGGGTGTAACGTATGCTCCTGCAACGGAAACATTCACAACAGGTACAAAGTATTCATATTACGGGGATAACATCTACATACAAAAGGATGCCACGAATAGATGGTTTAAATACAACTTATCAGAGCAAGCGATGGATGGATGGAATACCATGCCTGTAGTGCAAGGTGCTGCCATTGTTGGCGATACATCCTTTGATGTAGAGTATCAGGATGGGGCAACGGTGATAGTTTATATTTATATGCTTATGAACACATCTACTCTAATGTTTAGACAAATGGCAATATAATGACACAGGCAGAAACTAAAGAAATATTATCACGGCAAATCAATCAACTTGAGATGCTGATTTCTGCCGCAAAGCAGAGGGGAGACCTGAAGGCAGCCATACAATTAACAACTGAATTAACAGAGGCAAAGGATGCTTTTAACGCTATTACGTAACCAAGCAGCGGCAGGCAATACAATTGTTGCGGATAAGGGTGAATACACCCTAACGGGTAACGTAGTAAATTTAAGGCAGGCATACCGCATAGCAGCCGTTGTAGCTGCGTTTACGCTCACAGGCAATGCCGCCAATTTCACCATTGGCAAAACAATTGTAGCCGATAAGGGAACGTACACGCTAACCGGAAACGCAGCCGGAACAACGGCAGCTCGCAGAATCACATCTGACAAAGGCACATTCGTACTAACCGCTAACGATGCAACCCTACAACGTGTTAGGGCTATTGCTGCCGAGCGTGGCACATTCGTACTTACAGGCAGGGATGCCGACCTGGTAAAGAGTTCCACTACGCCAACGCTTACGGCTGCACGGGGGGCGTTTGTGCTTACCGGTTCGGATGCGAATTTGTTTATACCTTTGTATCAGTTTAACGCCAACGTAACAATTCAATCAGCGCAAACTACACAGGTAAATATTGTTAGTCAGCAGAATAATACCGTTACTATTGATAACGAACAAAGCACAACCGTAACAATACAGGAATCAAATCATTATAACGTAACTATAACCTCAATATTTGAATCATGATATACAACGGCACCAACGTAACTATAAAGCTAACAGAAACAGGGGTTAATCTACACAACCCTACTTCATCTGACATCTATTATAAGAAGCCCAATGGTGAAACAGGTTCATGGGGTGCAACCGTTATAAATAACCATGAGATAACCTACACCACAACGGTAGGCGATATTGATGTGCCAGGCGTATGGGTATTGCAGGGATTCGTTGTGAAAGCCGGGGTAACTTACAAAACTTCAATCGCTCAAATGATTGTGGAAGCAAGTTTATGACATTATCCGATATAGCAAGGTCATACAGAGATAAATACGGTATGCAAATGCCATCCCTAAAACTTGCCCGAATAATGTATGCCGATAACAATCTATCGTTTAAGAATGTAGAATCAGCACGGAGCATACTGCGAAGGATTGAGGGAAAGAATCAGCGACCTAATGAATTAATCAAAACCAAATATTATATGCCGAATGAACGCCCGAAGAACCCGTATAAGTTACCTGCTTCAGATGAAGCAGACTTCACACCCTACAAGATTAAAGGACACAAACGCATTTTAGTACTATCGGATATTCACGTACCATACCACTCAATTGAAGCGTTAACGGCTGCATTTGACTTCGCAGTAAAGGAGAAACCGGATGCGGTACTACTAAACGGAGATACTATAGACTGCCACCGATTAAGTAGGTTTATTAAAGACCCAAAGAAGCGGAATTTCAAACAGGAGTTAGATACCTTTAAGGAATTATTTAACATTATCAGTAAAACATTTAACTGCCCGATATACTTCAAAGTGGGAAACCATGAAGAGCGGTACGAACACTTCCTGCAAGAGAAAGCGGGGGAGTTGGTAGGGATAGAAGAATTTGAGTTTACCAACATCCTCAAAGCAAGGGCAGAAGGTATTGAGATAATAGATAACAAACGCCCTATGCAAATCGGGCATTTATGGGGCATACACGGGCATGAATACGTTGGTGGTATATCAGCACCTGTTAACCCTGCAAGGGGTTTATTCCTGCGATCTAAAGTATCCTGCTTTCAGGGGCATAATCACCAGACATCCGAACATACCGAACCGACATTAGCCGGGAAGATGGTAACCACATTTAGTATCGGGTGCCTATCGGAACTACACCCAGCATATATGCCGCTCAATAAATGGAATCACGGTTTCGCTATAATTGATACCGATGGGGATGAATTTGAGTTTCGGAATAAGAGAATTTATAAAGGTAAAGTGCTATAAGATGAAAGTAATCCACCGCAAATTAGGAAAAGAAAAAGCGTATGGATTAGCACATATTGATTCCAATACTATCGAGATTGATACCCGGCTTAAGCCTAAGCACAAATTAGAGATTACAATTCACGAAGCGTTGCACATCCTGTATCCGACTGATAGCGAAACTGCCATCGTTCGCAAGTCTAAGCGGTTATGTGCCGTGCTATGGCAGGAGGGGTATAGGAAGGTGGAGAAATGATAGGCCTTCCACCCATCCGGCAATGCTGCGATTTTCATAGGTTCGCTGCTCATGCTATTGCAACCAATTAATTTACTTATCCTTACTGCGATGCTCATTTTCGTACTGCCCGATATTGTATGCCATTACAACGGTAGCAATAAAGCATACGGCTATGAATACTATCATAAAATTACGTTAAGGTTTTCAATGTGAACTTTGTATTCGTTATCAAACTTTGAAGTAAGGCTATCATTAACCGACTTCTTTGCGTGGATAACCGTTGTATGATCCCTGTTGCCGAATAACCTGCCAACTTCCGATAATGTCATTTTAGCGTTGGTAAGCAAATACCACATAGTTATATGCCTTGCCACTACGATATTACGAAAGCGACTTGCCGACTGCAATTTATCCAGAGGGATGCGGAAGTAATTACTGCAAGTCTTAATAATATTATCTACCCTGATTGTTTCGTTGAGTACGATTGGCACATTCACTTTGCCTTTCATACCTGGGAGAGCGAAGTAGCTTACTGCTTGCTTTGGCATAGTTGGCAAGTAGAGTGTAATATAGGGGGATGCGTTTAAGCGTGCGGTTTTTTCTTTGGTTGAGAGCATTGGTTATCATTTGTAATGTGATTGTAAGGTTATGGCTGACATTAGAGATATAAAACCCCCCGACATCGCTGCCAGGGGGAAAACCAAAACTAACCATGCCCCTGTAAGTTAATTAATTCTGCTGAAAATGGCAAGGCGAATAACTCCTGCATTAATACCCGGCTAACATCTATAGCCCCATTGTTATACGTTGACCGGATAGATTCGTAAGGGATGTGCATTTCGTTAAAATCCAAATCTTCAAGCATACCTTGTTTGGTAAAATACTCCTCATACCTGTTGGTATTGGGGTTGTAGATTTCCCATACTTTTCTAATATCTACTACTTCCGTGCGCTGCATGTAGAATTTGATTGTGTAGATAGGTTCGCCTGAATCATCGTAACATACGAAGGAATTACCTTTTCTGTCATAAGTTAGGCCCGTACGCTCTGCATACTGCTGGGCTAATTGTGGGGTTGAAAGTACTACTGTTGTCATGGTTTTTGGTTTAATATAATGAATGAATAGTTAAAACTCCGGTGTATTTATTATCTCTGCGAATCCTTACACATTGCTTCTTCGCATCGTGTAAACTTTGAGCGAGGATAATATCTCGCAGAATGTTGTTAAAGTAGATGAGGTACGTGTTCATGCTTTTTTACGGATTGTTTTTTTAAGGTTATCCCATGAAGCAGAGCGGTAGGCTTTTCCGTTAATGATGCAAAAGAAATCATTAGTGCCTCCAAAATTTGATGGGCAGTAATTTTGTGTAACTTCAATTCCTCTGTAGATTCTAGTTGTCATGGTTATTTGTTTTAGTTTGATAAATCAAAGATATACATTCCAACCAATACCAACCAAATATTTTTGGAATTATTTTTGCAATTTAGTTGCATTTTCCACTATCTTATTGATTTTCAGACACTCCGAATGAGATAATTCTGCCTTGCCGTTTACAAATTCGTGTAATTTCAGTTTACGGATGCCGGCTTTACGCTCAATGGCGGATAGGTTAAATACGTGGTTTGCTTTGAATAGTTGTCTTAATTGTTCCATAAAAATATATTTTTACAAACCTACAAAATAATTTTGGTAGTATCAAAACTATTTGCAATCTTTGACTTCTAAAACAAAACACATGAATTTACAAAAAGCACAACGGAAGCAAACAATGCTCCGACTAAACCTGTCGGCCCCAAGCGGTGCAGGGAAAACGTATTCCGCATTACTACTGGCTAAAGGGCTTGTAGGTAACTGGGAAGATATTGCCGTACTTGATACGGAGAATGGCAGCGCATCGCTCTATTCACATTTAGGTGAGTTCAACACAATTCAACTTGAACCGCCATTTACACCTGAACGCTACATCCAGGCTATTGATGTAGTAATACAGGCAGGTATCAAATGTATTATTATTGATTCATCTACCCACGAATGGAGCGGTTCGGGTGGATGCTTAGAAATCAATGATAAGTTAGCACAACTGAAATATAAGGGTAACACATGGGCAGCGTGGAGCGAAACTACACCCAGACATGATGCCTTTGTATCTAAGGTACTTCATGCACCTTTGCACGTTATTACTTGCACACGCTCAAAGATGGAAACCGTAATGGGGGAAGGTAAGAAGGTACACAAAGTAGGGATGAAAGATATACAACGTGATGGCTGGGAATATGAATTAACTGTATCCCTAACCATTGATAGAGATACACACCTTGCCGTTGCCAGTAAGGATAGAACGAATCTGTTTGAGGGTAAGGATGCTTTTATCATTACCGAGAAAACAGGTAAAATGATTAAGGATTGGTGTGAAACAGGTGTAATAGATGCCGCACCAAAACCAATCGCAAAGCCTAAGCGCACGTTAACGGATGAGCAGTTCCAAGCATCTATCGTAAAAATTCAAGACGGCGAGTGCATCAAAGGATCAACCGTAACGGTTTACGATTGGGTGAAAACTGAATGCCAATTAACCGAAGCACAACAATCAACCTTTAACCTACTAAACACTACCGACAATGGAATTAATTAAATTTAACCACACAACTAAGGAAGAGCGTACCGCAGTAGTACGTGAAATATTCCAGGAAGTATTAGAGGGGCGCATTAACCCTATGGAACTGCATATTAGGATGAAATGTATTGAAGAAGTTGTAAAGCAACTGACATCAATGCCTGCGTACAAAGCCATCGTACTGGATGATGCAGAAAAGCACGGCAAGTCATTTCAATATCACAACGCTAAGGTTGATATTAGGGAGGTTGGGGTGAAGTATGATTATTCAATGAGTGGTAGTGCTGAACTGGAGGAATTGTATAAGCAACAGGAGGCAATATCTGAACGTATTAAGTTATTGGAAACCTACCACAAAGGACTGCCCACCTCCGGCATACAGGTACTGAACCCATCCACAGGCGAAGTTGAAACACATTATCCACCTGCGAAAACTTCTACCACATCGGTAGCGGTAACGCTTAAATAGTACAACTATGATTAACGCAGTTTTAAATTTTTTAGTTAACGAAAAATGGCATGAATTAGATTCTAATTTACCGGAAATACCATTAATAGGGCATTGTATAAATTGTAGAATTAGTGATGATATTGAATGTACTGAATGGATCATTCATGAAATTATATATCACATACAAACTAATGGCAGTCTTACTTATGTTGAGGTAGAATGCAGACCTAAATAGTTAACACAGGCAACCACCTTAGCGTAATCGGGAATAAATACCGACTTGGGTAACGACCTCATACAAGATGGGGGGATACGAGTTCGAATCTCGTAGGTGGTTCTAAACGGCACTGGTAACCGATACCCAGCGAATCAATGGCAACACTAATTAACGCCTACATCACAAAGGCGAAACTTGAACAACTGCTTGCACAAGCAGACAAAGGCGTAGCTTTCACCATCGCAGTAAACGATGAAGCCAATGCCTACAATCAGAATGTATCTCTGTACCTTTCGCAGACAAAGGAGCAAAGGGAAAGTAAAACCCCTAAAACGTACTTTGGCAACGGGGCGGTTGTATGGACTGATAACAAGGTTACGCTTGCACCTAAGAAGGATGCTGCACCTGTACAGGCGGCTACTGAAGATTCTGGATTACCCTTTTAACTCACCTGGGAGGGGGCAAATCAACCCCTCCCTTAATCACAAACCATGACCATCCACGAATACATCGAAAGAAAATACTTTCGGCTAAACACAACCGCCACAATCCGCAACGGGGTACTCTACCATTGGGTTAATAATAGATGGATGCCGAACAAGGAATTTGAACGGATATACCCTTTGCCGAATAAGGTGGGGAAGCAACTTACTAATCTTGACAAGAATAAAAATTCATTACTATGAAACAACACCCCCTCTGGAAAATACGCTATAACACCGCCCATTACAATTACACCCTTGAGCGTACCCCGAATGTTGTAAAGGATGGATTCTACACCGGGCCGCCTACGCCTGTGGTAACGAAGTCCAATGGGCTGACTACATTTATTATCAACTTCCTTAACTGGTCGGGTTACCGGGCTACACGTATCAATACTATGGGCAGGCAGATTAACGGGAAGTTTATCCCATCCGCAACGAGGAAGGGTACGGCTGATATTTCGGCAACCGTGAAAGGTAAATCAGTTATGATCGAAATTAAAGTAGGCAAAGACAAACCACGACCTGAACAACTTGCCGAGCAGCAAAGGGAACGGCAAGCAGGGGGGATTTATGAGTTTGTGCATACGCCGGATGAATTCTTTTTATTATTTGATAAATTATAAACTAAACACAAACCACATGATTTTATTTAATGACCACTTCCAAAACTACAAACGGTATAACATTCACAAAGCGCAGTTAATTATTGCCGATATACCTTACAATTTAGGTAACAACGCATACGCATCAAATCCGGCATGGTATCAAGATGGAGATAACGCAAACGGAGAGAGTGCGCTTGCAGGTAAATCATTCTTTGATACAGATGAGAATTTTAAGCCTGCTGAATTTATGCACTTTTGCTCAACACTATTGAAGGCAGAAAAGAAGCCGGAGAAAATAGAAGGCGAAAAAAGACAGAAAGGCGATGCCCCCTGCATGATTATATTTTGTGCATTTGACCAACAAATGTATTTAATTGAATTAGCTAAAAGATACGGTCTCAACAATTACATTAATCTTGTATTTAGGAAAAACTTTTCAGCGCAAGTGTTAAAGGCAAATATGAAAGTTGTCGGTAATTGTGAATATGGGTTATTGTTGTATCGGGATAGGTTGCCTAAGTTCAGGAATAATGGCAAGATGGTTTTTAATTGTATGGACTGGGAAAGGGATGATGATTTGGTTGAAAAACTACACCCTACACAAAAGCCTGTAAAATTATTAAAGAAGCTAATTGAGATATTTACAGACGAGGGCGATGTAGTTATTGATCCGGTTGCAGGTAGCGGAAGTACATTGGTAGCTGCATTAGAACTAAATCGCAAAGCGTATGGCTTTGAGATTAAAAAAGACTTTCACAAGCAGGCAACCAATTGGGTAAATAAAGTAATCCAACGTAAAAAAGATATATCAGAGTTCGGCTTTTCTAAAACCGAAATCAATAATATTGCACCTTCATTGTTTCAATAACCACCACCACCCATGCACCAATACACCGATTACCAATCACTCGGATTAAAAGTCATCCCCATACAATGGGATGCTGCAACTAAGCAACCTGTATCCCACCGCAACTGGTCTAATCCGGATGACCTACACTTACGGCCTATTGATAATGGGTTGATGATTCTTACAGGCAATAACTACGGCTGCCTTGACTTCGACCTAAAGAATACAAAGGATAAAGAACTATTCAGTAAGTGGATGGCAATTATAACCAACGAGGCTCCCGAAATCTTCAGCAAGGTATTCATTGAACAAACACGCAACGCAGGGTATCACGTATGGCTTAACTATGCAGCACTACCTAACAAAACACCGCTTGCAGAATCTCCGGAGGGTAACGAGGTAATCGCCCTGTATTCAAACGGCCCGGTAGTTTACACATTTCCAACACCTGGTTATACAGAATTCCATCAAAGTATGGAAGATGTGCAGGAGTTAACCGAATCGGAGTATAACTACCTTATAGAAGTTTCACAATACTTTAACGAGTACAAGCCTAAGTACGACCCAAGCAAGAAAGC
>Ga0315909_10001250_pt1 | contig 34275 bp, 50 predicted proteins | sample LakEriMetagenome_11_FD_203527 | JGI IMG/M metagenome (GOLD analysis project Ga0315909, IMG submission 203527) | Freshwater fungal communities from buoy surface, Lake Erie, Ohio, United States - Buoy 2 MA125 | ecosystem: Environmental > Aquatic > Freshwater > Lake | place: USA: Lake Erie, Ohio... | reverse complement strand
AAGCGATGCCCGTTTCTACAAAAAACTAGTACTTTTAGCTGAAGCCCTTGCAGATCAAGTGATTGAAGATGCAAAAACGGTTGACCAATAATTCCCATTTTGCTATAATAGTGGCATAGAGAGTAAAAAGGAGTCCAAGATGAGCATTGAAATTGAATACAATCTGACTGGTGCTGTAAACGATTACGGCATGTTCACTGAACTTGGCAACGCCGCAGTCCATGCCGTTGTTGTTACTGCCCGTGAAAACCGTTTGACTTGGCCCCAGACCTATCGTGCTCTGCACCAACTGTCCGAATACAAAGAATTTGGTGAGGCCATGGACACTGAAGTGCGCGAATGCGTGTACTCTGCACTGAATTTTGACACACCTTTTTACTGCTAAGGAGATCACCATGCCTGGATTTGTAGACGTATCAAACATGACTGCTCTTGAAGTCAAACGCCTGGGTCAGATGGATGACTATGATGAGGAACCCTATCAGCCACGTCAAACTTGGAAACCCCGAGCCAAGCCCGAGGGTGTTAAGCACTCTGTAGACAATGTGTGGGGTGCGGCGGTAGCAGCACAACGTATCAACGGTGAATACCTCAAAGAAGAGAAGCGCACCTTTGACATGGTTACTGGCGAAGTTGTTGATCGCAAATTGCGTAACCGTGACATCATGCTTGATATCTTGGCCAATCCTGCCCTACTCACTGTGGAAGATATTGCACAGGGCCAGGAGTGCCGCAAGTTCTTGCAAAACGACATTACCTTCCGTGCCCTCAAAGGCCGGCTCACAGACTTTGATAGCTCTGTGAGCAAGGTAATTGCTGTGGAACAAGAATTTGACACGGCCAAACACAAGTTGGAATTGGCTGTGGTTGCGTGTCTGCCGCAGAGTCATGCTCGCAGTTTAGAGCGCCAAGCCACTCAAGAACGAGTGCGCCAAACTTCAGGTGCTGTGATTGGTCAGCCCGGTGTTAAAGTTCAACTGGATGTAGAAGTTGTGAAATCCAACTTTAGTCAGCAATGGAACACCTGGTATACAACTGCTATTACCGCGGACAACTGTGCTGTGTTTTTTGCATACCGCCAAGAACTGGCCAAGGGTGCAAAGCACACTATTGTGGGAACCGTTAAAGCTCACAGAGACGGCTCTACTCAACTCAACCGTGTGAGCATTATCTAAGGAAATTGTATGCGTAACTTCGTACTTGGTGCTATTTTTGGTTTGGTGATTGCCACCGTGGGCTTTTCCGGATTGGCACGTATGTTTGACAAAGGTGTGCATACCATCCAACAGACCAGCAAAGAACTCGCCCAGTAAAACGGGCAAATCGAACCAAAAATTATGCAAAAAATGGTTGACCAATATCACATCTTTTGCTATAATTTAGGTATGTTGAGCAATAAGGCACAACATTTTTTAAAACTTGATAGGCAACTTTGAAAGGCAATTTTATGTCCGCAGATAAACTGTTCTCTGTAGCAGGTACCGCTACCAATCCCGATGGCACCACTAAGGCTCGTTTTGCAAACGACCTGGTAGCCCGCATCAAGATCCTTAATAAGGCTGGATGCACCAACATCAACCTGGTGGAATTGCCCCGTGCAATGACCAAGTTGGAAGCTCTCCAGTATCTTACTGAGCAGGGCATTACCGAAGGCGATGCTGGCTATGCTGTTGCCAGCAAGCTCTCTGAAAAGAGCAAGGTGGCCAAGAAAGGCGAAGTCAAGGTCAAGGCTGTCAAAGCCTCTGCACCCAAGACCACTGCCAAGACTGCTGAAAAAGCATAAGCAGGCTGGAGTGCCAAAAAGGCGGCTTTCGGGCCGCTTTTCTACGACTTTTTGCGGTAACTGGTAATTAATACTATGCTAGAACAAGACGAATTCTTACACGAGCGTATCAAGACGGTTATGCTGGATGTCATGGGTGTGCTGTATGATAATGGCATCAAACATGTACACATGGGTGCCATGATGAGATTGTTAGGAGTTGATGATGCCAAGGCCTCAGAACACGACAATGAACTTATTGAGTTGGACGAAAAGTTTGGTGCCATGTTATCTCAGTTAAATAAAAATGCAGCACCTGTAGAAGTTCCCGAAGGCGCTACTTTCCATTAATGACCATACCTAATTATCGCGCAGTGGAACCACTGTTTATTGTGTTCCTGCGCAACAACAATCAGGCTGAACAACTGTTCAGAGCCTGGATCAAACAAAATCGAATTGAACATGCCAACGTCTCAGGCAACAAAATGATGTTACATGATCAACGTGCGTTTGAACAGTTCCGTGTGACCTGGACGCACAGTCTTGACTCCGTCACAGTCTGGGACACTTGGTTAAAAAGACACATTTATTTTGACTAGCAAGAGTGCCAAAAACCTGACATTTTATTGACAACTGTGTCAGATGACTGTATAATTACTATTGTCATTACAAGGAGTATAACATGACCCAACACGAACAAATCGTAGCCGCTTACGAAACTTACCTAGCCGAGAATGCCAAGTTCACCGAAAAAGGTGTAAAGGCTGCCGCCGCCCGTGCTCGCAAGGCCCTGCAAGAAATGAGCAAAGGTATCAAAGAGCGTCGCAAAGAAATTACCACAGAGAAAGAAGCACTTGCTGCAAAATGATTGTAAAAGATAGTCAACTACAAACTGAATGGCCAGTCATAATGACACCTGCACAAAGAGAGCAACTAGTACAAGAAAAGTTGGCTCGAGCACTGGTGTGGCACCAAACACTAAAAAAACAATATGACAAACAAAAAGAGCCGCATGATAAACGTAGTTGAAGACCCAGATAATCCAGGAGAACTGCTCTTGGATTTGGGTACCGAATTGTGCGCCGAGCTTGGTTGGCAAGCAGGCGACACAGTGAAATGGATAGACCAAAAGGATGGCTCATGGCTGTTGACATCAACCTTGCAGATGAACAGGAAATCAGCACAACAGAAACAATAGATTTTTCCAGTGGATTGACCCTGGGAGGATTCTCAGATTATAACTATGGCGCTATTCCGGCGTTGACCAGCACAGATCTTTCGACATTAACAACGTCAAGCATCACAATAGGAAACACCAGTGGAACTGGATACACAATTGGTACCGGCATTGGACTTGGGCATTCAAATGTGGTTTGGACCACACAAGGTACCGGTACAGGTGTAAACTGGAACCAAAGTGCCGTGGGTGGAATTTATCATAATTCGGCAATGGAAGTTAACCAAGGCGGACAAGTCTCCCTTAAAGGTGATAATGCTGACATTGACATCAATGGCAAAAGCCTGGTCCGGTGGATGCAGGCCATGGAGGAACGCATGAACTGGATGCAACCCAACGTGGAATTGGAAGCAGAATGGGACGACTTGAAGAAGCTGGGAGACCGCTATCGCAAGTTGGAACAGAAGTGTCGAGAAAAAGCAGACGTGTGGAAGAAACTTAAATCAATGCCCAAACCGGAGATCAGATGACATCTAAACAACGCATCCGACACATCACAAAATGGATCCGACAATACGCAACAAAAAACAAGATCTCTACGCTAGTTGTGGGTATCTCCGGCGGAATTGACAGCTCTGTGGTCAGCGCACTTTGTGCAGAAACAGGACTTGATACCATTGTGGTTCAGATGCCCATTCGTCAAAATCGCAAACTAGACAATCGCAGTAGTATGCAAGCCACCTGGTTGCTGGAACGCTACAAAAACGTCACACACATGAGCATGGACCTGACCCCAGTGTTCACAGCATTTGAAAAGAAGCTGGAGCCTGTTTGCCGGGACAGCGATTCTATAACTCTAGCATTTGCCAACTCACGTGCTAGATTGCGCATGATGACCTTGTACCAAATTGCACAAAGCCACAGTGGCATTGTGGTTGGCACAGGCAATCGAGTAGAAGACTTTGGCGTGGGTTTCTTTACCAAGTATGGTGATGGTGGCGTGGATATTTCACCCATTGGCGACTGCATGAAAACTGCTGTTTGGGACATGGGACGAGAATTTGGCCTGCCCCAAGAGATCATTGATGCTGCACCCACTGACGGACTCTGGGATGATGGACGTACCGACGAGGGGCAACTGGGCATGACCTATCCTGAACTGGAATTGGCCATGGACCAAGACACATACTCAGAACTTGAGCTGTACGCTACTGGTCCTGAAAAGAAAAAACTCAAACAATATCGAGCAATTCGAGCTAGAAATCTGCACAAGATGGAACCAATTCCTGTGTGCCGAATCTCTGAGTAAACCGCGCCGTTTACTCCAAAACGGCACCATTTTGGCCCGGTCTTTGCCCGGTTCTGCAACCATCGAGTAAGTAAAACTACCATGAAAGCACAAGTAAACTACATTAGCGATCAACTCGCAATCTGGAGTTCAAGAGCCTTCCGAGTCCTAGGACTTTGGATTGTGGCCTTGGCCGTGATTGCTGTGAGCAATCACAAACTCAACGAACTCCGCTCAGGCGTGGAAGCCATGCCTGCTGGTTACGTGACGGCTCAAGAAAAAATTCGATCCTTGGATTGCCTAACACGCAATATCTACTGGGAAGCTGCTTCGGAGCCTTTTGAAGGCAAGGTTGCTGTGGCTCAGGTCACAATGAACCGTGTGGCCTCTGGCAAGTTTGGAGATTCAGTGTGCGGTGTGATCTATCAAAAAAACGTATTCTACGAAAAAGTAATCTGCCAGTTCAGCTGGGTGTGTGAAAACACCCATAAAACTCGACCCATACACCCGCCCTTGTGGGCTGAATCTGAACTAGTGGCCAAAAAGGTCTTGCTAGAAAACTTTAGACTGCCGGGTTTAAAAGGCGCACTTTATTATCACGCAGATTATGTCAGCCCAGGCTGGCAAAAACCCAAAATTGACAAAATTGGTCGTCACATTTTTTACGGAGAGCGTTAATGCCTTTTAATCTTCCTATTGCAATTGTTGCTGTTCGTGACTACCTGGCCAACAGTCTGGCTCGATTGAGTGCAGACACTCTGGGTTGGTTGGCAGCTATTGTTTTGCATTGTGCCACACTGCCCAGTTTCCTGGCCTTGATGACTGGGTTGTCGGACCGAACACCAAGCCTAGACATCATACTGTTTCTCTGGAGTGGACTGGTGCTGTTGTTCATGCGAGCTGTGGTACTGAAAGACATGCTCAACATTATCACCATTGGTTTTGGATTCATGCTACAAGCTGGATTCATGGCCCTGCTGCTGTTTAAATGATAAATCTTCAAAAAAAATATTCTTGGGTTAACCAACAAGATTATGAAGATGTGGCAGGAATTGATTGGCCGTCGTATAAAACATTTTGTCAGCACACTGAGGTCAAAGAAGCAATATATCAAGAACTTGATTCAATGCTGGCACCACCCCAAAAATTTACCCATCCAAGTTTTTGTGTGTTACCTTTTTATGGTTCAGAACTGCCAAACAACATTCCATGCTGTTTGATTAAAGGGAGTAATTTTGATCAGGTTAGACAAGAAATGTTGTTGGGAAAACGACCAGAAGCTTGTGCCAAGTGTTGGCATCTTGAAGATAACGGGATAGTGAGTGATAGGATCTTAAAGAACTCAACATTAGATTTTTATCTAAACAAAAACATACACGAAATATTTCAAGATTGTCAAAACGGACACTACGAAACCATACACTATAAGATAGATACCAGTAATACCTGTAATGCTACTTGTATGACTTGCAACGAAAATTCAAGTACAGCCTGGGCTAAACTAAAACAAAAAAACAATGTGGCCATCAAGCGTAGAGCATGGAGAATAAGCCAATCAACGTTGAAAGAAAAAATCAATTTTCACTCAGCCAAGTCTATAATTTTTCGTGGTGGCGAACCTTTTCTTAGTGAAACTAACTTTAATATTCTTGAAAAGTTAATAGAGCATGGCAATCACAATTGCTTTATTTCGTTTGTGACGAACGGTAGTTTTAAACTATCAAAACATCAGAAACAAATTTTAAAACACTTTGACAAGTTGAATTTTTGTTTCAGTATAGATGGAACAGGACCGGTATTTGAATACCTACGATACCCGTTACAGTTTGCTCAAATCAAACAGAACATTCAGTATTGCAAGGACAACAACATTGATGTAAGTGTCAGTTACACTCTGAGTAATATTAATTTGCTATATCATTCAAGAACTGTAGACTGGTTTAAAGAACAAAATCTTTCGTATCTACTAAATCCTGTCTACGAACCAAGTCATTTTAGTCCAGGTGCTTTGCCCCAACAGATCAAAAAATACATACATCAACGCTACAACCATCCAGACATTGAGCAATATCTGCTGACCCATTCATCACAAGATGACTCCTATTTCCAAAAATCACTAGAGGAAATAGCCAAACAAAACACCTGGAAAAATATACAACTAAAGTATTATCTCCCGGAATTGGCATCAATGCTTGACCATTAAATTGCGATCTGCTATAATAAAGCATGATTAAGATTTCACAGGGTCCAACCCACAAAACGCTCAAGCCAAATGATCCAAATTTTTCATTCAGCCCTGACGGCATCAAAATAGTGCCACGTGCCAGTTTTGAAATTAGTGAAAAGTGTCCGTCAGAATATCAAAAGATTTTGTATGAATGCTGGGGCAACGGTTGGATCCGTCCTGTGGCTCACATGCGTGATGAAGAACTCACTTGGGAATTATTGAAATATGAAACTCTGCCCCGACTGTGATGATCGAGCCTTGTGCTGTGATCACTGTGCCTACTTCAACTTCAATGGGGATGAGAGCGGTGCCTACACTGGTAACGGGTGGTGCCGCTTGCACAAGCGAGCAGAAGATCCTGGCAGTCTCTGTGACGAGTATTTTTGTTTTGAACTACTAGCAAAGGACGCACCCAATGTCGATGCATCTACACCATCCCAGTCTTAGTCTCAACGGCCGCAAAAAAGGCCGGGTCAAGTTTCGCAACGCCGAAGAGGCAAAAAAAGCCCGCGAGCTTGATGCTTCATGGAAAGAACTGCAAAAGAAGTGGGAAGTGGACGCTGACGAGAAGAAGCGTCGACGTGCTATGAAAGCAGAAACTTTGGTTTACAAATTGGCCGCGCCTGCAGGTCGTAGCACCACACATCATATTCCCAGCGTCAACACCGGCGGCACGGCTACCATGGCACCACCCAAAGTTTACACTGGCACCAAGGTCAAAGGTATCGCCACCATGCACAAGTCAAATGCTGTGCCGGTGTTTTCAGACGAAGAAGCCATTGAAATTTCCCGGATGCGTCGCGGATAATTATGATCTCTGCCAGTGTTCAACTGAATCATCCAAAACAACGCAACAAGTGGATTGACGAAAGTCCAATTAATGTGTGGCTGTTGGCCAATGTGGGTGTGCATGCTGAATTTAGAGACCTGGTAGATGAATCGCGTCCTTGGCATGTGGATCATGAACGAGATTATCTCAAGTATCATTTTGCTAGAGAACAAGATGCTATGATGTTTGCATTGAAGTGGAAATGAAAGTTTTATTATAAAAGGTAAAATATGACAAGAGACGAAGTAAAGACAATTCTATTGAAAATTGCCAAAGAAAAATATGAGTTAGACATTGACAACTTTGCAGAAGATGCACCTCTTGCAGATCTGCAAAATATCAATCCCAAAATTGATTCACTGTCTGTGATTGAAATGATATTTGACGTTGAAGATGAACTTGGCATCAAAGTCAACACCGCTGACATGAGTCAGCCAGCCAACTTGGCAGAAATTATTGACGGGTTGGTCGAGGCTGTGAACAATCCAGCCAATCATGTTAAAAAATGATTTGGCAAGGAGATCCTACTAGAACCAAACAGGTTCTCTCAATCCAATTGATTGTTGCGGTGCTGGGCATACCTGTATTGGTAGTTCAATGGCATTGGTTGTACGCAATATATCTGGTGTTCTTTTACAGTTTTTTATTGTTCATCTCACACCACGCTGGATTGCATAGATACTTCTCACATCGCAGTTACACAGTTACCCCGTTCTGGCATGCGTTTTTGAGTGTGAGTTCTTGTTTGGCCTGTTTTGGATCGCCGGTTGGTTATTCCATCATTCACCGAGCACATCATGTACACACAGACACTGCACAAGATCCACATGCTCCAGACATTGGATTTCTCAATGTGATATTATTCAATTGGAACTTGTCCAATCTCAGCATGTGGGATGGTGTTAGAGATCTCAGAGATCCTTGGATGAAGTTCACTCACAACTACTATGCATTGATTATTTTGACATTTGTATTGGTGCTATTGGCCATTGACCCCTTATTGTTTTTGTGCTATAGTATTGCTAACGCAGGAGCATTGTTGGCCATGGGTTTTGTGAACACCGTGTGCCATACTCAGAGTTTGACCACCTATCGCAATCATGCCACAAAGGACACCAGTTCAAATAGCTATCTGGCCCTGGTCATTGGAGAATGGCACAACAATCATCATGCCCGTCCACGACAATGGAATCAACGTGAGCGATGGTGGGAAGTTGACTATGCGGCACAATTTATTCGACTGATCAAAACATGAATAGAGTAGTTATTACAGGAGTGGGTTGCATTACCCCGCTGGGCAATAGTTATGATCAGGTTGTTGCTGCCATGTATGCCGGTACATCGGGGATCAAGTTCAGTGACACTCTCCAGACCAACACTGCTAGAGTCGAACTAGGACACAGCAACATCAATGATCAATTTGATCGCTATGACACCGCGGCCACAAGTTTGTTTGCTCGCGCCACCATGCTGGCATACCAACAAGCAAAAGCAGATGCAAAAACCAATGTGGATGGTGTTTATATTGGTACTGGCGCAGGTGCTGCCTACGAAGTGAACAATTCAATTCTTGAATTTCACGAAAAGGGACGAGTGCGTCCAAACAGTTTAGTATCTTCAATGAACAGTGGTGCAGCCAGTTTTATTGCATCAAAAGACAACATCACAGGGCCTGTATTCACGCACACAGCAGCCTGTGCTTCCAGCAGTGTGTCTATTGGCGAAGCATACAAAGCCATCAAACATGGCGAAGCAACCACAATGGCAGCCGGCGGTGCTGAATTTTGCCTCAGTCCTATTCTAGTAGACCAATGGCGAGCCATGCGGGCCCTGGGCACAAAGTCTGCACCATTCAGTTCCACAAGAGATGGCATCATCTTGGGCGAAGGCAGTGTTGTTTATATTCTAGAAAGTTTGGATCATGCGCTGGCTCGAAATGCTGTGATACATGCAGAAATTGTAGGATATGGTATCAGTTGTGGCAGCGAAACTCTAACCAAGCCCAGTGAACAAGGCCAGATTGCTGCCATGCAATCAGCACTACGCGGCATTGATTCGACTCGTGTGACCTACATTAATGCACATGGCACCGGCACACCTGTTGGAGACTTGGTTGAATTAAGTAGCATACAACAAGTATTTGGCAGTGGCGTCCCCATCAGTTCAACCAAGGCACTGCACGGGCACTTGTTGGGCAACTCTGGAGCCATGGAACTGCTGGCTTGTTTGGCTGTGCTTAAAACAAATCAAGTTATTCCCAATTGGAACCTAACTGATCCTGATGCTGCAATTCCTCAAGGTGTGTACTTGCCAACTGAGATTGTTGAGCATGAACAAGATGTGTGTTTGAACAATAGCTTTGCATTTGGCGGCACTAATGTTGTGTTGGCCCTGACAAAATAAAAAACTTGCGTGTGTTGAGGTGGCAATGATTAAAAAACGTTTATTAACCTTTAAAGGAGATAGTGAAATGGGTGGTATGTGGGAAAAAGATGAGGTGGTGCGCTTGCTCAAAGGTGTGCCCGGCACACAATATCAAGAAGGTGACGACCAAGTCAAAGAACAGATCCGTTCATGGGTCAGGGGTCTGCTGACCAATAGTGAAATTAACGTGACGTTTACCAAAGCAGATGGCACTGAGCGTGAAATGCTGTGTACCCTGGACAGTTCTAGAATTCCAGTTAGTGTAACAAAGCCAGTAACACTGACCACAAGTACCGCACCGGTGGATGGCATTGTGCGTGAAAGCAAACGGCCCCGAAAAGAACCTGACCCGCACAGTATTCGAGTGTTTGATGTAGAAAAACAAGAGTGGCGCAGTTTCCGTTTTGACCGGCTCAAAAAGGTCACTGCTACCCTGAATTTTCAATAAGTAATACTCAATGGCCAAAGAAGATATTATTAACATGGAAGGACGGGTAGAAGAAGTATTGCCGGCCACCATGTTTCGGGTGAAACTAGACACCGTTGATAATCTAGTTCTAGCTCATCTAAGCGGGCGTATGCGTCAAAACAACATCAAAGTTCTGCTGGGAGATCGGGTAGAAATGGAGTTCTCACCTTACGATCTTACCAAGGGACGTATTACTCGTCGCAAATAAATACAAGATGAAACTACGTGACCACATCAATCTTGTAGAAGCAAGCACTCGTCCAGCAAAACTGGAAACTACACCTTTACCTTACGGCGAACGAGACCTTGAGCCAGTGCTGAGTAAAGAAAGTTTAGAATATCATTATGGACATTTGGCCAAGGGTTATGCCAAGCGTTACAACGCAGGAGAAGGTAATGCGGATTTTAATCGTGCTGGTAGTTTTCTACACAATAAGTTTTTCCCCCAACTTCGTGCTCCTAAAGGTGCCAACAAACCCCGTGGTGCAGTACTTGCGCTGATTGAAGAAAATTTCAAAACATGGGAAGATTTCAAAGAAGAGTTCAAACTGGTTGCAATGAAGATCCAAGGGTCGGGTTGGGTTTACTTGAGCACTGGCGGCGACATCAAGACCATTGCCAACCATGCTGTGCGCACAGATATCTGTGTGTTGGTAGACTGGTGGGAACATGTTTGGGCCACTGATTACCAATGGGACAAAGAACGGTACCTAGACAATATCTGGAAGATAATTGACTGGGACGTTTGCAACGAAAGACTATAATGAAACTAGAATCAGGTGCTGTGGATAAACTTCGTGAAATTCTTGCTGAAGAAAACAATCCCAATATCAAGTTGCGTGTGTTTGTGCAAGGTGGTGGCTGCTCAGGATTCAGTTACGGCTTCACACTAGATGAAATGCAAAACGAAGACGACTTTGATTTTGCCTATGAAGATGTAAAGGTACTAGTTGATTCCATGAGCATGCAATATCTACAAGGCTCTTCCATTGACTACAAAGAAGATTTAATGGGGGCCAGTTTTGTAATCAACAATCCCCAGGCCCAGACCACATGCGGGTGCGGATCTAGCTTCTCAGTTTAGCACGGTTGTTGGGATTCAGATACCACGCCTTGTATTGGCGTATAACTTCACTGCTTTTAGCATATTCAGGTACAGCACTATCTCCTTCTAAGATATAAAGGAAAAGTGGAACGTTGGGTATCATTTTATTATAATATTCAGCATTTTTACTGACCTGCACAAACACCATATCTTTTTGTGACTCATCGAGTGCGTGAAATTTTCGTGTGAGCTCTTCTATAGTAAACATGTTACTCCTTGTAATCAATAGTAGTGGTCTTTTTCATTTTCTTTACAATGTAACCAATGGCTTTGTTGATTGGTAGACCCGCAGTTACAACCAACCATCCTCCAATACCAAACGGAACATCATGCCCAGCACGTCGGGCAATTTCTTTAGAGAATGCGCCCCCGATTATTCTGGCCAATAATATCCATCCTTGTTGACTGATTTTTTGTTGTTCATTGTATGTTTTCCAGAACAACAATCTAGTCAACACAGGACGTCCTTGTCCCTTGACCAGTTTTACTAGTACGTCGGCCCAAGCACGGTAGCCACGATAAGACACAAAATCGTTTTGGAATAACCATAAACCATAGGCTTGATCGTATTCAAATATTTTTTGTTCCATATAGCCAAGTTCGTACAATGCCGTACAAATCACTTTGCCACCTCCGCCTCCACCGCCACCATCATATCCACCTGATTCGCCACCAGAATTGGTCACATCACCTGCTTGTGTTTCTTCGACCCCGCTACGAGGGTTGACACCAAATTGTCCAGTAACATCCACAAACTGAGGAGTTTGAGATCCGTTGACTGGTATCCATGCTCCGCCTTGTTTGATATACACAGACTTGACATTGTTCCAGATACCGTTGGCCTTGACATAGGTTTCGTTTACTGGATTAAATTCTCCGTTTGCATGAACAAAAATACCAGATACGTCAAACTCAAACACAGCATAACCAGTAGTGCCATCGCCTCCGTTGCGAGCTCCACCTATTCCTGCGCGGCGCCAGTAGGGATTGTCACGTCCACCAGGATCTTGTCCAACAGGATTTTCCGTGCTTGAACCTGAAGACAACCCAAATGATCCAGCAAAGCCTCCTTGGTCTCCACCAGGACATGTGCCACCTTGGCCGCCGCCAAGCCCACCACCACCACCACCCCCACCACCTCCGTCTGCGGCTTTGTTAGTTCCGTTTTGCCCGGCATTTTGACCAGGTGCGGCCTGGCCATTGGGCCCAGGGGCCGAACCACCCGTGGCCGCGCCAGAATTGCCACCGCCACCTCCGCCGCCGCCGCCGGCAGCAAATGCAATGGGATTGGAGTTCAATACAACCACTGTGGCACCGCCACCACCGCCACCTGCTCCAGAAGATCCTGCAGGTCCAGAATTACCACCCCTTGCACCGCTGTAACTGTCTCCACCGTCAATGGTCAATGCCACTGCTCCGGGGCCGCCTGTATTAGTGCCCACTATTCTGATGGTATGATTGCCAGCTGGAACTTCAAATCCCACATAAAAAGGGCTGGTAAAACTGTCACATCGAAAGAAATACTCACCATCAACAAAAAATTCAGCAGAATTGTCAGCGGCCGCAGTAAATTGATAATTTTTAGTGGTAGGAAAATTTACAACATATTCACGAACAAAGTCACGGGCACTAGTTGGATTGGTCCAGATACCGTATGTGTTCAAAAATGTGCAGTAGGCTGAATTAAATTGTGGGTATACTTCTGGCGAAGTGGCTGCGTCTCTAGTGTTGAAATAAAAATCAGTTACAAAACTGGCTCCAGCTGAACCGCCTGCTGCGTTGCTGGCACCGCTCTGTCCGCCTGTACCTTTTCCACCCACAGCAAGGTCTATCACATCGCCTTCGTTGACTACAAAATTTATTGTTGCAAATCCAGCGCCGCCGCCGTAGCCTCCGGGGGCACTGTCACTACCGCCACCACCGCCACCACCTCCCCAGAGATAAGCGGTGGCTGGCACGTTATTGCCTTGTGCCCAGACAATTCGCTGTAGGCTACCTGTATATCCAGCTGGTCTTACTACTATTGGCATGTTGAATTAAATTTGATACCAAATGTCACCATCTTGGCCACCACTTGGATTTGCAGTACTTACATATCTTGTGCCACGACCATTAGAATCAGAGGCAAATGCTATGGTCATATTAGACCCCAAACTACCGCCGCCGGTTAGTCCACTACCTAAAGTAATAGTGGTTGCTGATGCAGCTGCACCTAGATTGACCCTGGCATCAGTAGGATTACTAGCACCGGTGCCACCGTCAGCTACTGCAATGTCAGTGACCCCTGTTATGGTACCACTGGTGATATTTACTCCACTGGCGTTGAGCACAGTAATACCAGTCAATGTGCCGCCTGTTATGCCCACTGCGTTTGCAGACTGAACTGCTATAGAACCCAGGCCAAGATTGTTTCTTGCTACAATAGCATCACTGGCACCTGTACCACCAGATACCACTGCAATGGGTTGTACTCCTGTAATTATACCTCCAGTGATGTTTACTGCACTGGCATTTTGTGTGGCAATTGAACCCAGTCCAATGTTGGTTCTTGCCAAGGCTTCCGTAGAAGCTCCGGTGCCACCAGATGCTACTGGCAACGGGCTGGTCAACCCTGACATTGTTCCGCCAGTGATTGCCACACTATCCATGGTACCACCAGTAAATGCCACATTGCTGGTGTTCATCACAGCAATGTTGCCCAGTTGTAATCCTGCCCTAGCGCCTGCTGTGGTTGAGCCGCCTGTACCACCATCAGCCACTGCCAGCGGACTAATGCCAGTGATTGTGCCGCCTGTGATGGCCACAGCGTTGGCGTTTTGTTTACTCATAGTAGGAAGAGCATTGGCGTAGTCAGTTACATATCTTGTGGTAGCCAATTGAGTACTACTCACAGCAATTGATGCTGTGGGTGCAGTGGGCACACCAGTAAATGCAGGGCTGATTTTTTCACCCTGCACAAAACCAGTGGTAGCCAATGTAGCACTGTTATCATTGTAAGCAGCGGTGGGTGCAGTAGGAGTTCCAGTAAGAACAATATTGGCTCGCAGGTTTTGTACAAATTCAGTGGTAGCCAACTGAGTGCTTGTTGTTCCGCCTGCTGCTGTGGGCGCCGTGGGCACTCCTACAAATATTGGACTGTTGGTTACAAAAGCAGTGCTGGCAATTTGTGTGGTTGCTGTGCCTGGAGCCGCTGTGGGAGTTAACGGTGTTCCTGAAAATTCTGGACTCTGACTTACAAAAGCAGTGGTAGCAATCTGCGTGGTAGAAGTACCAGCTGTGGCTGTGGGTGCAGTGGGCACACCTGTAAACTGTGGACTATTGGATACAAAAGCAGTGGTAGCAATTTGCGTGGTAGCGGTTCCAATACCAGCAGTGGGTGCAGTGGGCACACCTGTGAATGCAGGACTGATTTTTTGCAGTTGTACATAAGCCTGTGTGGCCAAAGGCAACCAAGTATCAGTACTACTATAGGTAGAAATTTCATCTGTGTCGCTGTTGTACCAAAGTTGCCCTAATACCGGCTGGTTTGGCGCTGTGGAGTTGGCAAAATTTTCCAGCAAAAACACATAGTTTTCATTCTCGTAGGTGCCGTAATCTGTTAAAGCTCTTCCTACTAGGTAAAGATCTGTGGCTGTGGTATTAACTGTGCCGTCTGCGACCACAGCTACAATTTGCCCACGGGTGTTGTTGATAATATATGACATCAATTGCTCCGAATTGCAGTATTTAGCACAGGATCAGCTGTGTGAGCACCACCTGCATGGATTGGTAAATACAGTACTAGGACTCTCAAAATGACACAGCAAGTAATTGACGTAGGCAATGTAGCCAATGACGGGCAGGGCGATCCTCTGCGAACAGCGTTTACCAAAACCAACGACAACTTCACAGAACTCTACAACATTGGTGGTATTACAGGTATTGCCAACGGCACATCCAACATTAGTATTGTGGAAGACGGCACAGTAAGTATCAGCTCTGCTAACGTGGCCAATGTGTTTGTGGTATCGGGCACCGGTGCTACAAATCTGGGACTGCTTGTTAGTAACAATATTTCTGCTACTGGCAACGTAACGGTGGGCGGATTGTATTTTGGCAACGGAAGCCAACTCTCGGGCGTTATATCCAGTGCTCCGGCAGCACTGATCACAGGCAGCACACTCAGTGCCAACGTAACCTCTTCTAGCTTGACTTCAGTTGGTATATTGACCAGCGTCAGCGTCACAGGCAACGTGCAAGGTGGCAACTTGAGAACAGCCGGTACAATCAGTGCATCTGGTAATATTCTAGGACAAAACATCAGTACAGTGGGCGATTTGGCGGCCACTGGCAACGTCACAGGCGGAAACGTCACTACCACGGGGCAACTGAGCGTGACTGGTAATATCACCAGCGGTGGAACAGTCACTGCCAATGCCTTTGTGGGCAATGGTGCTGGACTCACTGGCTTTGTGGTCAGTTCCAATGCAGCTCTTTTGACCGGCAGTTTACTGGCGGCCAACGTAGTCAACAGCTCGTTACAAACGGTGGGCAACCTCAGCAGTTTAGTGGTCAGTAATGCCCTGGGTGGTAGTGGTAGTATCACCGCCAATGCATTGACTCTTGGTACGACTATTGATGTTACAGGCAACGTCACAGGTGGCAACATCAACACAGGTGGCAAAGTAGTGGCCACCAGCGATGGTTCATTTGGTGGCGATGTTATTGCAGTAAACTTTACTGGCAACGTTGTGAGTGGTAACCTTACTATCAATCAGATAAATGCTAACACTTTGGTCACAACCAACCTGTTGAGTGCCACGGGCAACATCACAGGAGCCAATGTCAATGCTGGCAACTTGAGTGCAACAGGCAATGTCACAGCCAATGCTTTTGTGGGCAACATAGCCACAGCATCTCAACCAGCAATTACCACTATTGGTACATTAGGCTCGCTCACAGTCACAGCCAACATCACAGGTGGCAATATCAACACTGGCGGTATAGTCAGCGCCGCAGGTAACATCTCAGGATTAAACCTGGGCACCACAGGTGTTATCAATGGTGCTTCGTTGAGTGTGAGTGGTAACATCACAGGCGGTAACGTCCTGGGTGGAGCCAACGTCAATGCTACTACCCTGACAGGTACCACAGCAGTTCTTAGTGGTAACATCACAGGTGGCAACTTGCTTACAGGTGGATTGATATCTGCGGCAGGAACAATAAATGCTGGCGCCGCAACCATTGCCGGCAACTTGATTGCTTCAGGCACAGTTGGCTATATCAATGCTACCACAGTGGCAATTACAGATCCTATTCTCAGCCTGGGTCGTGGAGCCAACAACGGTTCGTTAGGCAGTGCCACAACCACAGATGTTGGCAGTCAGCTTTACTACTACGACACATCAGAAAAATCTGCATTTATTGGGTATCAATTATCAACTGGCAACATAGTAGTGGCCAAACAAGTTTCAATATCCGGCGAACTTGTGACGGTGAACACTTATGGTAACTTGGTTGCAGGAACCTTGCTGGCCCAGGGCATTGTGAGTGCAGTTGGCAACATTGTTACCACTGCAAACGTAAGTGGTGGTAACGTGATTGCCACAGCAGTTTTGAGCACAACAGTTAGTGCAAGTGGCAACATCACAGGTGGCAACATCTTGGGCGGGGCCAATGTCAATGCCACCACACACACAGGTACCACGGTATCAGTAAGTGGCAATGTGAATGGTGGAAATATCATCAGTGCCGCGGCGCTGTCAGCCACGTCCTTGGCTATTTCTGGCAACACAGCCACAGTTACTTCAGCAGGCTATACAATTGGCTACAGAGATTTACCACAGTTGACATCATTTGGCACACTGGCCACTACAGACGGTGGCAAGCACTATTTTGGATCAGGTACTATCACAATTCCAACCAATGCCAGTGTGTCATTGCCAATAGGCACTGCAATTCTTGTTATTGCCAGTTCAACCACAACAATCAACACAGGCAGTGTAACTTTGATCTGGGCTGGTGTGGGCACCACAGGTTCTAGAACCCTGGCAACGTATGGCCAAGCCAGTTTGATCAAAGTGGGCACAGATACCTGGTACATTTCCGGAACAGGAATTTCATAATGAGTGGTATCATGGTGGCCATGAGTTCACTGTTGCCCGCAGTGAACTACCAAAATGGTTTGTATAATACCTCGTATGGCGTGGACCTATCACCTATAAACGTTGGCACACAGAGCTCGTTTAATGGCTCATTTTCGTTGACTTATCAGTGGATTGGTTACTACAGACCAGCGTCATCCAGTGCAATTCAATTGGGCGCTGTATGCAACTATCAAGAGTACTATTATTATTTTGGCAGTGACACTCCCTACAACTGGGGCGGAGGTGGCAACAGCACCTGTTATATCTGGACCGGTAACACCGCCAAGTCAGGTTTTAATGCCGGCAACGCCACAGCAACTATTGTCAATGGCACCGGCGGCAGCAACTTTACTGCCACAGCCAACTCAAATGTGCCCTTGAGAATTCAATGGTCAACGGTGTTGCCATATGATGATGGCGGTTTTATAGAGTATTTTGCCGAAAGCAATTTTACTTTTACCATTGGCGGTACCAGTTCAATATCTGGTCGTATATTTTACAACAGCCTGACCAATGGATTCTAACCCCCGAATAAATATCACAAAGGCACAATAACAATGGCACAACCAGTTTGGAACACACCAGCAGGCAGTTTAGGAGTAGTACCTGAAAGTGTATTCTACCAGCAGACTTTGTTGGCCTACGACCCTGATGGTGGTGATGTATACTATGCAGTGATTGCCGGCAGCTTGCCCGAAGGTATTCAATGCACTGCCAATGGTCTAATTGTGGGTACTCCATTGGCAGTGGCCAGTCTGCAAGGTGTGCCCACCGCAGTAAACCAAGACATCACTAGCAAATTCACTGTGCGAGCCTATACTGAAACAGTGGATGAACAAGTGGATCGCATACGCGACCGCACATTCACGCTGACAATAACCGGCAATGACATACCTGAATTTACCACACCTGCTGGCAGTCTTGGCACGTTCTATGATGGCGATCAATTGAATATACAAATTGAGTATACCAACTCAGATCCAGATGAAAATGTCACTGTGACCTTGGTGGGTGGCGAGTTGCCTGGCGGTATTACTGTGAGTTCTACTGGATTGATTTCAGGTTACATACAACCTGCTGCCAATGTCAACGAGACACCAGGGTACGATCAGACTCCAATTTATACATTGCCCTATGACTTTTTGGTATCAGCGATTAGTAAAAACTATCAGTTTACGCTGCAAGTGACTGATGGCAAAACCAGCAATCTACGCACGTTTTATTTCTTTGTGTATGATCGTGGAACGCTTACAGCAGACACCACAGAAATCACTGCTGACTCAACCATAGTCACCGCTGACGAAACTACCGAACGTAGACCTTTCATAGTAAACGCTGACCCCAGTGATCTGGGCACTGTTCGCGGCGACAATTATTTTGCCTATCAGTTTATTGGCAATGACTATGACACGCCGGTATTGAAATATGCTATAAGTGTCAATGAAGGCTCGGGCCTGCCACCTGGCCTGTCACTGGATCCCAACTCAGGGTTTTATTATGGCTATGTGCCTGACCAAGGCGTTACAGAAGTTGAGTACAGTTTCAATGTTGTGACCTATCAAGCAGACTTTGTGGGCACACCAATTTCTTGTACTGCTACTACATTTGGTACCAATATTATCACCTGCGACAGTACCGCACAAATTGAAACAGCACAACCTATTGTGTTTACTGGCACAGGATTTGGCGGCGTCACTGCCAGTGCCACACAGGTGTATTATGTACTTGAAATTGTCAACAACACTCAATTCACAATTACAGATAATCTCAGTACCAATGTTGAAGTCACACTGACCACATCGGCTGGCACAATGCAGGCCAACTTGATTGTGGCGTCTGATCCTTACCCATTTACAATCACAATTTCAGGTGCAGTAGACGCTGAAGTGGTGTGGATCACACCCGAGAATCTGGGTTCTATTGAAAACGGAGACACCAGTCTCTTGGTGATTCAAGCAGAAAACACAGGTGGTCGAACTCTCAGTTACAGACTGGAATCTGGAGCCTTTAACGAGTTGCCACAGGGCCTGGAACTATTGCCCACTGGGGAGATTTCAGGACGTGTGAGTTTTAACTCATTTGCTGTGGATTTAGGATCAACTACCTTTGACCAGAATCAAACCACTTGGGACAGTTCTTTTGTGTTTACAGTAAATGCCTATGCTGAAGATACTGAACAAATTGTTTATGATGTGACGTCGGTTACTATTAACAATGGTGGATCAAGCTACAGCAGTATCAACACACCGGTATTGACATTCAGCACACCAGTGGGTGCAACAGCGGTACAGGCACAGGTGGGCAACGTAACTGTGACTGGTGGAGCTATCACTTCTGTAGAAGTAGCAGATGCAGGCGCTGGGTATACTGGCCAGGCCACACTTGTTGTGACTGAAGGATTTGGCGGAACCGGTGCGGTGTTTACACCAGTCATGCGAGCCACAGGAGTAAGAGATGTGGTGTCGGTATACAAAACATTTAGACTGAGACTGATTCGTGCCTACAACAAGCCCTATCAAAATCTCAGCATCATGGCCATGCCACCTGCTAATGATCGAGTGCTGATTGCCAGTTTGCTGGATAACCAAGATATATTTGTACCTGACTACATCTTCAGACCTGATGATCCTTATTTTGGTAAGGCTCGCCGTGTGGTGTATCAACATGCGTTTGGACTGGCACCCGAAACTTTAGAAACCTATGTCAGTGCTTTGTATGAAAATCATTACTGGAAAAATCTTGTGCTGGGGGAGATTGAAACTGCGCAGGCGGTGGATCCTGTCACGGGTGAAGTGATTTATGAAGTGGTATACAGCAGAGTTATTGATAACTTGGTCAACACTGACGGCAACAGTGTGGCCAAGATTGTGAATTTGCCTTATCCTATTGTTGATCCTGGTGACGGTAGCACAGTATTGACACAGGTGTACCCTAACAGTTTGATAAACATGCGCGATCAAATGATTGATCAAGTGGGACAAATATCTACCAAGTTACCACTGTGGATGACCAGCAAGCAAAGCAACGGACGAGTGCTGGGATTTACTCCTGCCTGGGTAATGTGTTATACCAAACCCAACCGATCAAGACAAATTGCCTATTACCTTCAAACTGAATTTGGTGAACAGTTGAATCGAGTAGACTTCAAAGTTGATCGATATGTATTAGATACAACCTTGAGTCGCAACTGGGACGCCGAGACCCAGGACTGGACTCCAGAAGCCAGTCTGACCACGTTTGATCGATTTGGTTCAGGACAGTTCCCATTCTTGGGCTATGTGGACATTGCAACCGAACTGGCCTATGCTGACGTCAACCAACAGACGCTGGCAAGTATTGCTCTCAAAGGTGGATTAGACGGACAAATTAGTCAGATCAATGGAGATACTATAATTTTTGTAAAACAAGAATATTATGAAGATTACCCCGAGGTTACAGACGCTTGGCAAGATTACAGTGTATTGTATGACGAAGGTGGGTTCTCATCAGAACTGCCCGGCGACTCGTTTGACGAAAGTGCATTGATCCCCGGCGGCACACAAGTATCATGCACCAATACCTTTACAGGTACCAATCGTATTCAAGCAGACAGCACAGTGGGCCTTGTGGTTGGCGATCCTGTGTGGTTTTCCGGCGATACATTTGGCGGGATACAAGATACCAAGCCCAGCGGACTCACACAAATTTACTACGTGACTTCGGTAGTGGGTATCACCTGCACAGCCACTGCCTCGGGCTCTGATGTCATTACCTGTGCCAGTACTACTAATTTATCCGACAATGACATTGTGTGGTTCTCGGGCACTACATTTGGTGGTATAAACACATTGAATGCCAGCAATGCTATACAGCCGTACTATGTGACCAAGGTCAATAGCACACAGTTCAAGGTCAGTCTCACACTGGGCGGCGGATTTGTAGGGTTAACTTCGGCTTCAGGTACAATGACGGTGAACACAAGATTCTTTACTGTGAGCACCAGTTCAGGTGGCACTAACACAACATTGACCACAGCGTCTGGCACCATGCTCATGAATTTTGGCAATCAACGCATGGCAATCTTTACTATCGCAGTAGATCCAGTAACCACAATAGTAACGTTGACTCCAACTACTCAAACAGCAGAAACTCAGTACGTACAGGTGGTACGTGGCAACAGTTTCTTGGGCCAACAGTTGTACTACCCAACCAGCCCTGCTCAAGGATATACTGTGGTAAACTGGATCCAGGTACCTGAATCTAACCTGGGAGAAACCACGTTTGACCAAGGATCCATGGCATTTGAAGTGCCTTTGGATATGTACGATCCAACCGATCGCTATGATAAATATCTCGTATTCCCCAAAGCCAATGTATTGGTATAACTAGGACACTTTAATGGCAAGTAACATCAACCCAAATGACATCGACGGTTCGTATCCCGTTGCAGGTCAAGACAATAATTCGCAAGGTTTTCGCGATAATTTTACCAACATCAAAACAAATTTCACATCAGCGGCCAATGAAATAACCGATCTGCAGAACAAAGTTATTTTAAAAGCTGCACTAACAGGCACAACCCTGGACAACAACATGGGCGGTGCTTTATTATATGACGCACTAATTCAAGATTTTGCAGCTCAAAAAGTTTCGCTAGGAGCTGTGTCAGGCGCAGTTTCTGTTAACTACGCCTCGGGGCACTATCAGTCACTCACAACATCGGGTGCTATCACCCTGAGTTTTATCAACTTTCCCGGTAGCGGAACCTATGGATACGTAAAATTGCAACTGGTGATATCCAATGCTGCGCACACAGTAACTTTGCCAGCTGCAGTAACACTGGGAGTGGATGGTATCCAAGGTATCAGCCCAACTCCTCCTGCTGCAGGTCCTTACACAATCACATTTACTGCTGGCACATATGAATTGGCATTTGGAACCTACAACAACGGGTCAACCATTACTATATTTGACTTGAATCGCGGCTTGACCAACTTCTCCGGCGCTGACATCACGCTAGACGATGTCACTGCCACAGGCAACATCATTGCAGGTTTTGGTGGCACCAAGTTTATGAGTGCAACAGGCAACGTGGTTGCAGGTGGTAATGTAGTGGCTGGCGGCAACGTTATTGGCGCCAATATGACCACTGTTGGATTGATCAGTGCCACAGGCAACGTAACTGGCGGCAATCTTGTGAGTACGTCAGGACAAATCAGCACAGGTGGCAATGTCACAGGTGGCAACGTGGCCGGCTTTGTTCGCCCAACATCGGGTTCAGCCAGTCAGGCACCTGTTAGATTTACATCTGGTACCAACACCAGCACCGCTGCCGCCGGTGCAATGGAATATGATGGCGTGGTGTTCTACGGCACAGCCACAGCAAGCAATCGTGGCGTACTACCAGCAGAACAATTTATTGCATTGGCCAACGACTATGTGGCCAATGATTCATCCGCAGCACAAAAAGTATTCAACTCTCCTACCAATGGCGCTATTACCTTGGATGCTACCACTACCTATCGGTTCGAAGGCGTGTATTACATCAGTCGTGCGCTGGGATCAAATAGTCACACACTCAGTACCTTGTTTGCAATAGGCGGAACGCTGACCAGTATTACCTATACTGCTGACACAACTTCTACTGCTTCTAATATTCTAGGCGCAGTCAGTAGGATCTATGGCACAAGTGCCACAGCCGTGGTAGTCACAGCAGCCAGCACAGCAACCAATGAACAAATCACCGTGATAATCAAGGGTATGGTACGTACCAATGCTGCAGGTACATTTACTCCTCAAATTCAATATTCATCAGCCCCTGGTGGTGCACCCACTATTTTGAAGAACAGTTACTTTAGAATGATCCCTGTGGGCACAAGTTCTGTGGCCAGTGTGGGCAATTGGAGTTAACCAGACTGCTTGACTCAGCTGGTTGGTTCCATGTATAATACATTATGGAACATCCTTTAATTGGTAATCTTGATGAACTCACTGTTGATGAACTCAGCACCCGAGTGAATGAACTATCAAACAAACTTTCAATAGCCACAAGATCCGGGAACGGACACTTATGCAATCAAATTCGCATGGCCTTGGAAAGTTATCGAAACAAGTACCAAGAAAAACTACAAGAAACATATCGCCGCCAAGACGAAGTGTCAGCCATCAACTTTGACAACAAAATTAATATCAAATGAATGTTAGATTACAATACGATCTAGAATTTTTAGCAGGCATCTACTACGAAGATCAACTGCAAATTAACAGTTACGATGTAAGTATGAACTTGGTTACCAAAACCAAAGATTCTGCTAGTACAAACATTGCCATGGAGCGACTCAAAGCCTTTGTATATGGCATACTGGATAGCACAGTTTTTATAAGTCAGGCCAATCAGGAACGTGCAGAGTTCTTGCAAATGATTGGGTGTAATATGACCACGTTGCCTGAAGAACCAGTTGACCAAATTATAGGCATGATGTTATACTACAAACTCAACGCTGTGATGGAAGGGCGCATGATCATAACCAGTTTGGATATTTCCAGCAGATTGGGCGATGGTGTTTGGTTTCAACATGACGATGAAGACTCTGCAGGTCCATTTGCTGACGACGGGTGGTGGCATAAATCTAACACACAACACGAAACAATTGAGTCAGAACAAGTTCCAGGAAATGTCGTCAAAGTAATATCAACTGGTTGGCATGAAATGCTATTGGATTGGCCAGAAAATACCATGCCGCCAGGCGACAACACAGTGGTATATGGAAAGTTTCCACGCAATGAAAAGTGATCATGTAGGTAGAATTATATTTGATGAAGAAGATGTGGTGGACATGGTCATGTGCGGCCAACCGCTGGGCAATCTCAACGGGTTGCTTGTACAGCCTGCAATAGATTTAGAATCTGCCGCGCTTATCTTGGAAGACATTCCTAGATTTATTGATTACGATAAACTAGCCCAAGAAACTCTTGAAGAATTTGATCATCGTTGTCGCAATACTTGGCACATGCCCGACCAGTACAAGCAGTTGGACATTGCCGAACACGTGATTTCCATGTGTGACACAGCAGAAAAACTACAGCGTGTGGGCCATGAGTTGCTGTTGTATCAAGAACGTGGCCTGTTTGATTTGCTACGCTATTTGAAATACCTTGTGGATGTCATGCGTGACAATCATGTGATTTGGGGTGTGGGTCGAGGTTCAAGCACAGCCAGTTATGTGCTGTACCTACTGGGTGTGCACCGAATTGATAGTATGTATTATGATTTAGACGTGGGCGAGTTCTTGCGTTAAATATGTTTTTAGGAGACAATTATGAGCAAAGAAGTATACAGATCAGCCAATGGCAAGCCAGTAGACATGGGCGCTTTACGTTTAAAAAACGAAAAAGTTCGTGCTGTAGGCAACATGAAGGTTAATGCTCGCGGAGATGAAATCAACGAAAACGGGCAAGTGATTAGAAAGAAAAACGAACAGGTCAACAAGCAGTATCAAAAACAAATCAAGGTCACTCGCCCCAGTTCAAAACCCAAGGAGAATGATATATGACCAAAGCGGCTTTTTCAGCCCATAGAATCAACCGCAATCAACTTCGGCCTTTAAAAGATGCAGTGATTGTCAGCGACATGAACTTTGAAGAACGCTTGAGCACCGGTGGTATTGTTCTTGTCAAAGACAACGGCAAGAGTTCTGGTATTCGTCCACGCTGGGGCCGCGTGTACGCTGTGGGTCCAGAACAAAAAGATATCAAGATAGGTACCTGGATCTGTGTAGAGCATGGTCGTTGGACTCGAGGCATTGATATCGAAGATGAAACGGGCAAGCAGACCTTGCGCAGAGTAGATCCCAAAGATATCATGATGGAGTCAGATGAGGAGCCACAAGATGTTACCTTCTCACAAGCTATTCACGTAGAAGCCAAACCCACACACATGCAACACAATTGATATGATCATAGACTGGAACGTTGACAAGGTCATTGCTGAATGTCAAAAGATGTATCGAGGTGCTACAGATCCTTATGAGACAGGGTGGAATAATTGGCCTTGCAAACAAGACCTGTATCGTGTAAAATTTGCTGTGGACGAGATGTTAAAAAACACATCGGGTTTTGCAGGTGAATCGGAATGGCTAGAACAATTGGAAAAAGAAAAAGTCTGGAAAGCATTAAAAAATGGAAATTGAAGTACAACCTAAAGACCCAAGCCGTGGGCACTTTTATGTTAGCCTTGCAAAAAGTGGATTACGAATCATAGCAGGAGTTTTTTTAATTGACGGAAACTTACTTGTTGCAGGATCATTACTGATCCTGGCAGAAGGGCTAGGCATCATTGAGGAACTGGTATGAGCAAAGGATCAAGACCACGTCCGTTGAGTATTCCCTTGGACGAACTCAACAATAGAATAGACTCAATTTTTGGCGAGAAGCCCAAGAAAGAACGCTGGATTCCGCCGCCCTTGCCCGAAGACATGCAAGGCCCAGGATCTTTTGAACGGCAATTTGGCACAACTAAACTTCCTCCTGGCCGTACATAAATGAATGAAAAAATACAACACCTAATGAAACAAGCCGGCACTGACAGCAGTGGCAAATGGATGAGCGTGGACAACGCCGAAAAATTTGCAATGCTAGTCATTGCCGCGTATAATAAAGAAGTCAAAGAATCACAACGAGAAATCAAAAGCAACCTAGGCTACAGCCGCATTGGATTAAGGAACGTATGAAAGAACTATGGGTAGAAAAGTATCGCCCCAACACAGTAGATGGTTATGTGTTTGTGGATGATGCACAGCGAGAGCAAGTAGCACAATGGATCCGAGACGGAACTATTCCGCACTTGATGCTGAGTGGATCAGCAGGTACAGGTAAAACCACACTGGCCAAACTCCTGATCAACGAACTGGGGGTGGACGAGTATGATGTGATGTATGCCAATGGATCCAAAGAAGCTCGCAAGGTTGAATGGGTAGATAAACTGATCAGTTTTTGTCAAACCATGCCGTTTGGCCAGTTCAAGGTGGTACTGATTGACGAAGCAGACTACATGAATCCCAACTCAGTACAGCCCGCGCTTCGTAACCTCATGGAAGACTACAGCCAAACAGTGAGATTTATTCTGACCTGTAACTATCCATCAAAGATTATCCCGCCCTTGCACTCACGTTGTCAAGGATTCCATATCACCAAGACAGATCACACAGAGTTCACTGCCCGTGCAGCCACTGTGCTGGTCACAGAAGGCGTGGAGTTTGATCTAGATGTGCTGGACACTTATGTCAAGGCAACGTATCCAGACCTACGCAAGTGTTTGAACTTGCTACAGCCCAACTCTGTGTCGGGCACACTGGCACCGCCCTCGGCCAGTGACAAGAGCGCACGAGACTGGAAACTGGAATGTGTGGATCTGTTCAAACACGGCCAGGTCAAACAAGCACGTACCTTGTTGTGTCAAAGTTCTGATCCTGAAGAGTCCAGCGAGATATTCACCTGGATGTACAACAATCTAGAACTGTGGGGCCGAACTCCTGAGCAACAAGATCAAGCCGTGGTGATCATTCGTGATGGCCTGGCCAAGATTCCCTTGGTCGCAGATCAAGAAATTAACCTGAGTGCCACATTAATTGAACTTGGTCAAATCACTTGAACCTGCTGTAGATCCCAACAATAGAATCACATTCTTATTGGACTGGGAACTCACCATGAAGTGCAACTTGGATTGTGGTTATTGTCCTTCAGATTTATATGGTGGACATGACAACACCACACGACATCCTCCCTTGGCAGATTGTTTAAAAACTATAGATTTTATGTTTGAGTACGCAGACATTCACATGCGTACTAAACCACAGGGTATTCGTTACGTGATATTGAACGTTTACGGGGGAGAAGCGTTGCATCATCCCAATATTGTAGAAATCCTATCAGTGTTGCGTGAACGATATCAACCTTATCAAGATCGCTGGCATTTGACCATTACCACTACTACCAATGCCATTATAGCACCGCATCGATTGGACCGAATAATTCCATTCATTGACGAGTTTACAGTAAGTTATCACAGTGAAAATACACCACAACAAAAACAACAATTCAGAAATAATCTGGAAAAGATAAAATCAGCCGGTGTTAGACAAAAATGTATTGTGATGATGCATTCTGAACCGGACCGATTTGAAGATTCTCAAACCATGATTACATGGCTAAATGAAAACAATATTAAGTATCTACCAAAGCAAATTGATCATGCGCTAGATAAAGATTTTAACTATAATCAACAGCAAGTGACTTGGTTTGAAGGACTGTATAAAAAATCCCTTGATCACGCTGTGGTGCGAGATCAAAAAAGAGATCTAGCAGATACAGGCAGAACTTGTTGCGGTGGTCGTAGTCTGTGTGCTGACCAAAATTATCGAAACCCTCAGAAGTTTGTGGCAAATAAATTTCCCGGATGGTACTGTAGTGTAAATCATTTCTTTTTGTATGTAAAACAGGTCAACGGCGAAGTATATGTCAACAAGGATTGCAAGATGAATTACGACGGTACTGTGGGACCTATTGGCAATTTAAATGATATTGAGCCAATACTTTCCAAGGCTCGCGACCCAGACAAACCTGTCATACGCTGTGCCAAAGAACGTTGCTTTTGTGGTGTTTGTGCGCCCAAGGCTGAAAACTTGAATACATATCAAACCATAATGAGGAAATATGAGATACCTAATTCTAACCTATTACACCAAACCCAACGGGCAAATTGATGAAGTAATGGCTGTGGCCCGGAGCCTAAAAACCCGTGACCACCAAACGGCAAATGTGATACTTGACTTCAAAACACTCAGTGTGTTAAAATGTAGCATGGGCGGTGTACAAGTACCTAGAGACTTTGACCGCATTGTGGAATACTATATGAAACACTATGAATCAACCATAACAAGGTTGTTTAACGAAAATGGATATGATGTCAAAGTTGAAAAACCCGAAGAGCCCAAACCTCAAGTACAACCCCAAGAAACTAATCCTAGTTGACGCTGATGGCGTACTTCTTAACTGGGAGTATGCCTTTGCCATCTGGATGGAGCAACACGGGCACGAAAAACAGCCCGGCTCAGAGTTTGTGTACGACATTGGTGAACGCTATGGCATCAGCCGTGATCAAGGCCGTAAACTGATCAAACTGTTTAACGAGTCGGCTGCCATAGGATTCTTGCCACCCTTGCGTGATGCCATGTACTATGTGAAACGACTGCATGAAGAACACGGTTACGTGTTTCACTGCATCACAAGTTTATCGACAGATGTCAACGCTCAGCGACTGCGTGAAATGAATCTTGCCAAACTGTTTGGTAAGACTGCTTTTGAATTGATTGTTTGTTTGGAAACTGGTGCTGACAAAAATCAAGCACTGGAGCCCTACCGAGACTCAGGATGCTGGTGGGTAGAAGACAAACCAGAAAATGCTGAAGTTGGGCACGAACTGGGTTTAAAAAGTATCCTAATGGAACATGGTCATAATATGAATCATGCCAACGAACAAATTCCGGTTGTTAAAAATTGGCGAGAAATCTACGCAATTATAACCGGCTAGTAAAATTGATTCCGCATAATTATCACTGGGCTGTTAACAAAACAGTGTTGTGGGACACGTCTGACAGTGAGTCCACATACCTCAAGCATCTTGCCAATCCCAAAACCAAATTGGAACTTGAGAAATTAGGCTACATTGATATGCCCATAACGTATGCATTTAATTCGCATGGTTTCAGAACAGTGGAGTTTGATCAGTCAGTAGATGCAGTGTGCTTTGGCTGTAGCTTTACCATGGGCACTGGTTTGTTTGAACATCAAACATGGCCTGCTCAACTGTCTGAGATTTCTGGTATGACCACAATTAACTTGGGTCATGCAGGAAGCAGCAACGATACCGCAGTGAGAATGGCCATGCATTATCTGCCGATATTAAAACCACAATATGCATTTTGGGTGCAGACTGATCGCCATCGGATTGAGTTACTTGATGATCAATCAAATCTATGTATTAATTTGTTAGCCAACGATCAGTCTGATGATTTGTATCATCGAGACAATTTTGTCAAACAATGGTTTGCTTCAGACAGCAATCAAAAAATACACCTTGAAAAAAATACCCGGGCATTCAGACATCTGTGCAATGAACTAGATATTATCTGCGTTGTTCTTTCACGAAATACAGTGGTGAAACTTGATCTAGCACGTGATCTAATGCATCCGGGTATTAAAAGCAACAGGGCCTTGGCTGAACAATTTGCAAAGGCTCCTGGTATTGGCGGGAAATTTACGCGATAATCACCTCCTAATCTGCGTACAATTTCAACACTGACCCAATGATCCGGTGACGCTGAACATCCCGGGCCTCTAAAGCACAAACAGAGATGCCCGGCGTGGGCATGCTTTGTAAGCGTTCACAAAGATCCAGCAAGCCGTTGTCTCCGCTATGTCGGTCAGCTTGCTCTACATCTCCTGTGATCACTATCTTGCTATTCGTCCCTATTCGAGTCATCAACATCTTGGCCTGTGCTGGTGTAGCATTTTGCATTTCGTCAGCAATAATCCATGAGTTTTTAAAGGTACGGCCGCGCATGAATGCCAGAGGCGCAATCTCCACTACCTGATCTTCTATAAGGGCTACAATGTCCTGAGGGCGATAATATTCTCGCATGACATCCAATAGCGGACGAGTCCACGGTTCCATTTTGGCAACCAAGTTGCCCGGGAGGAAACCATGTTGTTCTCCCTCCACACCCACTGCTGGGCGTGTCATTACGATCCTGTCACATGCACCTTCTTTCAATGCCTTTACGGCCGCCTGCATGGCTAGATAAGTTTTGCCCGTACCTGCGGGTCCTACTGTAACTACTATGTGGGCGTCAGGGTCTTGTAGAGCCATGACCAAGCGTTCTTGATTTCGTGTTCGAGGGATCAAGTCTATTCGGCGCTGTGCCGTTCTAGGTGCTGGACTAAAGCTGATGGTGTTTTCTACTGCCTGATTCATTCTTTTTTGTGCTTTCGCTGACCGCTGTCTACTCAAGTTCTATTCTCCTGGTAAAAGTCCTCTCGGACATGCCTATTTACGGTCAGGATCAGCAGTCAAGAGTGGGCACTGATTTCCAAGATTTGCCGCATAAGTATTAGACTTTGCGGTAAAAACCAAAGCTACAACACTCTGGTCCAGTTTGCTAAATAATGACATGGACAAAGAAATCTTCAAGAACCACACGGATTACTGGCAAGTTGCCGACAACATCCGCGACATTTACCTCAGTGACGGATCATTGACCACACTGCTGGACTTTGAACGTGTGCTAGACGAAGTGGATATCTATGCATTTAAAAACTGGGAAATTGGCGAGCTTGTGGCCGGTCCCGAAATTGGCAAGTACCGTGTGAGTGCCACATTCATGTGGCCCGAAAAGCTCATGCCTGATCCACGTGGTGCCCGCAGACTGCTCACATTTGACTGTGTGGTAGAGTATCTGCGAAAAGAAATAAAGATCCCTGTTAAAATTACGGATCCTTCAGATTATCGTCCCGGCACCAAAAAGGCCAAATTAATGACCAAAAAGGTGTGGCTGGTAGAAATCACCATGCCCAAAGCACTCATGAATGACATCCGTACAGGATCAATTGAAATGGAAAACGAGGACATTGATCTAGACGAACTGGATCAGGCCTACGAACAAGATTTAGATAAAGAAGAGAACCAAAGTGATGCACAAGCTCAAGACGCTCAACAATCCCTTCAACAGCCAGCAGCCGCTCCCGGCCCTGCTGTCTGAGGGACTACAATATAAAGACCTAGATGGCATGATGAAGTCCACGATTCACGTGGATGAATTTGCGGCCAAAATGGGCGATGACGATGATATCATTGTGCTATCATTCTTTGTGCGTGACCTGCAGGCTGCTAAAGATCTAGTGGCTTGGTTTGAAAAGGGCTATGACTTTGTGCTAGACGCTGATCGTTCACCAGGTGAAATCAAGCCGTCACGTTATCTGGTGTATCTTGAACTGCGTCGTCGTAGATCGGCTGCACAACATGTGCAAACGTTACTGGATGATTTATCAACCCTGACAGAATTTGAACCCAATCAATGGCAATTCAAATATGAAGGTCGTGATCATGAATGGTCAGAAAAGGCCTTTAGTGAACTGGTACCATTGACTCCTGATGCATACAGAGCCACACATGAAGATGATCTAAATGATGTGCGCACAGCCGCTGGCCTAAAGCCCAAACGCATACACGAAAAATTACCCGATGATGTCAAGGCGTTGCAATCAATGGCGGGAATACGATAATGAAAATCAATCAAATAATCAACGAAGGACTGGTGTTCTACGCCAAAAATCCTGATGGGACAAAAACTTATTCCTTGGTCAAAGACGCAGAACATCTGGCCAATCTTGAACAAAAATATCGCAGCGCCGAGGTGCAGAAGTTGGACTTTGCCAGGCAAGATGTTCAAGATTGGCTAGATTCACGTGGGGTAAATCTTCGTAGATTTCCACCCGGTATGGAAACTACTGTTGGGCCAAATCAAGGCAGACCCACTGATGCACCTACAAAGCCTCAAAACGTTGTGTGGAGAGCGCCTGGATACGAACCTGGCAAAGGGTCTCCGTTTGATACCAGCGGTTCAACTTTGGTAAAAAGAACTAACTTTCCGGCAAAGGATGATGTCATGGCGGAAGGCGACGGAGATCATCAAATTCGTCCTGGTATGAAGGTGTCTCAAGGAACAGTGGTCAAAGTGGATGGTAATACCGTTGTAGTAAAAACATCAAACGGTGACTTGATGACCATGAACATACACGATATAGATCAAGGTATGGCGGAAGGTGACTTGAATGAATTTGCACCTGCTGGTCGAGATCCCGGGGGCGATGATGAGGAACCTGGAGATGATCCTTACAAATATCCCAAGCCCAAAGCGTATGATCGTAGCATAGATTTCTTTGGCCGGTTTGAAGCTGATCATTTCGACGACGAAGAGTTTGACAAAGCCACTGGCGTGTTCAAAGGCTACTGGGACGATGAGGAAGGTCGAGTACAGATTGGCTATTTCAAATTTGACGATCCTGCCCGCACTGGCAGCGATGATCCTGGCATGGGCTGGTACTACGAACCACAAAATGAAAGTGTGGCAGAAGGTGACACACAGCTACAACCTGGAATGCAAGTCAAAGACGGAACTATTGTAAAAGTAGACGGAAACACTGTCACAGTAAAAACATCAAACGGTGACTTGATGACCATGAACATTCACGATGTTGACGTTGCACAAAACATGGCGGAAGGCAAGCCCAAAGAAAAAGAAGCCGACTACGGTGCAGACTATCAAGACATGGTCAGCAGAGTTAAGAAACTGGCAGGCCTTGGCCCACTAAAAACTGTATATGATCCGCAGAAGCGTGTGTACAAGAATGTGCCCAAGGCAGAACAGCCAAAAAAATGAAGCGCACCGCCAACGGAAGATCAGTAAAGGTTTTACAGGGCAGTTCTGGTCAGCCACATCCTGTTACCAACCCAATTCCCCCACAAGTTCCGGTCAAACGCACACAGGCACCACCAGTGCATCAAAGTTTTAGGTTCCGAGCACAATGAGAGCAAGCGAGTTTGTCACTGAAAAGAAGCGCATGAAGCGGTTGAAAGAACTCACATTCATGGGCATGAGTCCTTGCACCAAAGACTGTTCGGGGCATCGTGCCGGTTATCGATGGTCAAAAGCACGTGGTGGCGTCAGCACCGCAAGTCAATCCAACAGTTTCAACAAAGGTGCAGAAATAGCCAAGGCAGGTTATTAAAACATGCCTATAAAAAAGATAGTGATCCGCACAGCTGATGTGCCTGGATTTCTTTCGGTGTTTTCTTATATCAAATACCGCACAGACATTCAGCAACGTTTTCGACGACTGCCGCAACCACCCAATCAAGTACATCATGTGCGGCTGAACTATCCTGTGTCAGTTCTAGCAGAATCAGCACAACATGCACTGGAAAAATATGGCATGTATGGATGGTTGAGTAGACAAGGACGATCACGCAGTTCATACCAGTCACTGAGTCTCACTCATAATCCCAGTATCAATGACCCTGCTGTGAACGAATTGAATTCCACCCTGGGTTCAAGTTTTATCAACAATCGATCGTTTTTTTATGGCAACATCGGCACCTGGTTATCATTGCGCGGTCAATTGAAAAATTCATACTATGACAGTTACGCATTCAACCAACCCAACATAGTAACACAGAAATTCTTTGGCGATTTTCAAAAGCATTTCCGTAGAACCATGATACGGTCTCGATTGAGTGTGATTCGTGCTGGTGCTCAAGACAGTGCAAATCCTGATTATCTACTGCACAGAGATGAGCCTGTGTATGAAAATGTAAGAATTAACATTCCGCTGACAGCATCGCCCAATCATTATTTGCAGTACAACGGGGAAGATATCAATTTAGAATTGGGACAGGCCTACACCTGGGACACCAATCAACCACATCGAGTGCATGGCGTTGATCACACAGACAGAATAAATCTAGTGCTGGGATTCAGTCCTTGGTTTGATTATGACCCGGAACAACAGGCCTGGATCAGTAACGAATATTATGGCGAATGCCATCCCATTGAAATGGTTCAACAGGGTTGGGTAGCAGGCATTATAGGTACGGAAACAGCCCCTACTGGTTATTAATTTTTGGTGTAAACAAAATACAACCTGCCAAGTTCCGCCGGTTCTTTTTTGAACTCGTCTAAAGTTAAATTGTACTTTTCAGCAAACTCATTCACAATTTCAAACGTCCAAGGAAATATATCTACCCAAGGACCTGTTTTGTGTGGCAATCCTGGATTG
>Ga0315909_10001245_pt1 | contig 34330 bp, 47 predicted proteins | sample LakEriMetagenome_11_FD_203527 | JGI IMG/M metagenome (GOLD analysis project Ga0315909, IMG submission 203527) | Freshwater fungal communities from buoy surface, Lake Erie, Ohio, United States - Buoy 2 MA125 | ecosystem: Environmental > Aquatic > Freshwater > Lake | place: USA: Lake Erie, Ohio... | reverse complement strand
ACAAATAGATAAAAATAAAAGTAAAAGTATGATATACAATTATAAGTCTTTTGACTTGCAAGTTAAAGATGTTGATGCTAAAAGCGGAGTAGTAGCTGGTTACTTTTCTGCATTTGGAATGATGGATACAGATGGGGATATTATAATGCCAGGAGCATTTAAAAGATCAATCCAAGATTGGGGAGTAGAAGGTAAGCAAAGAATTAAGCACTTGCTTAATCATAACCCATCACAACCTTTGGGGAAACTTACAACTCTTAAAGAAGACAATTACGGTCTTTATTATGAATCTAAGATTGGAACACATCAACTTGGTAAGGATTTTATTAAGATGGTAGAGAGTGGCCTAATTGGTGAACATTCTATTGGATTTAAGACTTTGAGAGAGCAAAAAGGTAGTGAGGCGAATGAGATTTTTGATGTAATGCTTTTTGAAGGTTCATCACTTACTGCTTGGGGTGCAAACGAGAACACACCACTTATCGGTATGAAAGGAATGAAAAATATAGAGAAGATACAAGATCAGATTAAAGCATTTGAGAAATTTATCAGAGATTCTGATGTTTCTGATGAAACAATTGATCTTTGCCTAATTAAGGTTAAACAACTTGCACAAACTGTGGAACAGATGCAAACAAGTAGCACATTGGCAGCGGAAGCACCTATGCAGCAAAAGGATGATAATGCAGAGTTTGAGCAATCATTAATAAGTATAATAAATAAATTCTAAACAAAATGGAAAATTTGAAACAATTTGAAACTGCCCTTGAAGCTAAGTTGGCAGAACAAAAAGCGGAAGTAGCTGCCGTAACAGAAAAAGCTGCAAAACAATTCGAAAGCAAAGTTGAGCAAATCAACGAAAGCATCGTTAAGACAAATAAGAGTCTTGAAGAAGCAAGAGCAGAAGTTCTTGAAGCAAAAGCTGCTTATGGCCGTTTGGCTTCTGGTGTTGAGAAGAAAGTTGCAACTTCTTATTCAGAGCATATCATGGACATCAAAAATGCGATTGGTGCTTCTGTTGAGAAAGGTTGGAACGACATCAAATCTGCTGTAAAAAGCGGTGGTAAAGGATTTGCTGCTGATCTTGATCTTAAAGCAGTACAAGTTATGACCGAAGGTACAAACCTTACTGGTAGTGTTTATGTATCTTATGCTGATAATGCTTATATGAGGTCTTATGTTAACCCTCATTTGCGTTCAGTATTTAACATTCTTCCAGTTGCGACTGGTTCTGTATCTTTCCCTCGTGGAAACAGCCCTGTTGGTGAAGGTTCTTTTGGTAAGCAAACTGAAGGTTCAGGTAAGGCACAAGTTGATTACGATGTAACAGTTGTAAACACTGCTCTTTCTTTCATCGCTGGTTACGCAAAAGTTAGCCGTCAGATGATTGATGATCTTCCTTTCCTTCAGTCTTATTTGCAGTCTTCTTTGATTGAAGATTTCCAAAAAGCAGAAGATACTTACTACCTTAACGCAATTGCATCTTCTGCAACTGCTGGTGTAAGCTCTGGTGCAAACACTGCTGAGAAGTTCATTGATTACGTTGCTCAGTTGGGTTCTGCTAACTGGAATGCAAACTTAATCTTGACCACATTTGCTGGTTGGGCTGCGGTTCTCAAGACTTTGCCTTCTGGTGGTTCTTATAGTGTTCCTGGCGGTCTTACAATTGATAACAATGGTAATGTAAGGATCATGGGTATTCCAGTTGTTCCTCATTCTCTTGTTACAGCTTCTAAGGCTTATGTTATGGACACAAGCAAATATTCAATTGCACAGCAGTCAGGTTTGTCTGTTCGTTCAACTGAATTTGACCAAGACGATTTCATTAAGAACTTGATCACTTTCCGTTGTGAGGCAAGATGTGAATTGTTGCAATTCCAGCCTACTGCGGCTATTTACGGTGCAATCTAATTTGTGTTAGATATAACCGAAAGGGGGTGAAAATCCCCCTTATTTTTTATTATGCCATACTCTTACGACTATTTTAAAAATGATGTGAAATTGCATATTATGAGGAATATCCCACATTATGCAAAAGTTTTGGATGTCGGTGCAGGGTCAGGCAAATATGGATTAATGCTAAAAGGATATTTCGATAGCATTGATGCACTTGAGATATATCATCCATATATTGAGAAATTTGACTTACATTCTATTTATACACGTCTTTTTTGTGCAGATGTAGTTGATTTTGATATTAGCGAATATGACTTTTTAATTTTAGGCGATGTTGTTGAACATTTAGAGCTAAAAGTTGCACAAAACTTACTCGGATATATACATAATGTTAATAAGAAATGTTTAATTGCAGTTCCATATCAAATGGAACAAGGTGAGGTTGGTGGAAATATTCATGAAACGCATTTGCAGCCCGATTTAACCCCTCAAAACTTTATTGAGAGATTTCCATATATGAGATTACTTTTTGGTAATGAATTGTACGGATATTACACAAACTACGACTTTATATGAATATACTTTGTTCTATACATCTTTATCCTCCTAAACATAATTGCGGTGCAGAATATATGCTGCATCGGATCAATAAATACTTAATTAGCAAAGGACATCATGTTAGGGTGTTATTGCATCAAGCCAATCATTATAAAATAACTAATAATTATGTTTTTGATGGTGTTGATGTTTTCCCACCAAATCAGACTGTAATTGAGAATTTATTTAATTGGGCAAATATTGTAATTACGCATTTGGATTATACAAAATGGAGCATATCTTATGCAGCCATGAAAAGAAAACCTTTGTTTCATTTGATTCATAATTCTTACCCATATCCCGAAATTATAAATGCAGAAAGAAATCAACATATTGTGTATAACTCAAGGTGGTTAAAAGAAGAATTGGGGTATAAATTTGATAACTTTACTTTGCATCCACCCGTTGATTCGAGTTTTTTTAATTCTGACACTGAGCCTTGGGAGAACGATTTTATCACTTTAATTAATATAAATGAGAATAAAGGTGGTAAGATTTTTGAACAAATTGCAAGGGCATTACCAAATAAATCATTTTTAGCTGTAAAAGGTAGTTATGATGAACAGTTCATACCAAACTTACCGAATGTTACTATTTATGAAAATACTTCTAACATCAAAGAAGTATATAAATTGACAAAGATTTTATTAATGCCTTCTAAGTATGAATCGTGGGGAATGACGGCAACTGAGGCGATGTGTTATGGCATACCAGTTATTTGTACTGAAACACCAGGGTTAAAAGAAAATTGTGATAAAGCAGGGATATATATCAAAAATCGTGATGACATTAAAGAATGGGTTAATGCCATTTGTAGGATTGATGAAGAAAAGAGTTATAAGTCAGCATCACGAAAAGCATATCTCAGAGCAAAAGAGCAAACGTCAAATGACGAACTGGAAAGATTTGAGGAGTGGATGCGAGAAATGGCATATAAATACAATTAGCAAATATGGCAATTATAGTAAATAGTGTAAATGTTGTATCAGATGTAGTGGTTGAGCCTGTGAGTTTGACTGATGCAAAAACATGGATGCGTATTTCATACGATACAGATGATAGCTTGATTCAAGAATTGATTGAATCAGCAAGAAAACATATTGAGGCATTGACATCCGTATCATTTGGAAGCAAGGTTTTAAAGGCAACTATTGAACTTACAGGATCAGTTCCACAAGTTTGGATGGTGGATGTTCCATACGGCCCACTTATTTGCGTTAATGAATTAAAGTGGAAGACTGGATTTAATATGTATGAAACCATGGTCAAAAATGATGACTATGAGTTGATTGGGGGCAAGATTTGGTTATACAATGCAGGTAATTATATTATTACCTATCAAGCAGGATATTCATCACTACCCGAAGATATTAAAAGCGATATTTTGACTTTAGTTGCATGGTCTTATGAGAACAGAGGAAAGAAATTTAAGGGTGATCAAACAACTGGTACTTTAAGCGAATTTCCTAAATGGGATGGTCTTAATTATCATCAATATAAAAAAGTAGTTATATAATGGCATTTTTCTTTAGATTAAAAGATAGGGAAGTGCAAGAAGCATTAAATAAGCTAAAGCAAGTAAAAAATGATTTAGCTAAAGAAGTTGATATGGAAATTGGTGCTGCTGCTGAAGAAATTGCTACATTAGCGAGAAGAAAAGCACCAGAGTTTATTGCAGGTACAATTAGTGTTGAAAAATTATCATTTTTAAGATATTCAATTAATGCTAATTTTCAATATTCTGCATATTACGAATTTGGAACTGGCCAATTTTATGAAAAGTATCAAAGCAGATTAACAAATGAATGGAGAGAAATTGCAAAACAATTTTATGTAAATGGAGAAGGTTTTACAAAACAAAGACCTTTTTTATTTCCAAGTGTAAAGCAAGTTCAACCAAAACTATATAAAAAATTATATAATTTAGTAATTACAAATAAATAATGTTAGATTGTTCAAATAATGTTAGAACCGCTTATTTAACTGTATTACAAAACAATGTAATATATAATGGTAAAGTAATACCTGTATATTCACAAATACCTACTATAACTACCCCTGATAAATATATTATAATTGGAACTGTTAATGAATCGCCTGATAATAACAATCAGGTTTTTGTAACAAATGCAGATATTGATATAGATATATATTGTGAACAATATAGGAATAGGGATTTAAGTGTTGTGGATTCTATTGCAAGTACAATTTTAAATTTATTAATACCAACAACAGGAGTAAAAGACTTAAACGTAGATGCACAATTTCAAATATTTCCAATTGCAAGAACTGCATCAAGATATTTAGATATAGAAAATGATGATTTATATATAACAAGAAAAATTATAACAATAAACAATTTAGTTAATCAAAAATAAAAACAAATAAAAAATGGGACAAATTCTCGGTTCAGTACAAAACATCGAAATAGATGTAGCTGGTGGTTCTTCATACAAAACACTTGTATGTCTTGCATCATCTTCAGTAAACACAACACTTGACACAACAACTGATCAAACAAACTGTGGTACTCTTACATCTGTTGGAGAGCCAGGAGTTGCAATTAGCTTTGATGCCGTATGTGAGGTATCACCAAGTGTTTCTCAAGTATCTTATGGTAGTCTTTTAACTGCAAGTATTAACAAGACATTGGTTACAGTTAGGGTACAAAACCCAACAGTTACTGGTGCTTCAGTAGGTACCGTTTATTATCATCAGTTCTCTGCTTATGTAACTTCTTTGACACTTACACAAGCAACAGCTGATTTTATGAAATTTAGCGGTACAATTACATCTTCTGGAACTATTGATATAACTGCATAATTATGAATTATACTACAATTGAGATTGAAGGAAAAACTATTGGACTTAAATTTGGAATGGCATCATTTAGATATTTGCAAAATAGATTTATAGATGGTGTATCATTTAATGGTAATACATTAACTGAGATTGGATTTGCACAAATAATATATAGCGGCTATTATAATAATTGTATTATAAAAGATGTAATTCCAGAATATAATTTTGAATTTTTTGTAGATTTTGTTGAAAATAATCTAAAAAATGATGATATAATTAATCAAATTAATAAAGTCATTGATTTGTGGAGTGAGAATGAATTTATTAAAAGTATGTCATCTGATACAGCAGAAAAAACAAAAAAAAAGATTACTCGTGGGAAGAAATAGAAGCATTTGCTTTTGGTGAATTAATGTTATTGCCTAATGATTTTTATGCAATGTCTCCACATCATTTTTCATTAATGATAAAAGGACATCAAGATAAAAAAGTAGATACATATAGACAAACAAGATTATTGATGTACACAATGGTGCGGCTTATGGGTGATCCAAAATCCGCACCAAAATCACCAGAAGAATTATGGCAACTGCCAGGGGATGAAGAAAATAGTGGTGCATTAAATGATGATGATATTAAGGAATTATTTAAAAGATTAGCATAATGGCAGATAGGACACTTGCTCAATTAAATTACGATATAGGTGCTGATTTAAGCAAATTTGACTTATCTATTAATGAAGCTAATAGATTAATAAAAAAATTTACTAAAGATGCTGGTTCTGCAACTAAAGATGGTATTGCACCATTAAATGCGGAAATTGACAAATTAATAAAATATAGGGAAAAATTACAATCTATTGGCTTACCAGAAGATTTGCCTGATAAAACAAGGCAATCAAGAATTGCACTCACAGATTTAAGTAGAGTTGTCCAAGATTTACCTTTTGGATTTATTGCAATACAAAATAACATTCCAGCACTTGTCCAATCATTTGGTACATTAAGAAAAGAAAATGGTGGCTTAATTGGAGGCTTAAAAGAATTAGCTGGTTCATTGATTGGCCCAGCTGGTGCCTTTTTTGCATTCTCAACAGTAACATCTTTAATAACTGTTGCTATTAGAGAATATGGATCATTTGGTAAGGCATTGGATGCATTAATTGGATCTCAAAGTACATACAATAAGGAATTAAAAGATGCAATTAAATCTTATCAAGAATTTACTGAAGCAAGAAGAACAAACATAGAAATTTCTTCAGAAGAAAAAGCAAGTGTTGGTGATAATGTTCAAACAGTAAAAACATTAGTTAATATAATAAATGACCAAACACAAAGCTATGAAAATAGAAATACTGCATTAAATAAGTTAAAAAGTATTGATAAAGAATTTTTTGGCAATCTTGATTTAGAAAAAACAAAATTTAATGATTTAAATGAAGCAGTAAAAGCATATATATCAAGTATTGAACAAGCTGCAATAACTAAAGGATATGAACAAGCTATAACTGATACAAGCACAGAATTAGCTAAACAACAAATTATTTTAAATAAATTAGGTAAAGAAAGGGATGATATATCAAGAAAACCTTTAAAGTTTATTGGTAAAGCAGATATTGTTGATACAAGAGAATATGATGCTGCATTAGCAAGATTTAATGAGCAGAAAAAAGTTGTTGAAGAATTAAAACAAACTTTAACAGGTTTTAATACTGAACTTGACAAAAGTGTTAGAAAACAAATTGAAATAAAAGCACCAATAGATGCTGCAAATGATGCTTTAAAAAAGCAACAAGAACAAGATGATAAAAACGAAAAATCAAGAAAAGAAAGAATTAGATTAGCAAAAATAAATGCTGATAAACAACTTGAAATATTAAATGATAGATTTAAAAGAGAAGATAATGCATTTAAAGTATTAAGAGATGCTTATGTTTCAACATTAAGTGATAGAGAACAAGAATTATATAAAATACAAGAAGATTACGAAGAAAAAAGAAAAACTTTATTAAGAGCAAATAATTTTGATTTTACATCTATTGATAAAGAATTAAGAATAAAGCAACAACAAATTGAAGATAAATTTAATGAAATATCTTTAAAAAATGAAGAAAAAGCAGCAAAAGAAAGATTAAGAATTCAAGAAGATGAAGGTAAAGCTGCAAGAGCAATATTTGAAAGTACATTTGTAAAACTTAAGGGTTTATCTGATCAAGAAGAAGAAAATAAAAGATTACAAGAAAATTTTATTAGAACTGGTAGGATTATATATAGTAATATAATAAATCCGCTAAATGAATTGTTTGATGTAATTTTAACAAAAGGAGAAAAATCTTGGGAAGATTTTACTAAAAATGTAGTAGAATCACTAAAAAAATTATATGCGAAATTAGCTGCAACAGCAGCAGTAGCAGCTATAATTTCATTAGCTAGTGGTGGTGCATCAACAGCAGGAGGATTAAGTTTTGGTGCAGCATTTAAACAATTATTAGGAATAAAGATTGGTGGCGGTGTTGCAAACCCAGGTTTTGGGGGTGTACAACCTGGTGGCATTAATATGGGTGGTCAAGTTAATTTAGTATTAAGAGGTCAAGATTTAGTGGGTAGTTTAAATCGTACAAATTCACAATTTTCAAGAGTTGGCTGAGAAATATAGAATAGAATTTAAGACTTTACAAGATCAGACTTGTGTTGTGCGATTTGATTTCACATCATTCGCAGGGGCATCTACTACTTTAAAAGGTGCTGCGAATCCATTTGTACTTAGAGAGAATAATACTGATGAGAATTGGTTTAAGCCTGTAAGGCCAATGATGGCTGAGATACAAATACTTCACGAGCCTGGTGGGGTTAGCATAGATGATTTTTTGACTGATACAGATAACCAAATTAAGGTATCATTTGATTTTGGAACTTGGACAAATTATTGGGTAGGTTGGTTAATGCAAGATGACTTTCAAGAAGTATGGCAATATACTTCTCATGTTTTAATTCTTAGGGCAAGTGATGGTATTGGACTTTTGCAATATGTTCCATTACAAGATAATGCTGGAAATGAATTGCTTAATAAAAAAACACCTTGGGAATTGATACAATATGCAATGTATCAATCTCCGCAAACATTTACAAATAGTGTAGTAATAAATAACTTGTTTCATACATCAATGACAGATGGGAATAACCAAATGCCATTAGATCAATGCTATCTTGATGTAAAAACATTTCAGACTAATACACCAATTGAATACGAATCATCACTTGAGGTATTAAATAAAATTAATAGTGCATTTAGTCAGACAATATTTCAATATAAAGGCCAATGGTATATACTTAGGCTTGAAGAACTTTATGCACCATTTTCGACAAATCTTAAAGGATTTACAAATAGTAGTGGTGGAAGAACAGCATTTAATAAAAGATTTGATGTAGAGATTGGTGCAAATAGTGAGATGAAATTTATTACTCCCGAAGTAATAAGGTTTATAAATAGGAAGAAAAGAAAGGTTACTACGAAATTCATGTATGATGAATTTCAAGAAGTTTTAGATAATGAATCTTTTGCAAGAGGTGCTTTTCAGAGTGCTGGTAGTAATGACAGAATATATGATTTATTATATTGGACTTGTGAAAAATTCCCGATAGGAACACCAACCTCAAGTCAATATGGTAGAATGGAGGAGTTTGATGGTGCAGGTAGAATGATAGATAATTTTGCTTTTTTAACACCTGATCCAACTGGGGGTAATCCATATTTATTAGCAAATGCTGTAAATTTAGAAAAAGAAGATAAGATAGAAATATCATTTGACGTTAAATTTGACGATCCAACATCTTACACAGGTGTTGCAACACATTCTTTATTTATATTAAGGGTATCACCAGGTTTTGCATATAGATTATCAAATGATGGTAATTGGATTCCTTCAACAGTTGCAGGTTTTTTTACTGCTGAAATTCAAACAAAATATACAAGTACAATACTTTCAAATGACTATCAGTCAATAAATATTGTATCACAACCTTTACCTGCAAGTGGTTCATTAGAAACCTATTTGACAATGGGTCCAGCAACATTTGCTTTACCAACAAGGAAAAGATTTAAAAATCTAAAAATCAAAGTAATTACTTATTTCAATTCTTTTTCAGATAGAAAGAATATTGGTATTCAATCTATATTTGAAAAGGATGTTATTTTAAGAAATGAATCAGAAAATGAGGTATTTCTTGATGATGGCTTTTCTTGGCAATATAAAGGAAACCTATTTGAATCTGACAAAACAACATTTACAAATAAGGAATGGTATCGTTATAGATATAAAGCAACAAATGAAAGGCATGGCTTTAGGGCAATGAATCTTATTGCAAATTGGGAGAATACAAGGTTTAACAGAAATAAGTTTGATGCCAATATTTATGGTCTTGTATGGAATGATGGCACTGCCGATCAACCATTGGGACTTATAAATACAGTTAAACTTGTTGATGACGACCCAAATAAGGTTTATGGGATATTAAATCTTAAAGAGATTAATTTTAGCAATTCTACTTGGTCAGCTACTTTGCTTGAATTATATGACCAATATCTTGATGATGATGGTGGCACTACAACAAATACTGTTGATACAAATGCAACTACTGGTACATTTAATTCACTTGTATATGCTAAATTAACATTTGTATCTGGTAGTAATTTTGTACTTAATTCAAATCAAGATAACTTAACTTATCTTGGTGCTGATCCAATTACGGTTAATATTACTGCAAGACTAAATGGTTATATAAATAGCCGTACAAGTTCGCCAATTGAGATTACACTTAGAAAAGGTGCGACAATACTCAATACTTATACTTTAGCTGTACCAACTACACCATTCCCATTTGCTGCTAATCTTGACACTAATGGTGTTACAATAACCCAAAATGAATCATTATTCATTCAATATGGTAACACTATAACACAAGTGCAAGTAACAAGTGGCGGTATAGATTTCTCATATTCTGTAACTGAGCCATTCAACTATGATGCTTATAGAGATGAAGTTATAAACAATTAATAATATGCCTTATAATATAACCGCAGACGGCTTAGTGATGACCATAACTTACGGAGGTAATACATACCCTGTGGGTTGTGCAAAGGATGTTACGCTTAATTTGAATAGGAACTTTTTAGAACTTGCACCTAAGACGAATACGAGGTTTAGGGAATATTATCCTGATAGGGTTACAGGAACGATTACAGGCAATGCTTTGGTCATTTTAGAGGGTACAAATTCGCATCCTATACAATCATTGTTTCAAGATATTTATGCCATAACACCGACCTTATTTGGCATTACATTCGATATTTTGGATAATAAGACATCAGCACCTAATTATATTGCCTACGAAACGACTGCCTATTTACAAGATATTACTTTAAATAGTGCAACAGGGCAAAACCCTTCTTATTCATTTACCCTTCAAATATCTGGTCCTATTATACCTTCTACATCGGGTAGCAGCACACTTAGCACCTATCAGCAGACTTTGGCTTCGGGTAAGGTGTCTGCTCAGAACCCTGCAACCAAGGCTCTCTTTGCGGTCGGATTTAATGGTAAATGGTATTACTCTTATGTTGTAACTACTCCGAGTGCTGGGGTGTATGAGATTTTGATTCCTGAAGCTACAAACGGCACAAAAATTACAACAATATATAAAAACGTATAATATGAAAAAATGGATAAATAAGCAAATGGTTAAGATTTTCGGGGTGGATTGGAAGACAAGTTTAGTAGGATTTATAAGCGGAGTGTCAATAGTGGTGCAAGATTATGTGGAAAGAGGTATTACGGATATTTATAGGATAATTTTGGCTATTTCCGTATATTTGTTAGGGAAATTCGCATCTGATCACACTAAAAGTGGGGTGAAATGAATAATGAGATAATACTTACGATTTTCGTTCAATCAATAGCCTTTATAGCAGCCTTTGTCAAGATGTTCACCGATATGAAATTGAAGTTAAAAGAACTTGAGATTAGGCTTTACGGAGTAGAGAAAAAGGACAATGAGATGAGTCAGAAACTTGAGAAGATTTTTGCAAGTTTAAACGAAATAAAATTAGCACTTAAAGATAAACAAGACAAGCTATGATAGGAGAAACAAATCTAATGCCGATAAAAAAGGGTGATACATATATCATCCCATTTGAGTTTTATTCAGATGAATGTGAATCTACTCCTATTAATGTTAGCACTTATATATTTAAGTTGATGGCTAAAAATAGTGCTGGAGTTACGCAATTTACATGGAACAATGCTGATTTTGTCAGCGTGGCGACAAATAAAAGAACTGTTACTTTATCTTATACTACAACTGCTGGTTATACTGCGGGTGAGTTTAAATATGAACTACAAGTTGATACTGGTAGTGGTATTTATACTTGGATGATTGGATATATTGAAGTACAAGACCAAATAACATCATAGTAATGGTATTAGTAAAAATTAATTATGCGAGTGTTTCGCCAATCATAAAAATAACTTATGATGAAACGCCTGTATATATAAAAACATCTGTAAATAACGTATATGCGAAGGTTGTTTACGGTACAAGTATAAAATGGGGCGATATAGAAGGCACTTTGTCGGATCAGACTGATTTGCAAAATGCTCTTGATGATAAAGTACCTTATACTGGGGCTACCGCTAATGTTGACTTGGGTGAATACGAATTAAAAGCGGGTCAGCTTACATTGGATGTATCACCTACGGGTACTGCTTCGGTAGGTACTACAAGGTGGAATAACACCATAGGATCATCAGAAACTACTTTAAAGGGTGGTAGTGTTGTTTTAAAGAATGGTGTTGACTTGGTGGCGAGGGTAGTCAACAAGGTAAGTCCAAACACAACACTTACCAAAGCTGCATACCAAGCGGTAAGGATAAGTGGCGCACAAGGGCAGAGGTTGGCGGTGGCATTTGCACAAGCCAATAACGACAATAATAGTGCAGATACGATTGGTCTTGTTACCGAAACGATAGCAACGAATCAAGAAGGCTTTATCATGACCGTAGGAAGTCTTGAAGGAATTGACACTACGGGTTCTTTGCAAGGAGAAACATGGTCAGATGGTGATGTACTTTATTTAAGTCCTACTGTTGCAGGTGCTATAACAAATATAAAGCCTGTTGCTCCGCAACATTTGGTTGTGATAGGATATGTAGAGTATGCTCATCAGAACAATGGTAAGATATATGTGAAGATAATGAACGGATGGGAACTTGGCGAGTTGCACGATGTCAATACAAATGGTGCAACGAATGGTCAGGTACTAACGTATAACGGAAGCATTTGGGTGCCATCAACAAATGGTGTAGGTACGGTAACAAGTGTTGCTGCAACTGCTGGTACTGGAATAAGTGTTAGTGGTTCTCCAATAACATCAAGTGGTACATTAACAATAACAAATACAGCACCTGATCAAGTTGTATCATTAACGCAAGGTGGCACAACTACAATAACTGGCACATATCCTAATTTCACTATATCAAGTGCGGATCAATATGTTGGCACTGTTACAAGTGTTGACATGACAGTGCCTACGGGTTTGACTGTATCGGGCAATCCTATTACTTCAAGTGGTACACTTGCACTTGGTCTTGCTTCAGGCTATTCTATTCCAACAGATGCAAATCAAACGAATTGGACTGCTGCATATAATGATAAGATAAATAGTGCTGCGGTAACAGGTACAACAACAAAGACATTAACATTAAATCAGCAAGATGGCGGTACGATAACTGCATCATGGACTGACTACGATACTGCTCCTGTAACATCTGTGTTTGGAAGAACAGGTGCTGTGGTTGCTACGAGTGGTGATTATACTACGGATCAAGTTACCGAAGGCACTAATCTTTACTTCACAGATGCAAGGGCAAGAGCCGCAATATCATTAACAACAACAGGCACAAGCGGTGCTGCTACTTATATTAGCGGTGTCATAAATGTTCCGAATTATACATTAAGCGGTCTTGGTGGTGTTCCATCAACAAGGACTTTGACAATAAATGGAACTGCATTTGATTTGAGTGCTGATAGGTCATGGAGTGTTGGAACAGTTACATCTGTTGCAGCACTTACATTAGGCACAACGGGAACTGACTTAAGTTCATCTGTTGCGACAGGAACTACAACACCTGTAATAACTTTAAATGTGCCTACCGCATCTGCAACAAATCGTGGTGCATTGAGTTCTGCTGATTGGAGTACATTCAATGCAAAGCAAGATGCAATCACTTTAACCACAACAGGTACAAGCGGTGCTGCTACGCTTATTGGTGCTACACTAAATATTCCTCAATATCAAGCGGTATTAACGAATCCTATTACAGGAACAGGAGCAGCAGGGCAAGTTGCATATTGGAGTGGAACGAATACGCAGACTGGTAGTAATAATCTGTTTTGGGATGCGACTAATAATAGGTTGGGGATTGGAACTGCAACCCCAAGTGCAACCTTACAAGTTAAAGTTGATACAAATAAAGAGCTTCAAATTTATTCTCCTTTATCTTCTGTTATTTCAGATGTATCAACTTTGGGTGTTGGAATAAAACTTTCACGACCCATTGATGGTTTATTCAACTATTCTATTTTTTCATATATTTCATCCTCTAATTTACGAAATCTTGCTATTACTACAAGAAATGATTTTGTAATTGCAACAGGAAATGACCCAGAAAATGCAACAGAAAAAATCCGCTTAAAAAGCGGTGGCAACCTCCTTGTAGGCACAACAACAGACGGAGGTCAGAAGTTGCAGGTGAGTGGGAGTGCAAGAATAGGTAGTACAACGGCAAGTGCAATGTATTGGGATGATACGAATAATAGGTTGGGGATTGGAACTGCAAGTCCTGCATATAATTTGCACCTTGTATCATCAAGCACTTCAGTTGCTGCATTTAGGAATAGTGCAGCAGCAATTGGACAAATATTAATAGGTAATACTGTTTCTGATTTAGCTATTAGAATTTTAGCAAGTGGTGATTCATTAATATTCAGTGATACAGGAAAATATTTAGCATTTGGAAGTAATGGTGCAACCGAACGTATGCGTATTGATTCGAGTGGAAACTTGGGTCTTGGGGTAACACCGAGTGCGTGGAGTGCAAGTTATAAAGCGTTACAAATAGGTAACAGTCTTGCATTTTTAGGTGCTTCTGCTGCTGCTGATATTTATTTTAATGCATTTTTTGATGGAACTAATTTTAAATATATATCAAGTACATCTGCTTCATTATATTCATTATCAGGAGGGCAACATCGTTTTTATAATGCCCCAGTAGGTACAGCAGGAAACAATATCACTTTCACCCAAGCAATGACGCTTGCATCAACAGGCAATCTCCTCATCGGCACAACAACCGACGGAGGATATAAACTTGATGTGAATGGAACAGCGAGGGTGCAGGGAGATTTTACTTTATCAGATACAAGAAACATAATAGTTGGCACAACAACAGGAACTAAAATAGGTACTGCAACATCACAAAAGATAGCTTTTTGGAATGCAACACCGATTGTTCAGCCGACAACGGCTGTGGCTGCGGCTGCATTTGTAGCAAATACAAGTGGTATTGCAAACGATACAGCCACATTTGATGGATATACAATAGGACAAGTAGTAAAAGCACTTAGAAACGCAGGATTATTAGCATAAACAATAAAATAAAACAAAAATGGCAAAACAAATTCAACCAGTCAATATCTGGATTAATGGAGAAAACAAAGTAGGCGAGTTCTTTCAAGTAACTTGTATCAACGATAACTATGAGAATAGTGCAACGAACTATTGGCAGATTTTTACAAAAGTTGTGGATGAAGAAGGTAATGAGAAGCAAGGAGAACAAATTTCTTGTGGAAATTTGACGATAGATGGTCAAGATTATGTAAATTGGGGCGATCAACCAGCAATGGCAATAAATGCTTGGATTTATGATTGGTCAGCATCTAAACTTTCACTTGTAATTATCTAATGAGAAGATACGGACTTGTTGATATTCCCGATCAGGCTTCTGATATTGATGCCGTTCCCATAACGAGAACGATAACAATAAATGGAACGACTTATGATCTAAGTGCTAATAGGACTTGGACAGTAGCTGATACGAATATATATAATACCGATGGTACGCTTACAGGTAATAGGACACTTACGCAAAGTACATTTTCATTAACTTTTGCAGGGACAACATCAAGTCGTTTTCATTCTAATGGCAATGTTTCGATTGGGAGTATAACAGACATAGGAACAAAACTCCATGTTGTTGGACAGGCTGACTTTGGAGATATTGGTGGATTAAATAAGGGTGTAGTTGCATACGGAAGTGCAATAGCAACAAGACTTGGTATTTTTCAAGGGCCTATATTACATTCAAATATAGTAGATGTAAATTTATATATTGACACAGGTGGAAGTAACGGACTTGGAAACCAAGCCGTCAAAATATATACACAACCAATATCACCTGTTACAACACAATTTCCTCTTTGTATTCAAGGCAATGGCTACGAAACAATTTTTGGTCAAGACACCATAACAACAAATCCTTCATCATTGGTAACAATGGTGTCAACTACAAAAGGATTTTTGCCGCCAAGAATGACACAGGCACAAAGAACAGCAATAGCATCACCAGCAAATGGTCTAATTGTTTATCAAACAAATAATACTGCTGGTCTTTATTTAAGAAATGCAGGTATTTGGCAACTACTTGATAGTGGCGGTGGAATAAACATTTATAACAGTGATGGAGGGTTATCTTCTAGTAGAATACTTGATTTTGTAGAATATTCATTGTATTTTGGAACATCTAATGAATTTATTAACTATGCTTTTCATAGAAAAGGTGTAATACCAGGAATACAAATTCTTGCACTTTCATCAGATAGAACATTAACAAATACAACTTCACAACAAGCATTTTTTACACCATCATTTGATACATTAACACTTGTACAAACACAAACATATTTTTTCTCAGGTTTATTTTATATAACGACAATGAGTGGTACAAGTGGTAATTTAACAATTGATATTAAAGGTGGTGGAACTATTACCATTTCATCAATAATGTATTTTACAACAGGATTTGATAATAATAATGTTAGTACTGCTAACACTTTAAGTGGTGGTGTTTCAACAACTTCAAGTTATTCTACACCAGTAACTGCTCAAACTGGTACACAATTAATACTTAAATTTGAGGGTACATTAAGAATACCATTATTGGGTGGTGGAACAATAATTCCATCTGTTTCGTTGACTAATGCAGCATCAGCAACAGCAAAAGCTAATTCATATTTTCAAATATATCCTGTTAGTAATGATACTATGATAAAAGTTCAAGTAGATTAACAATAATAATTAATAACTAAAAACAAAAACTATGGATTTGAAAGATTTAAAAGCCCAGGCTTACGACATTTTGGCTCAGTTGGAATTTTTGCAACAAAAGCTAAAAGAAACAAACGATCAGATTGCTGAAGAAATGAAAAAGCAAAATGATAACAACGAAGCTAATTCTTAAACTTCCCCTGTCCGTAACGAATGAACTTGATGAGGTAATTAAAAAGTACAACATTAATTCTTCGTTACGGCTATCTCATTTTCTTGCTCAGACAGCTCACGAATCAAATAACTTCAAAGCTATTCGTGAGAACCTAAATTATTCGGCAGAAGGTCTTCTAAAAGTATTCCCAAAATATTTCTCAAAAGATACGGCAATGGCTTGTGCAAGGCAGCCCGAAAAGATTGCCAATATCGTATATGCAAATCGCCTTGGCAATGCTGATAAACAAAGTGGGGAGGGATGGAAGTACAGAGGTCGAGGATTTTTGCAATTGACAGGCAAGGTGAATTATAAAGCCTACGCAGATTACCTTGAAGTTAACTTATTAGATAACCCCGATTTGGTGGCAACAAAATATGCCCTATCAAGTGCAGCATGGTTCTTTGAAAAGAAAGGATTATGGAAAATATGCGATCAAGGTGATTCTGAAGAAACGATTAAGAAATTAACCAAATATATAAATGGTGGGTATCATGGTCTTGATGATAGGATTAAGAAGTTTGAAATATTTAAATCATTAATATTATGAAATATATAATTATTCTTATCATAGGGTTTTTTGGATGCACGACACAAAAAAAGGCTGAAGCATATTTTGAACGTAATCCCGAAAAAGCTAATTACATTGCACGTCAGTATATCAATACTTTTGAACTACCAGGGGCAAAAATCTGCCTTGATGCCTTTCCCCAAACAAATAAGATAGATACAATGCTAATTGTCAAGGATTCCTTGATAGTTGAGCATATCACAGATACTTTATATAAATGGCTTACAGATACTAAATATGTAGATAAAGAGAAAATAAGGACAATACTTAAGCCTTGTCGTGATAGTATCAAGATAGTATCAAAGATAATTTATGACGATAAGTACAAGATATTGTACAACGACATCAAAAGTAAGTACGATAATATGTCAGATTCACACACTAAACTAAGGAAATCACTATTTTGGACATGGTTTTTTATAATCTTGATTGCAGGTGGTGCATTTTTATTTAAGAATAGATGACAAAAAGAAAAAGGCTGTTTTTCGACATCGAAACCAGCCCGAACATAGGACTTTTTTGGGAGGCAGGGTACAAGAAAAATATTGATTATAGCAATATAATTAAAGAACGAGCCATCATTTGTATTTGTTATAAATGGGAGGAGTCAAAGGAGGTTTTTGAGGTGCATTGGGATAGTAAGCAATGCGACAAGGCATTACTGCAAAAGTTCATTAAAATATCCAATGAAGCGGATGAATTGGTAGGCCATAATGGTGATAGATTTGATTTGGCATGGATTAGGACAAGATGCCTATTTCATGGAATTGAGATGTTCCCTAATTATATCACAATAGATACCCTAAAAATAGCGAGAAGTAAGTTTAAGTTTAATAGCAATAAGTTAAATTATATAGCAGATTTTTTGGGCATTGGGCAAAAGATAAAGACTGAGTTTGGACTATGGAAAGATATTGTGTTGCATAAGGACAAAAAGGCCATGGATGCCATGATTAAGTATTGCAAAAAGGATGTAATACTTTTAGAAAAGGTTTATAAGGCATTACAAGGGCATATTGCTCCTAAAACTCATTATGGTATGATATTCGGTGGCGAACGTGGAAGCTGCCCCGAATGTGGTTCAGATAAAATTATACGAAATTTAGTTAGATATAGTGCAACAGGCTTAAAAAAGATAGTATTTCAATGTAAAACTTGCCATAAGCATCATACCAAAACAGAACGATGAAACGGATCAAGGTAAAATATAAGAAATTAGGCAAGTTTAAAGCCTGGGGTATGGCTAATTATGACGATAATACCATTGAGGTAGATAGCAACCTTAAAGCTAAGAAGAAGATGGAAATTATTATCCATGAATGCCTACATTGTCTATTTAAGGATATGGAAGAAGAAGATGTAATTAAAAATTCCGTAATTTTGACTAATACACTATGGCACGAGCATTTTAGGTCAATAGAACCTGAGCAAAAAATACCATTGCAAGATGGGACAAAATAGGTAGCTTTTTCATTTGATTGTTAATTCCCCCTTCTTTTTAGTTGGGGGTTTTTTATTTTTTTTAACAATTATATTTTGTTTATAATATTTTACTTATTACATTTGCCATATAAAATTAAATATATATGGATAACATTAAAGAACTACGACTACAAAAAGGATTAACGCAAGAACAACTTGCAAAGATTACTGGACTTTCATTTGTTACGATCAATCGTGCTGAAAAGACTGGTAAGATGCGACTTTCAACTTACATTAAAATTATTAACACACTAAAATCTGAGCAATGATTTATTTTATTTTATTTTTCGCCTTTGTCGTGGCAAGTATCATTATGTATGATATGCCTAAGAAAAAGCCAAAACAGCCTAAAAAAAATAAGCATACTGTTCCTGCATCTTTTTGGGATGACTACAATCATTGTATTTTGTCTATAAATAAAATGACAATTGAGGACACGGCAAGGGTGGAAAATTTAATAGATAATCTAATGTATCAATATGTAGAGTTGATAGAATATTGCTTTTATATTGAAAAAATGTCTATTTTAGTAGACGCATATAACAAACGAGTTAAAACTTTTCTTTTATCTAATAACTTAAATTAAACAAAAATGGGACTACAAAACAGTCAGTCAGAATCAGTAATTTTTCTCCAAATTGCCAATGGCAAAATCGTAAGACAAGTTAAAACAAAGCAAGACAATTCAGTAAGCAGAGTTAATAAACTTGGTCGTGAGGTTCACGAACTATTTTATGATTCAATTACTGGTGTCATCTCAGATGTTACGACAAGAGAATCCGAGTACGGCAAATCTTGGGTTGTGAGCATCAAATCCGAAGGTAAACTTTACAAACTTGAGTTTAATTACTCAAGCGGATATGCCACAACTTTTCTGAAAGCCTTGCCAAACGTGGATTTTACAAGCATTGTAACACTATCACCAAAACTTATCATTGATGGTGATAAAAAGAAGTCTGTACTATTTATTAGTCAGCAAGGCAAAGGATTAAAGCATTTCTTTACAAAAGACAATCCAAATGGTATGCCCGATCTTAAAAAGATTAAGATTAAGGGTAAAGAATCTTGGGATGATTCTGACCGTATGGAGTTTCTTGAAGAATATGTAAAACAAAATATCATTCCATTTCTAAAGCCTGAGTTACAAGATAGTGTGGAAGGCGAAGAAGTACCTTTTTAGGTTTGGGTTTCATGTGATTTACCCCGATGTTTCTACATTGGGGGTTTTTTAAAATTCTTTGACAATTAACTATAAACTGAAATGAAAAACTTTACTATCAACAAAGGCCGCATTGAGTTTCTTGATGCCAGGTTTTACAACACAGAGAACGGATTTGTGCCATCCGTAACGACAATCTTAGAGGCATATCCGAAAGATGCATCTTATTTTAAATGGCTAAAAGATGTTGGCTCAGATGCCGACACGATTCGTGATGAAGCTGGTCGCAGGGGATCAATCGTTCACGAACTGACAGAGCAGTATGATGGGGGTGAAGAATGCTCATTTATTAGTGAGCAAGGTTTTCCTAAGTATAAGATGCTCGAATGGTCAATGTTTGAGAGATATGTTGACTTTATTCAAACGCATAAGCCTACCATTGAATCAATGGAACTTAATATGGTATCTGAGAAATTAGGTTATGCAGGAACGCTTGACCGTGTTATTAATATGAATGGCAAATCAATGCTGCTTGACATCAAAACATCTAATTCAATCTACCCATCCTATTGGTTGCAATTGGCTGCCTACAATGAACTGCTTAAAACAATTGACATAAAAGTTGATTCAGTAGGTATCTTGTGGCTGAATGCTAAAACCAGAACAACTGGCAAAAATGGAGCAATACAAGGCATAGGATGGCAACTTGTAACTAAAACAATGGCAGAAGTTAAGAAAGACTTAAAGCTGTTTGAAGCTACGCATAAGCTATGGTTAAGCCTTAATGAAGATGTCAAGCCTAAACAAATATCTTATCAATTAAAATATCAGAAAAATGGATAGTATATTAGAAAGTGTGATATATCGAATGCGAGAAAGAAGTGAACTTGGCATAAAAAAATATGGCACTACACTTGACAGAAACGATCTATCATTTTATAATTGGTTAGTTCATTTGCAAGAAGAACTAATGGATTCTATACTTTATATTGAAAAACTTAAAACACATGAAACTAAGAGATTACCAAATACAGATAAAGGATCAAGCACTACAAATACTTCGAGTTTATAATTTAGTGTATTTAGCTATGGAAGTCAGGACTGGTAAGACTTTGACAGCACTTGCAATAGCTTACGAAAGTGGTGCAAAAAAGGTGCTATTCATCACAAAGAAAAAAGCCATCACAGACATTATTGATCAAGCAAGAGAGATGGGATATGACATGGAGATTTACATCACCAACTTTGAGCAACTGCAAAATGTAGATTGTTCATTTGACTACATCATTATTGACGAAGCACATTCGCTTGGTGCGTTTCCGCAGCCATCAAAAAGAGCAAGGGAACTGAAAAGGATATGCCAAAGTAAAAAGATAATATACCTATCAGGAACACCATCACCAGAATCTTATTCTCAACTTTACCATCAGTTTTGGGTTAGTTCATACTCACCATTTGGGCAATATAAAAACTTTTACTCTTGGGCAAAGGACTATGTTAATCTAAAAAAGAAATATGTCTTTAATCGTGCCATCAACGACTACTCTTTCGCAGATTACGAAATGATAAAAGAGAAAACTGACCATCTTATCATATCATTTACGCAAAAAGAGGCTGGTTTTGAATCTCTTATTGAAGAGCAGATACATTATGTTACGATGGAGCCAAGCACCTATAAGTTTGCCGACAAGTTAAAAAAGGACAAAATCGCCATAAATGGTGAAGGTCAAGTGGTTAAGGGAGATACTGCCGTAAAGCTAATGAACAAGTTACACCAAATTTATAGTGGTTCGGTTATAATAGATGAACCACAAAGGACTGCAAAGGTGTTTGACTACCAAAAAGCCAATTATATTAAAGAGAAATTCAAAGGCAAAAAGATAGCTATTTTCTATAAATTCGTGGCTGAGTTTTATGCTATTCAATTTGTCTTTGGTAAAAATATTGAGTTCGATGCTAAGAAATTTAATGAAACGACTGACACGAACATTGTTTTTTGTTCTCAAATCGTTTCTGGTCGTGAAGGCGTTAATCTTAGCGGTGCTGACGATCTTGTGTTTTACAATATTGATTTCTCTGCTGTATCTTATTGGCAGAGCAGAGCCAGAATACAAACAAAGGATAGGACAAAAGAAAGCAAAATACACTGGATTTTTTCTCTTAATGGCATAGAGGACAAAATCTACAAAGCCGTACAACAAAAGAAAGACTACACATTAAATCACTTTAAAACTGACTTTTTATGACTTTTACTGAAATGCCGCCACAAGAACGAATGATGTTTATTGCAAAGATTTATCACAACATTTGGTACGATGAAAAGAGGTTTATATTAATGAATGCAATATTAAATGAATGGGATAAAAACCCAATTAAAGAAGCTAAATTTTTGCACGAAATAAATAACGATAAAAACAATCAAGATGGAATTTAGATCAAAAGACTTTCATCTATCACTTGAAGGACTAAACAAGAAACTTGGCATCAGCAAACTTGTTCCAATTGACTACTATAAAGATTTTGGAGTAATTGTATGGAATTGCGAGGTAGAAACAAGAGAATGGGGAATTAAGTCAATATTAACTTATGTAAGCAATTATGAACTTGTAATAAGTTATAACATAGAGAAGCAAGACTTGACAAGCCGAGAAATTCAACACCTTTTGCAACAAGATTTAGGCGAGTTTTACCCATGCGAAGAAACGGATGACCATATTATCGGTAAAATACGGATTGATAATAAGAAATATGTTGTCAATAACTACCTTGAACTTGCAGGTGATATGATGAGATTAAACGAAGTAATAGTAAATTTTGATGACTACATAATAACAGTAATATGAAATTTTATATTGAAGAACATAAATATAAAAATGGTGATTGCCACTATATATTATGGTTTGATCATCAAACAGGATTAGATAAGGTAAAATGTGGTACATATTATGAAATAGATGAAGCTATAAATCAACTTAATTTGTCAGTAGAAAGATTAAATTGGCCAAAAATTACAGTAATAAAAGAGGTTATATTATGAAAGAATCAACAATTCAAAGTAAAATCGCCAAAAGGCTTAGAGAAAACGGATGGCTTGTTACAAAGCTAATCCAAACATCAATGAACGGAATCCCCGATCTTATGGCGATTCGTAAAGGTGATGTGATATTTTTGGAAGTTAAGAAGCCTGGAGAAGAACCATCTGAACTACAAAAGTATGTGATTGACAACTTGCAGAAAGCTGGGTGCTATTCAGCCGTTGTAACAGCAGTTGAAGATGTGGATGTTTTTTGCTATAAATATGTATAGATGATTTATCAGACAATACACGAGATAATGAATCCATTTGATGTGGACACACCACTTGGATATGGAGTTGCATTATTTATGATTAGTGGTTCAATACACTCAAATCCGCAGTTTATTGTTAGGTTTTATCATAGCGGAGAAGTCAGAACGATAGACCAAAATGATATTAGAATTTATGGGAATCCTACAACTGGAGAAAAATTGAAACCATGATTGAAAATATTATATTATTTTGTTTAGCAATATTTTTAATTATAGCTACAATTACTTTATTAATAGAATTTATTAAATATTTAAAAAATTTATTTTAATAATATCACAATGATTGAAAATTATATTGAACAAGGTATTAATATTATTGCTGTAAACGAACAGAAACAAGCCATATTTCCTTGGAAGATTTATCAGACAAAGGAAATAACGATTGAAGAAGTTGAAAGGCAAATGGCTGACCATAAGGCGAAAGGTATTGCAGTAATATGCGGTGCTGTTAGCGGTAATTTGGAAGTGATAGATGTTGATACAAAATATCAGACTTATGACTTGTGGTCGCAAATTGCGACTAAGATTCCAAAAGAATTATATGATAAGCTACATATTGTTCGTACAAAGAACAACGGCTATCATATATATTATAGATGCGAATATATTGAAGGGAATAAAAAGCTTGCTTTGCGTAATGCAACGGCTGAGGAATTATTGAGAAATCCCAACATTAAAACATACTGCATAATAGAAACGAGGGGAGAAGCTGGATATGTTGTTGCTCCCCCAACAGAAGGTTATAGCTTTGTTAAAGAAGGTATTAATATTATTACCTTAGATGAAAGGGATAGTTTACTCAGTATAATGAGAAGTTTTAACGAAGTGATTGAAGAAGTGATAATTGAAGCACATGATCGACCTTCTGTGAAAGAGTATGGCATATCCCCTTTTGATGATTATAATAAAAGAGGGGACATTGTTACCTTATTAGGCAACTTTGGATGGAAAGTGGTTGGTGAAAATACGGAAAGGATATATTTTTTACGACCTGGGAGTGAAGCCAAGCATAGTGGATCATATAATAAGAGTTTGGGGTTATTTAGTGTTTTTAGTACGAATACACCTTTTATAGTTGAGAAAGGCTATAAGCCTTCGGCAGTGTTTTGCATACTTGAATGTGGAGGGGATTTTAAGGCGGGAGCAAAGAAATTGGTCGAAATGGGTTTTGGTGAAAAAAAAACATCATACGGAGGGAAATTGGAAAAGACGCTTTTTAACAAAAAGCAGAATGGAGCAACAAACGATGAACTTAAGTCTCTACTTATTAAAAAGTATGATAAAGAACTTACGGAAGCCGAAGGCATCATAAAAGACCTAAATGACAGATGGGGTGAGCAGATACTTGAGTTTTGGGATATAAACGAGAAAACAGGTCAACCAAGTATAAATCGTTATAAGCTGCAAATATTCCTAACCAAGCAAGGTGGCTTTAGGCTTTATTTCTACGACCCTAATTCAACGATTTATAGGCTTATAAGGGTAAAGGATGGTTTTGTGGAGGAGGCGAGTACTGAGCAAATAAAGCGGTTTATAAAGGATTATGTGGATAGGCTACCCGACACCTTTGATGGTGAGGTTTCGCCACAAGATTTGCTTGAATTGATGTATAAGGGTGCATCACTGCTTTTTAGCGATGCTTTCTTTGAGTTTTTTGATAGGGCAGATGTCGATTTTCTAAAAGACACCAAAGATGTAAGCTATTTCCCATTTAAAAATGGGGTGGTTGTGATAACCAAAGATGACATTGAACTGAAGTCTTATGGCGAACTAAAAAAATGCATTTGGAAGTCGCAAGTCATCAACCATGAAATTCACATTGATCAGACGGGCACAGAGCCATCACAAATTGAATATTATAAGTTCATTGAGAAGATTAGCGGAGGCGATCAAGAAAGGATAATGTACGCACTAAGCCTAATTGGTTACCTTTTACATAAGTATAAAGACCCTGCAAGACCATTTGCGGTTATTCTTGCCGAGGAAACCGATAATGAGGCGAAAGGTGGTGGAACTGGTAAGGGGATTTTTGTAAAGGCACTTAGTTATATTTTAAATACTGTTCGAGTAGATGGCAAGAACTTTAAAGTTGACAAGAACTTTGCGTTTCAGAGGGTTGACCTTGATACAAAGATTTTAGCTATTGAGGACACGAGAAAAAATGTAGATTTTGAGGGTTTTTATAGCATAATAACCGAAGGAGTTACTGTTGAAAAGAAAAATAAGGATGAATTATTTATACCTTATAAGGATTCACCAAAGGTTATATTTACGACAAATTACACCATCCCAAATTCGGGCAACCATGCAAAGAGAAGACAAAAGGTGATGGAATTTGCTCCGACATTTTCAAATACCTACACACCAGAGGACTTTTTTGGGCATAAGCTATTTGACGATTGGGATGTTCAAGAATGGAATCGGTTTTATAATTTGATGTTTAACTGCGTACAAGGTTATTTGCAGTTTGGGGTGCAGAATATGACAAATTCTGATAAACTGGTCAAAAAGCAGATCAAGGTGCAGTTTGGTGATGAATTTTTGGACTTTATTGAGGGTGTACTTGAGAAGGATGGAAATTGGATAAAGTTAGAACAACTTTATAACGATTTCTTAAATATGGCAGGTTTTGAAAAGAAGGATTATTCGGTAAAAAGGTTCACCAAGGCAATTGAAGAATCGTGTACCCTTTTAAAAATCGCGTACCTTTTTAAGCGAGAAAAGGCATCTGGTGGTAAAAAAGTTTATAAATTTAACTTAATAGAGGAAAATGAGGTGCAGTTTTAGGGTTTTTGGTAACGCGATTTTAGGCTTGGGAACGCGATTGGTACACGATTGGTACGCGATTAAAGTGTTGATAATCAACGCGGAGACGCGATTTCGCGATTTTTCTCTATTCTGGAAGGGGTCTGTAAAAAAAAACGAAAAAAAAATATATATAGGGGAATATAGAAAGGGCGTAAAATCGTGTAATCGTGTACCCAAGATTTTTGGCAGATTTTTGTCGCTGGGGTTTTTGTGGGGTTTTTGGCAGATTTTTGGCGGGGAGTTTTTGTGGGGTTTTTGGCGGGGTAGGGCGGAAATGGCCAAAAATCGGTTGTTTCGACAATGGTTGCATATGCAACTATCTTATAAGTGATTGAAATACAATGAATTGCACACTTTTTTAACTTATTTAAACTGTTTATTTTATGCAAGATGCTAATTTTGTTAATCTTTGTCAAGCTGTTTTTAATGTTACGGGTTACGATATGGCCGCACTAACTAAGCGTAACCGATCCAGAAAAGTTTTATATCCCAGACAAATTGTTCAATATTTTTTACGATCTTATTATGGGTACACTTTTGTTCAAATTGGCGAACTATTTAAACAGCATCACACAAGCATAATGCACAGCATTACATCAATAGAAACCATGGTTTCTATAAATGATCCCATCATAACTGACTTAATTGCCAAAATAAATGCCGAATTAGTTAAAATGGGGCATTTTAACGGCCGTTTATTGCTTCAAATGTATGTACCTATTGGAACAGACTTAGACAGCCTTAAAACGCTTCTAATTAAGAAATACAACGTATCATTCAATATTTTTTAGATGATCTTTTGTGAATTGAGCAATAATAAAGATAATAAAAGACATTTTTTTGTCTTTTTCGGGTAGGTTATTGTAAAAATGTTCTAACCGATCATAGTTTAACTCTATGTAATTCAGTAAGTATTGCATTGTGTTAATGTCTATTTTCATAATTGTATATTTATGCTAAAAAAATACCCAGTTTTAAGGCTGGGTATTTTTCGCCTAATTCAAGGCTCATCAGTTTAGCTGTTTAGTATTCAATAACTGAGTATCTATATGTTTTATCAACTTCAGAATAAGGGCTATTTTCGCCGCTATCTATCCAATGGGAAACAATTTTTTCGCCGTCAATTGATGCATCAATATAAATAACCCAGTCACCTAATGTTATGTAATAACTATTTTCGCTTGACTGTTCAATAAGTAAATGGTTGAATTTAACGGTATTCATGTTTTTTTGTTTTATGTGATTAATAAAAAGCTGGATCATTAGCCTGTAATTTGCCCAGGATCAAAGCGGCTATAAATAGCCAAATAAGTAAATGGTAAAGTTTAATTTTTTTCATCTTCTTTAAAATTTATTTGAATTGGCATAATAACCCCCAGGCCCCTTGTATCTGTTTCAATGTTTGACTTTACTAAAATTGTGGAAGTTTGTCCGTAAAAATTCATATTAAACAAAGGGGTATCAAAATTAAATACTTCTATTAAATTGTAGTAAAGTTCATGATTAAATGAAATTTGACAAAGTTGTACCGTTTCTTTTGTTTCATTAGGTATTACCACATTGCAGTCATAAAATGGCCTACTTAGTTCATTTTCTTTAATTACTTTTATCATGCCTAAATTGTTACCTTTCTTATCTTTTGCGCAAAGTATATCATTTTCAAAGGTGAAATACATGGCATTATAAAACTTAAATTTGCCCCATTCTTTGCCATTAATATAAAAATGATCGTCTTTTGTTATTGGTGAATTTTCGCCGAAAACTTCGTTAATTGGGAACTTTACTAAAATATGACAATTTGTTGCAAATACATGGCCATCTTTAACTTGAATGTTTTGTAGTTGCGGCCTTAGATTGTCTTTTGATACTGCTAAATGTAACTTTTTCATGTGTTTGGGTTTTAATTGTTTTTAATTTATTTCAAAGATATAAATGCCGTTTTCTGAAAATAGTGGGTATTTAATTACGATCACATGGTGATACTTATTGTAAAGTTTATTCAAATACCTTTCCGCTTCCTTTAATGTATTAAAATGCTTGTTAATATATTTCATGGTATTAATTTAAATTGGTTAATTTATATTTGCCGCTTTTTATATTGTCTTTTGTTTCCTGGGTATTTTCACCTAAAAATAAAGATCTATACTTTGAGGTAGTTCTTGAATAATTCCAAAAATATTCATCAAGGTATACAACCCTTTGCCCATCTTCAAAAGTTGTTTTGACAATGATTGAATTGTAAGACTGAAAAAATGTAGCTTCAGGGGTATGCACTATAAATTGGTTTGCTACTTTGTTACCGTTGCGGCTTGTCATGTTATTTATTTTCATTGTGTTTGGTTTTTAGTGTGATTAATTAATTGATAAAAGAAATAAACTTACTGGGATCATAATAACTGCAAGTGATACATAAATGATTGAAGCAATGGTGAAAGTTTTCATGTTGTTTTGTTTTTATTGTTATTGTTAATTGTTTTACAAATATAATATTAAAGTAATGATATATCCAAATATTTATTAAAGTATTTTTATAAATAATATAAAATTTAGAAAATATATAAAATAAAAGATATATTAATATAAGATATTAAGAAATGTTAAAAACAATTAAATATAATTCAATAATATGTTTAATTTTATGTATTAATGGCAAAAAAAGGGTTTTATATCAAGAAAGGAAAGCGGGATCAGTCAATATACTTGCACATTCACAAGGTAGATTTCAATGAATATATGAAGGCGGCGAATGGTGATGAATGGCTAAAATTTAGAATATACGAAAGAGATTCACCTGATACAAGAGGATTCACTCATAATATGGAACTTATCCAAAACTTTACATTTACTGAGGAAAATAACAAAAATACTGAACATGGATAGCCAAGGAAAAACCAAGGAACAGCCGCAAAGGATCAGCCGCAAAACTGGGAAGCCTGTCACATCCTGGGGAGGAAAGAGGGAAGGAGGAGGAAGGAAGCGAAGGATGCAGGAGGAGGAGATCATTGCCAAACTGGAGCCAATGGCCGAAGCGGCCTTCAATGCATTAAGGGAAAAGATAATGGAAAAGGATATGAAGGCCATCCAGTTATTCTGTCAATATTTTATTGGCTTACCAACACAGAAAATTGAAAACAAAATAGAGGGCCAACTAAATCAGGTTAGTGTTGAGGTGGTCAAGCCGCAACCCGTTGAACTGACAAAGGTAGCTTAATATGGTAGGGTAGGGGAGGGGTTGAATATCAACCCTTTATGTGTATGACAAAGTGGCTACTTAACATAATAAATGTTATAAGACGTATTTTCGCCATGGTTGACCTGAATAGTGCGTTAACAATGTAGGGGGGTACTTTAAGGGCGCCGAACCGACCGCCCCGACATAAGTCGAACTGAGTGATATCAGTTAAACTAATTGTTATAAAAAAACTTAAATAAAAGTATGGCCCCTTTTTATACCTACTTTTCAAACTGAAAAACCGATTTCAATTTTTAATTTTTTCTATGAATGCTAAACTGCAAACAAATAAGGTTTACGAACTGCTTGAGGACAGTAAGAAGCGTATAACTGTGATGCAAGGTGGTTCAAGAAGTGGTAAAACTTATAATATTCTAATTTGGTTCATTGTCAAGTTACTTCAAGAGAATGGTAAGACCTTAACGGTGGTAAGGCAATCGCTTCCGAGTATAAAAGGTACTGTTTTGCGTGATTTTATTGATATTTTATCAAAACTTGGTATATATTCCGAGGATAATCACAACAAAACCGATCAGATTTACTCATTAAATGGCAATATTATTGAGTTTGTGAGTGCTGATCAACCGCAAAAGATAAGGGGTAGGGCAAGAAACTATCTTTTCTGCAATGAGGCGAATGAATTGAGTTATGAGGCGTGGATGCAGTTAATTATGCGTACTGAGGGCAAGATTGTGATAGACTATAACCCATCTGATGTGAGTTCGTGGATTTATGACAATGTGATTCCGAGGGATGATGCCGATTTTCATATTACGACATTTTTAGATAATCCATTTTTGCCGAAAGAGTTAGTTGACGAGTTAAGTAGGTTAAAAGATGCCGATCCAAACTACTGGCAAATATATGGCTTGGGTGAGAGGGGATTGTCGCAAGATTTGATCTTTACGCATCATAGGACAACGGAGAATATGCCCGAGGAGGGTGAGGTGGTGTATGGACTTGATTTTGGGTTTAATAATCCATCATCATTAGTAAAGGTAATATTTAACGATGGAGTGGCTTATGTACAGGAATTGCTTTACGAAACAAGGCTAACGACAAACGACTTGGTTGACAAATTAAAACAGATGGGACTTGGTAGTTACGATGAGATATATTGTGATGCGGCAGAGCCGAAAACGATTGAGGAACTTGTTAGAAATGGGTTTAATGCGAAACCAGCTAATAAGGATGTAACGGAGGGTATTAGGACAGTAAAAGGCACACCTTTGACAATTCACCAAGATTCCTTAAATTTGTTAAAGGAACTAAAGAGTTATCGGTGGAAAACGGATAGGAATGGAAATAAATTGGATATGCCTGTAAAATTTTCAGATCACGCAATTGATGCGATGAGATATGCTATATTTAGTAAGCTAACAATTCCTTCAGTTACCTGGGGGGCAATATAAACAAAATGGGATTATTCGACATATTTAGAAAAAAAGGTTTAGATCCAACAGTTACATATACCGCACCGATGAAAGGAATTAATGGTGCAGTTCTTCAAGATTACAATACGGAAAGTTATGTCAGAGAAGGTTACTTAGGTAATGCTGATGTTTATGCTATTGTAACATTCTTGGCGAGAAAGTCTGCATCTATTCCTTGGTACGTTTATAAGTTAAACAATACAGAGAAGGGAAGAACAGCACTAATGAAATATAAAAACCTTTCTAAAGGTATTCAATTCAAAGGTGCGTTTGAACAAGCATTGATACAAAGAAAAAATGCGTATAGTGAGAATGTTGTGATGAACAGCCCACTTGCGAAACTTTTAGAGAATCCGAACAGATCGCAATCACAAGATCAATTCTTGGAAAATTTGTTTGGTTATAGGTATTTGAGTGGTGAGGGAAATATTTATGGTAATAATGGCAATGTGAAAGGAACCAAGTTCGTTGAATTAAATGTGTTGCCAACACAATTTTTAGATATTTATCCCGATCCGAAAGACTTGTATAATATCCTTGGTTATAAACTTATGGTTGGCCAAGGTATTAATATTCCAAAAGAGCAAGTCTGCCAATGGAAAACATGGAACCCAGAGTTCAATGATGTAACAAGATCGCATCTGCGTGGAGTATCACCATTAAAGTCTGCATACAAGACTTTGCGGATGAGTAACAATGCAGCGGATGCTTCTGCGATGATGGCTGCCAATGGTGGAGCAAAGGGTGCAATTACACCTAAGCCGATTGGTACAAATGTGCCTACGTTTACAATTGAACAAGCTGGTATAATAAAAAGAGCCGTTAATGATGACATTAATGGTGTTGACAATAAAGGTAAGATAGGAGTGTTGCAAACACCATGGGACTATTTAAACTTTGGACTAAGTTCAGTTGACATGGACTTGGTTAAGACAATGACGATGAGTTTGCAGCAATGGTGTCGTGTATTTGGTATGCCATCGGTACTATTTGATACATCAAGCACAAGTTACAATAACTATCAAAATGCCCTTCGTGATTTGATGACAAACACGATTGTGCCAATGTGTTGTTCATTAAGAGATGAACTTAATAAATGGCTTGTACCTGCATTTGATGAAGATGTTTATATAGACTTTGATATTACAGCACTTCCTGAGTTGCAGCAAGACATGGAGAGGATGAGTAGGATATTGCGTGATGCCAACTGGTTAACATTTGACGAGAAGCGAGTTGCGATGAACTATGAAGAAAAAGGTGGCATCTATGAGCATTCTTATGTGAACAATAGCATTGTTCCACTTGAGCAAGTGATGATGGACCTCAGCATCCCATCTGATGACCAAAACAATGATGATGATAGTAGCAACGACAACGGACGAGGAGATATGGCAAATGGTGATGGAGAGGTTTCCGAAGATTCCGACAGAGAGAACGTGCCGTACGGAACAGGCAATGCGTATCGCAGCGAGGAATAGCTATAAACGAAAACTAACTGATGAACGCAACGCAGCAAAGGGAATATTGGTTGAAGGTGGAACGACTGAGGAGGCAACTTGATATAAAGTATAGTTCTTTGTTTAATGCGGCAATAAGAAAAGATTTAAAGCAGTTTGCATCTGATCTAAAAGAATTTGGTGCAAGAGGTGCATTGTCAAAAATGGGTAGCTATGCTTGGAGTGAGGACATGATGAAAATCATGAACAAGTTATATAAAGAAGCAGCAGTGATTTTTGGTAATGCAGTTTATAGAGCAATTGCAATAAATAATCAAAAGGCAAGTGCATCCATGTTTAATAGTGAGTGGGTGCAAAAGGCAGTAGAATTTTTGGTGCAATATGGCTTTTTGTTAGTATCAGAGATGACGCAAACAACGAAAGCTAAGTTGCAAGATATTTTAGCAAAAGGTCTTGATGAGGGACTAAGTGTTGAAGAGATTGTAAAATTAATTCTTGATGATAGAGAGAATGGATATAGTGCAATGAGAGCAAGAAGGATTGTGAGAACGGAAGTGATGAGAGCAAGTAACTATGCTTCGATGTTGGCTGCTGATCAGCATGACTTTATAGTAGATAAGATTTGGATTAGCAGAGTTGATGCGAGGACAAGAAGAATACCTAAAGACCAATATGATCATGTTAGTATGAATGGTCAAAAAGTAGGATGGGATGAAGACTTTACATCAACTGGAAAGAAAGGTGATTTGGTATTGTCAGGATTCCCTGGTGATCCTACAACACCAGCAGGATTTAGCATCAATTGTCGTTGTACAGTTGGTTTTGAAGGTAGGAGAGATTCTAATGGTAAATTAATAAGAAAAAATAAATAGATGCCAGTTACAAGATGCGAAAACGGAAAATATAGGATTGGGGATGGTGAGTGTATGTATAATTCAGAAGAATCTGCTGAAAGAGCCTATGTAGCTTATTTAGCACAAGAGGCTGATGAAACAAAGGAGATGACTTATAATGATTATCCTGAAGCAGCGAGTAATAACGCAAAAAGAGCAATAAAGTATAAAGAGGAGAATGGAAGTGATTGTGGGACATCAGTTGGCTGGACAAGAGCAAGACAACTGGCAAATCGTGAGAAGTTAAGTAGAGATACCATTGCAAGGATGGCATCATTTAAAAGGCATCAACAACATAAAGATGTGCCTTATTCTGAAGGTTGTGGCGGTCTTATGTGGGATGCTTGGGGTGGCGATGCTGGTATAAATTGGGCAATAAGAAAATTGGAACAAATAGATAAAAATAAAAGTAAAAGTATGATATACAATTATAAGTCTTTTGACTTGCAAGTTAAAGATGTTGATGCTAAAAGCGGAGTAGTAGCTGGTTACTTTTCTGCATTTGGAATGATGGATTCAGATGGGGATATTATAATGCCAGGAGCATTTAAAAGATCAATTCAAGATTGGGGAGTAGAAGGTAAGCAAAGAATTAAGCACTTGCTTAATCATAACCCATCACAACCTTTGGGGAAACTTACAACTCTTAAAGAAGACAATTACGGTCTTTATTATGAATCTAAGATTGGAACACATCAACTTGGTAAGGATTTTATTAAGATGGTAGAGAGTGGTCTAATTGGTGAGCATTCTATTGGATTTAAGACTTTGAGAGAACAGAAAGGAAGTGAGGCAAATGAGATTTTTGATGTAATGCTTTTTGAAGGTTCATCACTTACTGCTTGGGGTGCAAATGAGAACACACCACTTATCGGTATGAAAGGAATGAAAAATATAGAGAAGATACAAGATCAGATTAAAGCATTTGAGAAGTTTATCAGAGATTCTGATGTTTCTGATGAAACAATTGATCTTTGCCTAATTAAGGTTAAACAACTTGCACAAACTGTGGAACAGATGCAAACAAGTAGCACATTGGCAGCGGAAGCACCTATGCAG
>Ga0315909_10001242_pt1 | contig 34348 bp, 32 predicted proteins | sample LakEriMetagenome_11_FD_203527 | JGI IMG/M metagenome (GOLD analysis project Ga0315909, IMG submission 203527) | Freshwater fungal communities from buoy surface, Lake Erie, Ohio, United States - Buoy 2 MA125 | ecosystem: Environmental > Aquatic > Freshwater > Lake | place: USA: Lake Erie, Ohio... | reverse complement strand
GTAGCAGTCTCTCTGACGATGTATGGGGGAGTCCTCGGACATAAGGTGATTATGCGCCTGCAAAAGTATTTAACTTTGGTCACAAGTTTTGCAACCGTGATCTACATCGTGCTCACCTTCAATGAAATCTCTTGGGATAAAGTTTCTGAGATTCCTTCTGGAAATATTCAAGCCTTCATTGGCGCTCTAATCTTTGGCATTACCGGCATCGGACTTGGCTGGGTTAACACCGCTGCGGATTACTCAAGATATTTGCCGAGGACAACATCTAGTAAATCTGTGGTGGGTTGGACAGTTCTGGGTGCATCGATTGTGCCAATTATTTTGGTTGTTTACGGTGCTGCGCTCTCTGGCAGCGATCCTAAGTTAAGCCAAGCAATTGCGATGGATCCGATCGGCGCACTCACTGCCCTGCTTCCAACTTGGTATTTAGCCTTCTTCGCACTCATTGCGATCCTCGGACTGGTAGGCGGAGCAATTCTTGATTTGTACTCATCGGGTTTAACGCTTCTAGCCATTGGTGTGCCAGTTAAACGCCATATTGCTGCACTAATTGATGGCGCAATTATGCTGATTGGAAGTATCTATCTAGTCTGGATTGCAGATAACTTCTTCTACCCATTCCAAGGCTTCTTGATAACACTCGGCGTTCCAATCGCAACTTGGTCAGCGATATTTGTAACCGATGTACTTCTTAGAAAACGCTCATATTCCGAAGCAGACCTCTTCAAAGTAGATGGACGTTATGGTGCGTGGAATAAACGATCTCTAGCGCTAATGGCCTTCGGATCATTTATCGGTTGGGGTTTTGTAACAAACTCCTTTGCTGGTTGGTTGTCTTGGCAGGGATACCTGCTCTTTCTAATCGGGGGCAAGGAAGGTAGCTGGGCTTATGCAAATGTTGGCGTGCTACTTGCTCTTGCTATAGGTGCGCTGGGGCATTTGCTCTTGGCGCGAAATTCAATCAAACGAGAAGAAGTCTCCTCGTGATACCTTCAATTCATGCGTGATCGAATTAGAGCGAAGACAATTCGTCCGCTTCAGGATTTTCTGCATCGCGAAACTTCAAGCGGTTTTCTCCTTCTAGCAGCTGCGGCGTTTGGCTTAGCGATCGCTAACAGCCCACTAGGGGACAGTTATTTCAACTTACTGGATAGATATCTAATTGATCTTAACTTCGATATCTGGGGGGCTGAGCTTTTCTTAAAGTTAACAGTTCTTAAATTCATCAACTACGTTCTGATGACTTTTTTCTTCTTTGTGGTTGGACTAGAGATAAAGCGAGAGTTAACAACTGGACACTTAGCCTCCTTTAAGAGCGCTATGGCTCCATTCATAGCTGCTGTTGGTGGTATGGCTGTTCCGGCATTTATTTATCTTGCGATCGCAGGCGAAGTCGAACCAAATGGTTGGGGAGTTCCAGTTGCAACCGACATTGCTCTCGCTGTGGGCGTACTCACTATGTTAGGAAGCCAGGTTGCTCCTGCGCTAAGAACTTTTCTACTAGGCCTAGCGGTAATCGATGATATCGGCGCGATTTTAATCATCGCCTTTGTATATACAACCGGCGTTAATTTCTCCTGGTTACTTGCTGGGCTACTTGCGACCTTGGCGATCGTTCTCTTTAAAACGTTTGGCGCAAACTCAACTTATATCTATATCTTCATTGGTGCGCTGCTTTGGTACACCCTTTATCGAAGCGGTGTACACCCGACTTTGGCTGGAGTGATTTTAGGTTTATTGACTCCGAATATCTTAAAGAAGAGCGATCGAATCAAAGATATTGAAGATGGTTCACTGACAATTATTGAGTGGCTAGAAGCCAAGATCCATCCTTGGAGTACTTTTGTAATTGTCCCAATCTTCGCATTTGCAAATACTGGCGTAGCGATCTCATCAGAAATGATCAGCGATGTTTGGCGCTCACCTGTCTCTTGGGGAATTTTCCTTGGTCTTGTAATCGGAAAGCCACTTGGTGTTTTTGCCGCTGTAGTTGCGGCAAGCAAGGCAAAGCTGTGTGATTTCCCTACGGGCTCCACCAATTCATCACTTGTTGCAACAGGCAGCGCTGCCGGAATCGGCTTTACTGTGGCGATATTTATCGCGCAATTAGCCTTTAAGGACTCTGCACTTCAAGACTTGGCGGTTATAGCGGTGATTATCGCTTCGATAGTAAGCGGTTGCCTGAGTTGGTTAATCTTTAAACTCTCTTCCAGACGCTAACTTTGCAATTAAAAACGCCCCGCCGATTTCTCGACGGGGCGCTCTTAAATTCGATTTAGATATCGAAGTAGAGTTCAAACTCTGCTGGATGTGGACGCAAACGAACGTAATCAACTTCGTTCTTACGCTTCCATTCGATCCATGTTGAGATCAAGTCTTCCGAGAAGACTCCACCCTTTGTAAGGAATTCGTGGTCCTTCTCGAGGCTATCTAGAACAGCATCAAGGGAGCCTGGAACCTGAGGAATAGCCGCAGCTTCTTCGCCTTCGAGTTCGTACAGATCCTTATCAACTGGGGCAGGTGGCTCGATCTTGTTGACGATTCCATCGATTCCAGCCATCAACATTGCGGCGAACGCTAGGTATGGATTTGATGATGGATCTGGGCAACGGAACTCAATGCGCTTTGCTTTTGGAGATGAACCTGTAATCGGAATACGGATACATGCAGAACGGTTACGTGCTGAGTACACAAGGTTTACTGGCGCTTCATAACCTGGAACCAAACGACGGTATGAGTTAACAGTTGGGTTGGTGAATGCAAGAAGTGATGGAGCGTGCTTCAAGAGTCCGCCGATATACCAACGTGCCATGTCGGATAGATCGCCATATGTTCCTGCTTCGTAGAAAAGTGGCTTTCCATTTTTCCATAGTGATTGGTGAACGTGCATACCCGAACCGTTATCACCGAAGAGTGGCTTTGGCATAAAGGTTGCAGTCTTGCCACCTTCCCAGGCAACGTTGCGAATGATGTATTTAAACTTCATCAATTCATCGCCTGCGCTGAGGATGTCGGTAAAGCGGTAGTTAATTTCCATCTGTCCTGCAGTACCAACTTCGTGGTGTGAGCGCTCAACTAGCAAGCCAGCGCGGCCGAGTTCCATAACCATCTCATCGCGCAAATCTGCGAATTGATCAGTTGGAGAAACGGGGAAATAGCCACCCTTGATACGTGTGCGGTATCCGCGGTTCGGTGTTCCATCTGGGTCTGCGACGATGCCGGTATTCCAAGCACCTTCATAAGAATCGATGTGGTGGAAAGACTCATTGATTCCAGTGCTAAAGCGCACTGCGTCGAAAACGTAGAACTCAGCTTCAGGCGCGAAGAAAGCCTGATCTGCAATTCCAGTTGACTTCAAATAATCAACAGCCTTTGCAACAACTCCACGAGGATCGCGTGAGTAAGGAGAGTTATCAGATGGGTTATGGACAGAGAAGAGAATGACGAGCGTCTTTTCCAAGCGGAATGGATCGATAAATGCTGAAGATGGAATTGGTAGCAACTTCATATCTGATTCGTGAATTGACTGGAATCCGCGGATTGATGAACCATCGAACATTAGGCCATCAGTGAAAACTGCTTCATCGAATGATTCAACTGGAACGTTGAAGTGATGCTGAATACCAGGTAGATCGGTAAAGCGAACATCGACGAGCTTTACATCTTCTTTCTTGATGTAAGCAAAAACTTCTGCTGAATTTTTAAACATTAATCGAACTCCTCATGTAATCGAATTTTTCGAGTCTAAGGCCGAATTTGATATCTGCCAGGTGTACTCGGGGCCTCACCTTTGAGGGCGACCGATCTGGGTAAACCCTAAGACTTAAAGGACCTTTTGACATAACCGGCGTGTTACAGCCATGTAAAACCTTCAGCCGCTGACGCTTCCTTCAGGTGTAAAACCTTCCTGAAAGCGCGCCTCGTACTAGGTAGGCTCACGCCATGAAACATCAGATCAGCCTCGGTCGCCGCTTGCTGGGCCTGACCATTGATTGGCTGATGTGTTACGCAATCGCCTTCGGGCTAATTGGTGACACAACGTGGACTCTGGCCGTCTTTTTCATCGAAACCTTTTTACTTACCGCCCTTGGGGGAGCGACCGCCGGCCATCGCGCGATTCGGGTCAAGGTAGTCAATTTTCAGAGCGGTGCCAGTCCATCACTGCGACAATCATTTATCCGCACAGTGCTGCTCTGCTTAGTAGTAACAGCAATTACCTATGATGAAAATGGTCGCGGACTGCATGAAAGATTTAGCGGTACAAAACTTCTAGATTTAAGAAAACCTACCTTTTAGGGATTCGAACGCCCTTTGGCATTGGCCCCTTTGGAATTGGTATCGACATTCCGCCGACGGCCTTAAAGCGCGCACGAACTTCACGCATCTGGTGAGCAGATAATTTCTTAGGCAACTTTGTCAAGTGCTTCTGTAATTTACGAAGTGGAACTTGGCCAGGGCCATCGCCAACATAAACTTCAGTAACAGGTACGCCTGGCGCAAATCGCTCGGATCTCTTTCGCTCATCTTGCAACATCATCCGTACCGCTTGGGTGCCTTCACCAGTGATAACAATTCCGGCACGTCCAATACTGCGATGGACCATATCTTGATTCTTAGTAACTGCAACGGCCGGAGTAGTAACCCAGCCTTTACGAATCGCCATCAACACGCTTGCTCCTGCACCGATCTGTCCCTCAATCGAAACGTATGCTGCAGAAGATGCGATGCGCGTGAAGAAGAACATTGCCGCAAGAGCTGCGACTGGTAGCGATACAAAGCCAAGATAGATCGGATGACCAACGACTAGCCCTGTTGAGATACCGATAGACCAAGTGATGGCAAAGACACCGAATATTCCAGCACCGATCCAAGGCTTAACGCTCTTGGTAACGGAGTAGGCATCACGGAAAGTTTTGAAACGGACCTTTTTAACTTTTGGCTCTTTCGCCTTCTTCTTAAACATGGTCGTTAGTTTAGGGGAGCAGGTGCCGTACCACCAAGACGTAGCGGCGCCCAACGTTGGCCGATATGGCTATCTGGGTAACTTTCCTGTACTTCATGCAGTAAAGCGATCAACTTTTCACGAAGAATCTTTTCGCCGGCTTCGACATCGCTACCTTTTTCAAAGTGAAGTGGCTCACCGAAAGTTACATAGATTGGAACGTTTTTGCGACGGAGATCTCGCTTTACGCCCTTAGTCCAAATTCGTTGCGAGCCCCAAATAACTGCAGGAATTACCGGCACATTTGAACCCATTGCCAAGCGAACGGCTCCAGATTTCAAATCCTTGATCTCAAAACTTTTAGAGATAGTTCCTTCTGGAAATATGCCGACGATCTCACCGCTACGTAGCGCTCTGAGCGCTGCAACAAAAGATGCCGAACCGTTGTTGCGATCAACATTTATATGGTGCATGCCGCGCATTAGCGGTCCGGCTAATTTGTTATCGAAGATTTCCTTCTTCGCCATGAAGCGGACTAGTCGGTTGGCAGGAAGTGCTGCGGTACCAATTAGCGCAAAATCCAAATAACCAATGTGGTTCATTGCAAGAATTGCGCCACCTTTGCGCGGGATGTGCGCTTCACCTGTAAAGGTAAATTGCAGACCGAGATACTTCCAAAAAGTTTTAAGCGCAACGATTACAGGTGGATAAACGATTTCAGCCAAGGTTTGAACCCTGAGCCACGCGAGCCTCTTGGGCCTGCTTATACAACTTGCCAGCGCGGTAGCTTGAGCGAACAAGTGGGCCACTCATAACTCCGAGGAAGCCAACTTCTTTTGCTTCAGCAGCGAGCTCAACAAACTCCTCAGGCTTTACCCAACGCTCGACTGGATGATGTTTATTGGTAGGACGTAGATATTGGGTGATGGTAATCAGGTCACAGCCTGCATCGTGTAAATCAACCAAGGCCTGAGAAATCTCTTCGCGGGTTTCACCGAGCCCCAGAATTAGATTTGATTTGGTGATCAAACCATATTCGCGAGCCATGTTGATCACGTGTAATGATTTCTCGTAGGTAAATGCGGGACGGATTCGCTTGAAGATGCGGGGGACTGTCTCCAAGTTATGTGCAAATACTTCTGGCTTCGTTTCAAATATCTGATTTAGTAGCTCTGGCTTGGCATGAAAATCTGGCGCCAACATTTCAACGCCGCAACCTGGGTTTAATTCATGCACCTTACGAATTGTCTCGGCATATAACCAAGCACCTTCATCTGGAAGATCATCGCGAGTTACTCCAGTAATAGTTGCGTATTTAAGTCCCATACTCTTTACAGATTCAGCAACCTTGCGTGGCTCTTCGCGGTCAATTGGAAGAGGCTTACCTGTATCGATATTGCAGAAATCGCAGCGACGAGTGCAACGATCGCCACCAATTAAGAATGTTGCTTCTTTATCTTCCCAACATTCAAAAATATTAGGACAGGCCGCTTCTTGGCATACCGTGTGGAGACCTTCACTTTTAACTAAGGAACGAAGTCTGGTGTATTCGGGACCCATGTTGGCACGAGTCTTAATCCACTCTGGTTTTCTTTCGATCGGGGTCTCGGTATTGCGCGCCTCAATGCGAAGTAACTTCCGTCCATCTGGAGCGATGCTCATGCGCTTACCTTACCGAGTGCAGCGGTTATCGCTTTCTCAACCATTGAAACCACCTCAGAAATGCTAATTTCACGCCCAAGTTCGCGCGCCATAGAGGTCACAGCAGCATCATCTATTCCGCAGGGCACGATCTGTCCAAAGGCGGTTAGGTCAGGGCTCACATTTAAAGCAAAACCATGCATGGTCACTCCGGTGGCGACGCGAATTCCGATCGCGGCAATTTTTCGCTCTCCCGTTTCATCGCAGACCCAAACACCCGAGCGACCATCAACTCTCTGTGATCTGATTCCAAATTGTGAACAAACTTCAATCAGTGCTGATTCGAGAGTTCTAACAAAGCCGACAAGTTCTGTTGGCTTAAGTAACTTAACAATTGGGTAACCAACGAGCTGTCCTGGTCCATGCCAAGTTATTCGTCCACCTCGATCTACGTCAATTACCGGAGTGCCATCGGTTGGTCGTTCAAATTCCTGAGTTCTTTTTCCGGCGGTAAAGACGGATGGATGCTCCAACAAAATAAGTGAGTTAGGACGCGTGCCAGCAGCAACCTCTTGATGAAACTGGCGCTGCATTGCAAGCGCTTGCTCATACTCCACTAATCCAGCGCGTGAAACGACGATCGCTGAAGTGTTAGGCGCTGTCTGTACATCCACACCTACAGCCTAAAGGTAGGCTGTACCCCTAGCGAAATTAGCTCGATCCACGCACCGAAAGGCCATCTCAACGTGTCACAAGACTTCCAAATGCAGAACGTCCAAAAGAACCGTAAGCCCTTTGCTTGGGCGATGTTGGTTGTGATCCTCTGGTTTGTCATAACTGGCATCTTTGGACCGCTATTTGGAAAGTTGACATCAGTTCAGGAGAACAACAACTCCTCATTCTTGCCTAAGGGCGCTGAAGCAACTTTGGCTGCTGATCAGATAAAGCTATTTTCCTCTCAGGATTCATTTAACTTCCCAGCACTAGTTCTCTTTGAAGGTAGCTCTACACCAGCAACATTTGCAGCGATTAATGAGCGAGTACTTCAAGTTGGAAACCTAACTTTGGCAGGAACCTCCGCAAAGATCTCTGAATTCCTTGCTCCTGGTGCCGCTATCTCAGTCTTTCCTTCGCAAGATGGAGAAGCGTTACTTGCAAACATTCCACTTGATGGAAATGCAATTTCGAAACTTCTTCCAAATGATGAGCCAGTTCTTCCAGCGGTGGTCGAGGCTTTGCGCGAGGATCTCGAGCCAATCGCTAAAGCAAATGGTTTTGAGCCTTATGTAACAGGTCCTGCTGGACTGCTCGGCGATCTCTTTGGCGCCTTTGGTGATATCGATTCTAAGTTATTGCTAACTACGCTAGGCGTAGTTGCAATAATCTTGATAGTTGTTTATCGCTCACCAATTCTTTGGATAATTCCTTTACTTTCGGCGTTGTTTGCACTCTCTACCGCGGGTGGAATTGTTTATCTTCTTGCTAAGAACGACATTATTGATGTGGACGGACAATCCCAAGGAATCCTTTCGGTACTAGTTATTGGCGCAGCCACTGATTACGCACTCTTATTAATTGCTCGTTATCGTGAAGAACTACATTTCACCGATAACAGATTTGTGGCCATGCGTGCGGCTTATAAAGGTGTTTGGGAGCCAATCTTGGCTTCTGGTTCCACCGTTGCTATCTCACTTTTAGTTCTGCTCTTTAGCCAGTTAACCAACACAGCTGGTTTAGGACCCATTGGTGCAATCGGAATCGTAGTATCGATGTTTACGATTCTTACTCTTCTTCCTGCGCTCCTTCTTATCTTTGGTCGCTGGATCTTTTGGCCACGAGTTCCGAAGAACGATGGCGATGACCATGTAATGAGTGGCTCTTGGTCAAAAATTTCTAATTCAATCGCGCGCAATCCTCGTAAGGCATGGATTATTACTGGCGTTGTATTACTGGCTTTCGCTAGCGCATCGACAACTTTGAAAGCAGATGGAATCGGAACAGTTGATACCTTTACCGGTAAACCGGAATCTGTTGTTGGTCAGCGTTTACTGGAGAAGCATTTTCCTGGGGGGCAAGGCGACCCAACTCAGATAGTTGTCGCTGCCGATAAAATTGGGGCAGTAACCGCTGCCGTTAAGAACGCACCAGGTGTGACCGAAGTTGTCCCTATGCTTGATGGAATGGCGCTAGAAGGCGGACCCACCCCAGAGGTCAAAATCGTAAATGGGCGAGCCATATTGAATCTGACCTTGGATAAGGCCCCAGATAGCGTGGAAGCCGGAAATGACATTCCGAAGATTCGCGAACTCGCACACGCTGCGGATTCAACATCACTCGTAGGCGGAACAAGTGCTGTCTACTTCGATGTACGTACAGCGAATAATCGAGATAACCGAACAATTATTCCAATTATCTTGCTTGTGATTACTCTGATTCTTGGAGTCTTACTCCGAAGCATTCTGAGTGCCGTAGTTCTTCTCGGCACGGTTGTACTCAGTTACTTCGCAACCCTGGGCGTATGTGCGCTCGTCTTTAATCACGTCTTCGGTTTCGCAGGAGGGGATAACTCATTCCCATTGTTTGCATTTATCTTCTTGGTTGCACTTGGTATTGACTACAACATCTTCCTGATGACTCGCGTGCGAGAAGAGAGCGCCAAGATTGGCACTCGCGCCGGCGTAACTAAAGGCGTGACTGTAACTGGTGCGGTAATCACATCTGCAGGAATTGTTTTAGCCGCAACTTTCGCAGTACTTGGTCTATTGCCGCTGGTACCTCTAGCCCAGTTGGGATTCGCGGTCGCATTTGGAGTGCTGCTGGATACCATCATCGTTCGATCAATCTTGGTGCCAGCGTTGGTTCATGAGATCGGTCCAAAGATCTGGTGGCCTTCAAAGTTGCAGAACAAATAGCTAGTGCACCTGATAAATCTGCGATAACCCCGATATGTATCTTGTAGTAGGTGCGGGCTTAGCTGGAATGAGTGCAGCCATTACCTTGCAGAGGAGTGGTGCTGAAGTTGTTGTAGTCGAGGCATCAGAACGCGCGGGTGGTCGGGTTGCCAGTGATCAGATCGATGGCTTTATTTTAGATCGCGGCTTCCAGTTGATAAATGCGAATTACTCCGAAATTAAGGGGGGTAATTTTCTTGAAGGCGTTGATTTTAAAGTTGCACCGCGAACTGTTGGAGTAGCCAGCGCTGATGGAATCACAAGGCTAGGAGATCCGCGTTCAGCGTTGTCCTCAATATTCTCAAGTAAAACCGGAAGTATTTTTGCGAAGGCAAGTTTTCTTCGGTATTTAACTTCTACCCCCAATGAGAATGAGAGTGTCGAGGAACATTTACTGCGTGCCGGGACGGCTGATCTCTACCAGAAAGTTCTAAAGCCTTTTCTGCAGGGCGTTTTCCTTGCCGACGCGTCGCAAGTAAGCGCAGTTATCGGCCGAGAAGTTATCGCCTCTTTTATAAATGGAAAGTCAGGCATTCCATCTAAGGGAGTGGGGGAATTTGCCTTGCGTATGGCCGATCAAATCAAAGATTTACGGTTGAACATTCAAGTAGAAGAAATAGATAGCAAAGGCGTTGTCACCACCCAAGGAAGAATCAACGCCAATGGAGTAATACTTGCAACCGATCTAACTACTGCTGGACAGCTGTTAGGGGCACAGGAAATTAGCCAGTTAGCTAGCTCTACAACTTGGTACCACGTAACTTCAGAATCACCCACAGATGACGCAGAGTTAATTGTGGATAGCCAAGCGCGCGGACCAGTCGTTAACTCAATTGTTATCTCAAACCTCTCGCGCGCCTACGCACCAAGCGGTCAACATTTGATTTCTTCCACAACGATCAGACATTCATCTGAATCTGAAGTTCGGCGCCACTTAACACAGATGTGGGGAGTATCAACAGAAGAGTGGAGGTTCCTAGCTAAGTATGAGATTAATTCGGCGCTGCCTTTATTTGAGCCAGGATATAAAAAGCGCCAAGCGGTGAAGATTGAAAAGAATATTTATTGTGCGGGAGATTATTTAGAATCGCCTTCGCAGAACGGTGCTTTGTTTTCTGGTAGAAAAGCGGCAGAGCAGTTACTGATCGATCAACGCCGTTAAGGCGTTTGTGATATGTGGGTAATCCCAAACAAATCCCGCATCGCTCAGCGCGTTTGGCATAACTTTCTTTGAACCCAGTACTTCGCTGGAAAAACCGCCGAGTGCGATCTTTAGCGCAATTGCAGGTGCTGGAAAGAGCGCTGGTCGATTCATCGCGCGAGCAAGGGCGGCGGTGAATTCTTGGTTGGTAACAGGGTTGGGCGTTGTCAGGTTTACTGGACCGGCAATTGGGTGTTCGAGTGCAAAGATGATTGCGCGGACTACATCGTGAAGGGTTATCCAAGACCACCATTGCTTACCTGAACCGAGTTTTCCGCCAAGACCAAATCTAAAGAGTGGCAACATGCGACCAAGCGCGCCACCAGTTGGATCAAGAACTAGACCGGTGCGAAGTTTTACAGTGCGAACATCGCCTGCGAGGTCGGCAGCGCCTTCCCATTCGCGGCAAACTGCAGCCAAGAAGTCGTTGCCTACTGAATCACTTTCTACAACCGCGCGGTTTCCAGAATCTCCATACCAACCGATAGCACTGGCCGAGATAAAAACTTGTGGTTTTACTTCGGCAACTGCGTTAGCAATCGCAGTTGTTCCAAGTAAACGTGAATTTAGAATCTCTGATTTATATCGCTTGGTCCAACGCTTATCGCCCACGCCCACGCCAGCTAAATGAATAACCGCATCTACGCCACGCAGCGCTTCGATATCTACATAGCCTGTCTTTGGATCCCACTGAATCTCATCTGGAGCGACAGTTGCGCGACGAACTAGGCGCTGAACCGTGTGGCCTTCAGATTTCAAATGCCCGACTAGCGCACTTCCGATAAGACCGGATGCGCCAGTGATCGCGATACGTTGTGGAACAGACATCGAAGTTTAGAGACCTAGATCTGAATCGAAAGCGCCGCCTTCTAGTCGCTCTTTAAGAGTGACTAGGAAACGAGCAGCATCTGCACCGTCGACAACGCGATGATCGTAAGAAAGTCCAAGGTAGACCATAGAACGAATTGCAATGGATTCGCCACCATCGTCGCCTTTAACAACCATTGGACGCTTAACAACTGCGCCAAGACCAAGGATTGCAACCTGTGGCTGATTGATAATTGGAGTATCAAAGAGCGCACCGCGACTTCCGGTATTTGTTAACGTAAATGTTCCGCCACCAAGTTCATCAGGTGTGACTTTGTTGTCGCGGGTGCGTGCCGCAAGATCTGAAATCTTGCGTGCGATGCCACCCATATTTAGGTCGCCTGCGTTATGGATAACTGGAACCAACAATCCACGTTCAGTATCTACGGCAACTCCGAGATGTTCTGCGCCGTGATAAATGATCTGGTCGCCCTCAACCGATGAGTTAAGTACTGGGTGCTGCTTAAGCGCTTCGCAAACTGCAACTGCAAAGAATGGAAGGAATGAAAGTTTCACGCCTTCACGCGCTTCAAATGTTGCCTTCGAGCGATCACGTAGACGAGCAATCTTTGTTACATCTACTTCGACGACAGTTGTTAACTGCGCACTTACCTGAAGAGATTCAACCATGCGGGCTGCGATTACCTTACGAAGACGTGACATGGTTACGGTAGTTCCGCGAAGTGGAGATGTTGCAACGACAGGTGCCGCCGCAGAGCGTTGTGTAGGTGCCGCCGCTGCTGTTGAAACCGGAGCGATGCTCTTTGGTGCAGCAGCCTCAACATCTTCCTTGCGAATTCGGCCACCGATACCAGTGCCCTTAACGCTCGACAGGTTTACTCCAAGATCATTGGCTAACTTACGAACGATTGGCGTTACATAAGCATCTGCTGGTTGTGAGACAGGTGCACTTGCAGCAGCGGGTGCTGGAGCTGGTGGCGCTACTGGTGCTGGAGTAGAAACAACTGGTGCAGCAACAACAGATGGCGCTGGGGGAGTTACAACTGGAGCGGCAGGCGCGGAAGCTCCCGCACCACCAATAACTGCTAAACGTGCACCAACTGGAACGGTTGAATCAACAGGAACATCGATTGACAGAATTGTTCCGGCAACAGGTGAAGGAATTTCGGTATCAACTTTGTCAGTTGAAACTTCAAGAAGAGCTTCATCGACTGCGACTGAATCGCCAACGCCCTTTAACCAGCGCGTAACAGTTCCTTCGCTAACGCTCTCGCCAAGTGCGGGCATCGTGATAATTGTTCCGGCAGATGTTGCAGGTGCAGCAGCAACTGGCGCTGCTGGAGTTGGAGCCGCCGGTGCAGGAGGCGGAGTTACTGGCGCTGCAGCAACTGGCGCTGCAGCAACTGGCGCTGCAGGTGCAGGAGTTGAAGCGGGCGCTGCACCATCGGCGATGATTGCAAGCTCTGCTCCAACTGGAACTGTCTGATCGATTGCAACAACTATTTTCTGCAAGATTCCGGCTACAGGTGAAGGAATTTCGGTATCAACTTTGTCGGTTGACACTTCAAGGAGTGGCTCGTCCATCGCGACATGATCGCCTTCGGATTTAAGCCAACGTGTGACTGTACCTTCGCTGACACTTTCGCCAAGTGCTGGCATAGTTACTGAGAAAGTCATTGCGTTTTCCTATTCTCTATCCGTGAGCGTGAAGTGGTTTGCCGGCAAGTGCCATATGCGCTTCACCCATTGCTTCGGAAAGCGTTGGATGGGCGTGAATCAATGGAGCAACATCATCTGCTGATGCTTCCCAGTTAAAGATTAATTGTGCTTCGGCAAGTAGTTCACCGACACGTGAACCGACCATGTGAATTCCTAGAACTGGTCCACCTTTTTGCGAGACTAACTTTATCGAACCTGCAGTACGCAGGATCTGCGCCTTACCGTTTCCGGCTAGGTCGTAATTAAGTTCGACAACATCGTAACCACGCTCTTTTGCCTGCGCAGTTGTAAGACCAACTGAGGCAACTTCTGGTTCTGAGTACGTAACGCGCGGAACACCGTCATAGTTAATTGGGCGTGGGTTAAGTCCTGCGATTTCTTCAGCAACCAAAATGCCTTCACCGAAACCAACATGAGCGAGCTGCAGAGTTGGAATTAAATCTCCAACTGCCCAAATACCTGGCACATTGGTACGGCATTTGTTATCAACCAAAACGTATCCACGATCCATGGTGATGCCTTGTTCTTCATAACCCAGGTTGGCCGAAACCGGACCGCGGCCAACAGCAACCAAGAGGACTTCAGCGGTAAAAGTCTTTCCATCTTCCAGCGTGATAGTTACGCCATCAGCTGTGACTGTATGAGATTTGAAGCGAACGCCGAGTTCGAAATTGATTCCACGTTTGCGGTAGGCGCGCTCTAGCTGCTTGCTTGATGACTCATCTTCGAGTGCCACAAGATGTGGCAAGCCTTCAATAATTGTTACGTCAGCGCCGAATGATTTCCAGACCGATGCAAACTCACATCCGATAACTCCGCCACCCAGAACAATTACGCTCTTTGGCACATATTCCATCTTCATCGCCTGATCAGATGTGATGACTTTCTTTCCATCAATATCTAGACCAGGCAGAGTGCGGGCATAAGAACCTGTTGCAAGAAGAATATTTTTGCCTGTGTAGCGAGCGCCATTAACTTCGATGGTGTCCTTAGATACAAGCTTTCCGTGGCCTTCGATAAAGGTGATGTTTCGAGATTTAACTAGACCTTGCAGACCCTTATGTAACTTTGAAACGACGCCATCCTTGTAGGCATTTACGCCGGTCATATCTATTGAGTTAAATGTCGCGTTTACTCCGAAGTGGCTCGCATCGCGTGCGCCATCTGCGATCTCACCGGCGTGGAGCAGGGCCTTAGTTGGGATACATCCGCGGTGAAGACAAGTGCCGCCTAATTTATCTGCCTCGATTAGCGCTACGGAAAGTCCGAGTTGAGCGCCACGTAGCGCAGCTGCGTATCCGCCACTGCCGCCACCTAAAACTACGAGATCAAAATTAGACACGTCTGCTGACTCCCTCATCACTCCAGCGCCACGAAGCGGCTTGATTAACCCCTATCTTGCCAGTTCCAGCGCCTGATTACGAAATGGCGCCTGATTCAGCAAGGGCAACCAATGAGCGCAGAGCAACACCAGTGCCTCCAACTGGCGTATAGCCATATGGATCGCCTTCGTTATAGGCCGGACCTGCGATATCGAGATGTAACCAAGGTAACTCAGGTGCGATGAACTCCTTTAGAAAGAGGCCCGCAACCATCATTCCGCCCATTCGTTCACCGATATTTGCCATATCAGCTACTGGTGAATCAAGGGATGCGCGAAGTTCGACAGGAAGTGGCATCGGCCAGAAAGCTTCACCAACTTCTTTTGTTATAGCAAAGAAGTGATCACTAAATTCTTGGTTGTTGGTCATGATCGCACTTGTTCGCGTACCGAGTGCAACAACTTGAGCACCGGTGAGAGTTGCAACATCGACAATGCCGTCAAGATCTTTATTCTCTTGCGCCTTCACCAACGCATCGCCAAGGACTAAACGCCCTTCCGCATCTGGGTTTAGCACCTCAATAGTTTTTCCACCATACATAGTGATGATGTCACTTGGACGAGTTGCGTTATCGCTGACCATATTTTCAGCAAGCGGCGCGTAACAATCAATAGCGACCGGAAGCTTAAGAAGTGCGATTGCGATAGTTGCTGCGCAAACAGCGGCAGCCCCTGACATATCGGATTTCATCGCTTCCATTCCGGCAGCTGGCTTAAGCGCTAAGCCACCAGTATCGAAGGTGATTCCCTTGCCAACGTAGGCGTAGGTTTTGCGCGCCTTAGCCTTAACTGGGCGATATGAAATTTGAAGTAGTCGTTGTGGATTTGCTGAACCTTGTCCGACAGCGGTAATTCCACCATATCCCTTTGCCTTTAACTGCGAATCGGTCATTATCGAAACCTTTAAGCCGGCTGCGGCACCGCCTGCTTTCTTAACGATTTCAGTAAATGTCTTGCAGAACGAATCAGGAGTTAAGTGACTTGGGGGAGTGTTGATGAGATCGCGAACAATTGCGGTGTAATCCCCAATAATTGCTGCTCGTTTAACGGCTGCCTTCGCCTTTGGATCTTGGGCAAGGGATGAGTGAACCGTTACCGACTTAAGGCTCGGGCGGCGATCACTAAGTGAATCAACTCTAAATCTGTTAAAGACATACGCGCCCATTAGCGCGCCCTCCGCAACAGCACCGACTGCGGTTGATTTCTTTGCAGGAAGCGAGAAGGTGGCGCTGGAATTTCCGGCTAGTGCTCGAGCGGCTGCACCTGCTGCGCGGCGCAGGGTCTCATCGTCGAAGGTGGCTTTATGTTCGCCAAGTCCGGTGAAGATTAATAGACGCGTATTGGTGCCAGGTATTTTAATTACTTCATCGGCCTTGCCCGTTGCACCCATATCGGCCAAGGTCGCCAAAATTTTCTTTGTATCAAGTGCGATGTCGCCACTTTCAATTGTTAGCGAGGATTTGCTCTTCTTATGAGATAGCCCAACTACCAGAATCTCATCTTTGATGATTCCATCAGAGAGGTGGATTGTTGTCATGTAAAGCTCCTTAAGAAGTAACCTGCGTCGTGGTGACTCGCTACTAAATGATGGTTCTTATCTGGTGGCGATGCTCGGGTAAGTGTAAGTTGTCTACATGAAAAATTCACCACTTGCCGAAAAACATCTTGCACTTAACGCAAAGATGGCTGATTTCGGCGGTTGGTTGATGCCTATTGAGTACCCAGCATCGGGCGTAATCGCCGAACACACGGCTGTTCGGGAGCGAGTTGGGATATTTGATGTATCTCACCTCGGCAAAGTGAGCGTGATTGGCGAAGGAGCGCTGGAATTTCTCAACTCTGTCTTTACCAATGATTTAAATCGAATTACCGATGGACAGGCCCAATACACCCTTCACTGCAACTCTGCTGGCGGAGTTATCGATGATCTGATTGTTTATCGAAATAGTCCAACTGATTTATTTCTGATCCCTAACGCCTCCAATACATCAGATGTAGTCGCCGCGCTGATGGCTGTTGTTCCATCAGGGGTCACGATTACAAATCTCCACGAAAAATTTGCAGTCATCGCAGTGCAAGGCCCAAAATCTAAATCGGTCATTGAATCCCTTGGCTTAAATCCTGCGATGGATTACATGGCTTTTGAGCATGTGCAAATTTCTGGTCGTCCCGCAATTTTATGTCGCACTGGTTACACCGGCGAACATGGATATGAAATTCTCCCAAGTTGGAGCGATGCAGGAGCGGTTTGGGATTCTGTAGTCGAAGCAATCAAGCCATTGGACGGATTGGTCTGTGGTTTAGGTGCGCGCGATACCTTGCGTACCGAAATGGGCTATCCACTTCATGGACACGAGCTAACTCTTCAAATAACACCGGTTCAAGCATCGGCAACTTGGGCAATTGGTTGGGAGAAGCCAACTTTCAGTGGCGCTAATGCGCTTATCGAACAACGCGAAGCTAAATCGCACACCAAATTACGCGCCCTCGTCAGCCAAGATCGCGGTATTCCACGAGCAGGGATGCAGATTAAGAATTCAAGTGGCGAAGTTGTTGGTGAAATAACGAGCGGTACTTTCTCGCCAACCTTAAAAAAGGGCATCGCCTTGGCTTTGGTTAACCCCGAATATAAAGTGGGCGATGAGTTGATCGTTGATGTCCGTGGACGAGAGAGCGTTGCGGTAATTTCAAAGTTGCCGTTAGTTACTTCAAACGTGCGCTGAACTCGACAGGCGTTAAGAAGGCAGCCTTGGTTTTTGTTCTACGCAACGCAGATAGAACAGCGGGCGCGGTGATAACAATAAGCGTTGACGTCAATACAGCTCTTGGAACATCCCAAGCCATTGAAGATAGAAAGTGAAATGTAATAAATCTATTTAAGTTCTCCCAGAATGGTGCCCCTGGCAGGTAAGAGAGTTGGGTATCTCCGCCCAGGGCCCATGGCCAGAATTGCAGATCCATCAATAAGCCGAAGATTAGTGAAGCGAAAATTGCGATAAAGATCAGCAAGAAAATTTCAGCGCGACCCTTGATTCGGGCGGGGAAAGAACCTGCAAATAAACCGACTAGGCCGGCTGCGAAGAGCTGATAGGCCAACCAAGGACCAAATCCACCAGTAAGAAGAGCCGATGCCAACATTCCGAGCACGCCAAGTAAGAAACCAAATGCAGAACCAAAGACACGGGCGGCAAGAATTAAGAGAAACCACATCGGTTCAAGTCCAACTGCGCCAGCGCCTAATGGGCGTAGCGCAGCAAGAAGTGCCGCGAGAGTCCCTAGTAGCGCAACAGATTTAGCATCTAACCCAGAATCACTCAGTTGCGCGATTAGTAGAAAGATTGAGGCAGGAACGGCTGCCCAGAAAAAGTATTGTGCAAACTGCGCCGAGCTCTGCGATTGCACATAGAAGGGCCAGGTAAAGCCGGCAAAGACTGTGGTTGAAACCAATAAGAGCGCGACTTTAGATTTGCCACTGAAACGATATACATCGCTTGTTAAATACTTCATTGCTGATCAACTTCTTGATCTAGCGCACGCATTACATCATTAACCGTTAGCCATCTCCGTGGTGCCATAACTTTGGCTACTTGAGGAGCAAAGGCCGGTGATGCCAACAAAATATCTAACGTTGGTCCATCTGCAACAACTTCTCCCTCGGATAAGAAGATAACTCGATCAGCGAGTTCGGCCACTAGTTCGACATCGTGCGTGGCAATAACAACTGACTTTCCAGGTTGTGCAGCAAAGCCTTTAAGAATCTCAATAAGCAGCGATTTAGATTGATAATCCAACCCACGCGTTGGCTCATCCAGGATTAGCGCACGTGGTTGTGCAGAGAGAACCACGGCTAGCGCCAGCGCCAAACGTTGTCCTTCTGATAAATCGCGTGGATGGGTCGCAGGCGAAATTGAAGGCACTAGCTCTTGAAGTAAGGCAAATGTTGTACCGCTAGTGATTCCATTATCTTTATCGGCTTGCGAACACTCTTGCGTAACGCTTTGCGCGTATAAGAGATCGCTAGGTTCTTGCGGGATATAACCAACGGTTGCGCGGCGCAGCGCACCCTTCAGACTCATTGGGGGATGCGCGCAAACAGATATCTCACCTCGATCCAACTCTTTAACTCCTACGATCGATTGCAGAAGAGAGCTCTTGCCAGCGCCGTTTCGACCCATCAGGGCGACGATTTCGCCTTCCAGTACAAGTGCATCAACGTTCTTTAGCGCAAGATGTGAGCCGTAAGAAATCGAAGCTCCCTTAATCGAAATAGCCGTCGGAGTCGTTTCCTTTAGTACCTGCGGATTCTCTTTCCCATCGCGTCTGACATCTTCGGTCATCCTTCGGACATCACGAACGCTAAGCCCGAGCTGATCCAATTTAAGTGCGCGGGATAAATGAACGATAGGGGGAGCGATATCTGAATTTTTTAGGATGTTCTCTGGAAGATCGATCTGAGCTTGGCCATCTCCTGCGATATGAATGATTCGATCAGCAAAGCCAATTACTCGTTCTAAGCGATGTTCTGCAATCACAACTGTCAGGCTGAGGTCGTGAACTAAGCGATGAATGATTGAGAGAACTTCTTCGGCGGCGATCGGGTCAAGCGCGCTGGTTGGTTCATCCAAAACCAAAATCTTGGGATGCAAGGCAAGCGCACTGCCGATTGCTAGACGTTGTTGTTCGCCACCGCTGAGAGTTGAAATCGCTCGGTTACGTAGTGGCGCCAGGGCCAATAGATCAAGAATCTCCTCAACGCGTTTGCGCATCACATCAGGAGCCACATTTAACGACTCCATACTAAAGACAAGTTCTTCTTCAACGGTATCGGTTACAAAGCCGCTACTTGGGTTCTGTCCCACAATTCCGATTAGATGAGCTAATTCACCCGGTCGTACGAGTTGAGTAGAAATTCCGTCAACTGTTACATCACCTGCCAAAATTCCACCGGTGTGATGCGGAACCAAACCGTTGATTAGACGCAAGAGTGAAGATTTTCCGGTTCCGGTTGAACCAATTACCAGAACCATTTCTCCTTCCTCAATCGAGAAAGAGAGTCCTTCTAAAATTGTTTGTGTGGATGTCGGATAAACGAGTGAGACATTGGAAAACTTGATCATGAAGTCACCGACCAAACAAATCCCAGAAGAACGATGCCGCTAGAGAAAATCGCGGTATCCGCTGAGCGCCATTTAATTGGGCGATATCGGGAACGAACTCTACTTATGCCATACCCGCGCGAATCCATCGCTGCTGCAAGATCGAGAGATTTAGCAAGCGCTTCCTCAAGTAACGGCAAGGCAATTGATTTAAATTTAGGTTTCTCATCACCCCTCAAGATTCGTGCTCGTTTAATTCGCGAGTAACTAGCGACGAGTTGTGGAAGCGATGAAGTGGCAATAACAATCGCGACCCCAAATTCGTAAACTATTACGGGAAGTACGCGCAACATTTTATGAGGACTGGTGAGTGATACCGCTGCACCAAAGAGTGCGATAACAGCAACAATGATCAAACCTTCATGCAGGGAGGATGTAAGTCGTTCTTGGGTAATAACGCCGCCAATGCGGATGCCCGCCATCCAATCCGGCAGAGGAAGAATCGGTAGTTCAACTATTTTGGTTCCAGGAATTGGTACACCGATTAATACACCTGTGACCGCTCGGACAATCAAAATAAAGATTCCCAAGCGAATCGAGAACCAAAAACTCTTCGACCAAGGAAAATCTCCAGCCCAGCGCCAAACTATGAGCGCTGCACCCGCGATTACCAAAGCAGCATAGAGAGCGCTATCGGCACGAAGAACCGTGACAATTAAAGCGATACTCCAAAGCCACCAAGTAAGCGGGTGCAGCGATTTCATAATAGTTAGGCGCTTTTCTTACTTCTTAAGTGAAGCAGGCGTTGCTATTTCAGTACCGCACTCTTTTGCTGGGTAACCATTGAGACCGCAGATAAGTCCGCTCTTTGCGGCGCGCACCTTGACGGCCATTCCAAGAACATCGATACCTTGCGAAGTCTTTGCGGTGCGAACACACATCGATATTGGCTTCTTTACCTTTTCACCCTTGGGCGCGTACGACTTGGAGCCGAAGTCAATTACCAGGGCGATCCGCTTTGTATCTTTATCAGCCTTTGTTTTTCCGCAGATCGACGCAAAGTTTGGTTTGACTGACGGGGGAGTTGATGGGATGTCATCACTGCTAAAAACAAATGACCAGCCTTCAACGGCGCCATCTTCGATATCGACTGTTGGACCCGTCATTGCAGCAGTCCATGTATTAGCACCGGGAGCTGCTTGGTAATAACCCCAATAGCGCCAGCCCTTTTCGGCAGCGTTTGCTGAAGCAACTGGAATTATTTGAGCAGCAACAAGGGCTAGAACGAATAACGTAGGGGTGAACTTGCGAGATGATTTTAATTTAAGCATTTTTACTGTGGAGCCTCTCTTGAAATTCAGAGTCTCACAGGGGTAGCGCAATAAAAGTATTGAATCTACTTTTTCTTGAGACTACGCCCCGCAAACCTCGGCGGGTGTTGGTCAATTACGCTTTCTAGTGAGGTAATCCGACTTAAGTTCTAATGGCGCATTTATCGCCGTGGAACTCTTACGGTTGCGGGTCAGCGTCGGATTTTCACCGACTTCCCCTCAAGAGAAAGTATTGCTATTTAGTTATGGGTACATGCGAAGGGAACCATAGGAACCAAGCGATAGCAATTCACCACGCTACTTAGGGCCAAGCCATATGAGAGTGGGGGTATGGTTTCGCCTATGGAATATCGTCGCCTCGGCAGTTCAGGAATGTACGTCTCAGAGATTTCCTATGGAAATTGGATTACCCACGGCTCACAGGTTGAAGCCGATGCCGCAGTTAAGTGCGTGCGCACCGCCTACGACCTTGGCATAACAACATTTGATACGGCAGATGTTTATGCAGCAACTAAAGCTGAATCAGTATTAGGGCGCGCTCTCAAGGGAATCAAGCGCGAGTCCTACGAGCTATTTACCAAAGTTTATTGGCCTACTGGTTCTGGCAAAAATGATCGCGGTCTTTCGCGCAAACACATTATTGAATCTTGCAACGCCTCGCTAAAACGCCTAAATACCGATCACATCGATCTCTATCAGATGCACCGTTTTGATTATGAAACCCCGCTTGAAGAATCACTGAGCGCTTTCGATGATTTGATTCGAGCCGGAAAAGTTCATTACATAGGTTTCTCTGAATGGAACGCTAAGCAGATCGCAGATGCGCTGCGCATTCAAGATGCCAAGGGTTACAACCGATTTGTATCTAGCCAACCGCAGTATTCGGCACTTTGGCGCGTTATCGAAACCGAAGTTGTTCCACTGAGTAAGCGCGAAGGAATCGGACAGATCGTTTGGTCACCTATGGCGCAAGGCGTCCTAACTGGAAAGTATCTTCCGGGCAAGAAACCGCCAGTTGGTTCACGCGCAACAGATAAGAAATCCGGCGCAGATATGATTTCGCGCTGGATGCGCGATGATGTACTCAGCGCAGTTCAGAATTTAGCCCCGATAGCCCGTGACCTAGATTTAACGATGGGTCAACTCTCAATCGCTTGGGTTCTACAGAACTCAAATGTTTCTAGCGCAATTATGGGAGCAACCAAGCCAGCTCAGGTAAAAGAGAATGTAAAGGCATCGGGAGTGAAGTTATCTGCCGATGTTATGCACGCTATTGATAAGGCGCTCGGCAATATTCCGACGACTGATCCCAAAGAGACTAAAAGCCCAAATCCTAGGGCTTGAGTTAAACCTTATCTCCAGCTTTTACCTGTGGCTTAGGTGCGCGCATACGTCGCATCTGTGTAGAACGTAGCCATCCATAAAGCCCAAGTCCCTTGGTACTTTTATCTGGGAAGCGCTTGGTGACTTCGGCTTTAATTTTGCGAGATAAGAAGAATCCATCGATGATTGAAAAGAGAAGAACGCTGTACATGATGACGATTCCAGCAACCGCAAAAACACTTAGCGGGATGAGCGAAAGAATTAACACAAAGCCGATGATTGGAAGGAAATATTCACCGATCGAACGACGGGCATCGATGTAATTTCTAACAAATTTCTTTTCCGGTCCGCGATCACGCATTGGGAGCGCATTCTCATCGCCACGTAAATAAGCCTGGCGCTGCAAGAGACGAGCCGCGCGTGCTTGATCTTTAGAGCGCTTCTTCTCTGCCTTGGTTGATGCTGGCGCTAGTGAGGAAACTTTCGTTGCCGCTTGCGCCTCCTTACGCTTTGGAGTTGGGCGACCCTTTTTCTGGCTATTTTCTGGAGTAGAAGTCATGGGCAAACTATAGGGCGAGCATCTGTTCAAGTGCGAGTTTGGAGTACTTGGCTACAGCCGGAGCGACGCTAATCTGGTTTACAACATGGCCATCAACTAACGATTCCATCGCCCAAACCAGATGTGGAAGATCAATTCGGTTCATCGTTGAGCAATAACAAACTGTCTTATCTAGAAAGACTATTTTCTTGTCAGGATGGGCTTTGGCAAGGCGTGAAACCAAATTTAGCTCGGTACCAATCGCCCAAGCGCTCCCTGCTGGGGATTGCTCGACAGTTTTGATGATCATCTCGGTGCTGCCAACGACATCGGCGGCGGCAACAACTTCATGTTGACACTCTGGATGAACTAAAACCTTCACCCCTGGAACTTGTTTTCTCACCTCGTTCACAGATTCCAAAGTGAAGCGCCCGTGAACAGAACAATGTCCGCGCCATAAAATTATCTTGGCTGCGCGAATTTCTTCAGGAGTTAAACCACCCATCGGCTTCCACGGATTCCAGAGGACGCAATCATTGAGCGTTAGCCCAAGTGAAAGAACTGCAGTATTTCTACCGAGATGCTGGTCTGGGAGAAAGAGAATCTTCTCGCCTTTGGAAAGCGCCCATTCCATACTCTTCTTAGCATTCGATGATGTACAAATCGTTCCACCGTGTTCGCCAGTAAAACTCTTAATCGCTGCAGATGAATTCATATATGTGACTGGAATTGTTTTATCGGCTACGCCAACTTCTTCGAGATCTTTCCAGCACTGTGTAACTTGATTTGCCGTTGCCATATCAGCCATTGAACAACCGGCGGCAAGGTCAGGGAGAATTACCTTCTGGTTATTTGAAGTGAGAATGTCAGCACTTTCTGCCATGAAGTGAACGCCGCAGAAGATTATGTACTCGGCGTTCGATTGTGCTGCCGCAGCTTGTGCCAACTTAAATGAATCACCAGTTACATCTGCAAATTCAATTACTTCATCTCGCTGATAGTGATGGCCCAAAACAAGGGCGCGATCGCCAAGTGCGGCGCGAGCGGCCCTTGCTCTGGAGATTAAATCAGGATCACTCGCTTCCGGCAGTTCGCCAGTGCAGGAGACACCTCGCTCAGATGCCAGATCTCGGCCCTGCCCAAGAAGCAGCAGGTCAGTCAGAGATGTTGAACGAGCAGGTGTGGACATGGACACATTCTCGCGCATTTATAGCCTTGCTGTCGCATCGACAGTGAGTGGCAGGTAGTCTTTACCCATGACTACAGAGACATCGAACTCAACAACAGAAGCGCCAGCATCGACTGGCCCTATCGTCCTGACAGAAGTTGCCGCAGCCAAGGTTGCAGCGCTCCTTGCTCAAGAAGGTCGCGATGATCTCTATCTCCGCGTTGCTGTTCAACCTGGTGGTTGTTCGGGCTTGCGCTACCAGCTCTACTTCGATGATCGCGATCAAGAAGGCGATATCTCACATCAATTTGGAACTGTAAAAGTTGTTGTAGACAAGATGAGCGATCCATATCTAATGGGCGCCTCAATTGATTTCGTTGACACAATTGAGAAGCAGGGCTTCACAATTGATAATCCCAATGCTGGCGGATCTTGCGCCTGCGGCGATTCTTTCAACTAAAGACACTTCCAACTTGTTGTTAACCGTGATGGTGGCTGCATGAAGGTTGGCGTCGCCGGTTCAGTCGGTTTAGATCACCTGATGACTTTCTCTGGAAAGTTCACCGACTCACTCGTTGCGGGTTCACTCGAAAAAGTTTCGCTCTCGTTCCTCGTAGATGGCTTAGAAGTTCGCCGCGGAGGATGCGCAGCAAATATCGCATTCGGTATGGGTTCACTCGGCCTGAATCCAATTTTGATCGCTGCAGTCGGAATCGATTGGCCGGATTACGATGCTTGGTTGGTGCGTCATGGCGTTGATACTTCACATGTTCTGATTTCTAAAACACTCCACACCGCTCACTTCATGGTGACGACAGATACCGAGTTAAACCAGATCGCATCGTTCTTTCCAGGCGCGATGTCTGAGGCGCGAAATATAGAGCTTTCGCCGATTATGGAAAAGACCGGAAAATTAGATCTAATTGTTATTTCTCCTGATGATCCGGAAGCGATGCTACGTCACTCAGAGGTGGCCCGCAAGGAGGGAATTGCTATAGCAGCTGATCCTTCACAACAAATGGCACGCATGAGTGGCGAAGAGATTAAGCAACTCATAACAGGTGCTACTTACTTATTTTTAAATGAGTACGAGCTAGCGCTAGCAATTCAAAAAACCGGTTGGAGCGATCGCGAAATTCTCGAGCAAGTTAAGTATCGCGTTGTAACTCTTGGCTCGGAAGGCGCAAGAGTTGAATCTCTAACTGGTGAAACAATTAAAGTTACCTGTCCGAAAGAGAAATCAAAGACCGACCCAACCGGTGTTGGAGATTCATTTAGATCTGGATTTGTTGCTGGATTGGCCTGGGGCTTAAGCCACGAAAGATGCGCACAACTAGGTTCGATGATTGCTACCTATGTAATTGAAACAACCGGTACACAGGAGTATCGCTTTACATCAGCCGAATTTTTAACGCGCTTTAAAGACGCATACGGCGCTAGCGCTGCTGCTGAGATCGAACCTCATCTACCAAAGCGTTAATCAGTAATTCAACTTCTTCTGCAGTAGTTTCTGCATGCAAGGTAATTCGAATATTTCCATCAGTTGGTAGCCCCATAGCCGCTAAGACATGGCTGGGCTGCAAATTCATAGCGGTGCAAGCTGATCCTGAATCAACGGAGAGGCCACGGGCGCTTAAGCCACGAAGTATCTCTTCCCCATTGCAACCCGGGATAACCAAGGATGTTAAGTGCGGCATAGAATTTTCTAAATCTCCTGCAATGCGGGCACTCGGAATTTCGCGCGAGATATCGGAGCGTATCTTTGCGCTCATTCTCCTTATGTTTTTATCGCCAGGTTTGAAATTTTCAAGCGCTACAGCGCTAGCAATCAATAGTGGCAACGAGAATGTTCCGTAGGTCCTGCGCACTGCAGATATATGGGGGAGCGGATTCTTCCAGTTAGCGGAATCTGCGATTGCAACGACGGCGAGACCAGCCGGCCCTTCCCAAGCTCTTGAATCAAAGACCGCGCTGCTCCACTTTTCGGGAAGTGGTTCACGACTCCCAGAGGCGGTGGCATCGATTGCAATCAAGAGATCTTTTGGAAGTTGCTCTGGAACTTTGTTTATGGCACCAGTTTCACCATTTGCTAATTGAAATGAAAGCACCGAATTGGTAGTCAACTCAACGGCAGAGAAATCTAAGGTTCCTTCGCTGGAGAGTGGAATAGTCTGAGAGTCGCCTAGATGCGATCTGGCTGTTGCGATCACACCTGATCTATCTCCAGCTCCATAAAAAAGTTTTCGTTGTGGCGCTAAGAAACCTCCCAGAGAAAGAAAATAGCCAAGTCCAACTTCACCTGAAATCTCAATTTGATCTGCTTTCAATCCTAAATTTGTCGCCAGAGATTCGAGGGCGTTTGTTCTCAGGTTGGCGGCGCGACTAGGCGATTGCCCTATCTTCTTCGGGTCGGCCCATCCGCTATCTAAGGCAGCGAGAAAGGCTTGGGCAGCAAGGGAATTGAGTGCTGTCTCTGATTGAAAGTTTCCTGTGACTCGTACCACCTAGCGAACGCTACTAGCCAATGCGACTAACTCCGAATTAGCCGACTATCCTTAGGCTTATGTTCGCTCAAAAACGCTCGCGCGCTCTGGTTCTTCTAGCCGCTCCGCTAACTCTTCTGCTTAGCGGTTGCTCCAAAGTCTCTGGCCTTGGATATGAAGAAGGTCTATCAAGCGTTAATGACATCTCACTTTCACTCTGGCAGGGAGCATGGATTGCTGGCGGCGTAGTCGGTGTAATTACATTTGTACTGATCATCTGGCCAGCGATTTTCCATCGCGCTAAAGCCAGTAAAGGTGAATTCCCAAAGCAGACTCAGTACAACATTCCTGTAGAAATTGCTTACACGATAATCCCATTTATCATCGTTGCAGTTCTCTTCTATTACACCGCAGTGAAGCAAGAGAAAATCGTTGAGAAGACATCAACCTACGCCCATGAAATCACCGTTAATGGATTCCAATGGTCATGGCAGTTTAGTTATCCTGAGGCGGGACCAAAGGCAGTTGTTACTGGAACTCCAGCGCAGCCTCCAACTTTGGTAGTACCGATCGGCGAAAAGGTTCGCTACACAATTGAATCCAACGATGTTGTTCATGGCTTCTGGATTCCAGCATTTATGATTCAGATACAAAACCTGCCGGGCGTAACAAATAGCATTGAATTCACCGCAAATAAATTGGGCACGTATCCAGGTCGATGCAACATTCTCTGCGGACGTAATCACTCACAAATGCTCTTTACGGTAAAAGTTGTAACAGTTGCCGAATATAAGGCTTATCTCGAAACTCTGAAGGCGAGCGCAGCATGACCACTTATGCAGAACGTCCAACGATCAATCCCGTAGGCGCGCAACCATCGAGCAAGGGTAAAAACTTTGTAAAGTGGATTACGTCGACTGACCATAAGACGATCGGTTATATGTATTTGATGGCCACCTTTGGCTGGTTCTTAGTTGGCGGACTTTTGGCGCTCTTCTTACGCGCTGAGTTAACTCGTCCAGGCATGCAGTTTTTGAGTAACGAGCAGTACAACCAGATCTTCACAATGCACGGAACGATTATGTTGCTTATGTTTGCAACGCCACTTTTTGTGGGCTTTGCCAACGTGATCATGCCGCTGCAAATAGGTGCCGCAGATGTTGCTTTCCCTCGCCTTAACATGCTCTCCTTCTGGTTATTTATGTTTGGAAGCATTACGGCAGTCGCTGGTTTCTTAACTCCAGGAGGTGCTGCATCATTTGGCTGGACTGCATACGCACCACTTGCTAACTCAACATATTCACCAGGAATCGGTGGAGACCTTTGGGTAATCGGGCTTGCAGTTTCAGGTCTCGGAACAATCCTGGGTGGCGTTAACTTCATTACAACAATCTTCACAATGCGCGCACCAGGTATGACGATGTTTCGTATGTCTATCTTCTCTTGGAACGTTCTCTTAACTTCTATCTTGGTATTACTCGCTTTCCCACCATTGGCAGCTGCGTTATTAGCGCTGGAGTCTGATCGCCTCTTCGGTACCCATATCTTTGATCCGGCCAACGGTGGTGCGATGTTATGGCAGCACTTGTTCTGGTTCTTCGGCCACCCTGAGGTGTACATCTTGGCGCTGCCATTCTTCGGAATTGCAACTGAAATTTTGCCGGTCTTTAGCCGCAAGCCAATCTTTGGTTATAAAGGTTTGATCGCAGCAACAATCGCAATCTCAGCGCTTTCGGTTGCAGTATGGGCCCACCATATGTTCGCCAGCGGTCAGGTACTTCTACCGTTCTTCTCATTTATGACATTTTTGATTGGTGTTCCAACGGGCGTTAAATTCTTTAACTGGATCGGCACCATGTGGCGCGGCCACGTAACCTTCGAGACTCCAATGCTCTGGGTTATGGGATTCCTCGTTACATTCTTATTCGGTGGAATCACCGGAATCATCCTGGCTTCACCTCCGATGGACTTCGCAGTCTCTGCGTCTTACTTCGTTGTAGCGCACTTCCATTACGTTCTCTTCGGAACCGTGGTCTTTGCGATGTTCGCCGGTTTCTACTTCTGGTGGCCAAAGATGACAGGTCGCATGCTTAATGAACGCCTTGGAAAGATCCACTTCTGGACGCTCTTCTTCGGCTTCCATACAACTTTCTTAATTCAACACTGGCTCGGTATTAAGGGTTTCCCACGTCGCTACTCTGATTATTTAGCAACAGATGGTTTCACTGGAATGAATATGATCTCAACAGTTGGCTCTGCACTCCTTGCGTTGTCGATGATCCCGTTCTTCGTAAACGTCTGGATTACCCGCAAGTCGCCACTGGTTAATTGCGATGATCCTTGGGGATATGGCTCATCTCTTGAGTGGGCAACATCTTGCCCTCCACCGCGCCATAACTTCTTGACGATGCCACGTATTCGCTCTGAGCGTCCGGCATTCGACCTGCATCACCCACACGTTAAAACGGAAGGCCACTAATTACCGATGAAAACTAATTGGCAGCTCTTCGGTGGTCTTAGCGTTTTCTATGTATTGATGGCGATCGTTTACTACTACGTCGGCGGTGAAGCAGTCGGTATTACCGGAATGATTCTCGCGGCTTGCTTATCTGGCATGGTCGGCTTCTACGTCTGGTTTACGCAAAAACGTATCGGTCAATTACTTCCCGAAGATCGCCCAACTGCAGAGATTGCAGATGGCGCAGGCGAATTAGGTTTCTACAGCCCTCACTCATGGTGGCCGTTACCCGTTGCAGCAAGCTCTATGGCTCTGGGTCTGTCTCTCCTTATCGGTTGGTGGCTAACGCTTATCTCACTCGGTGCTTTAGTTATCAGCATCATTGGTTTCGTAACCGAGTATGAGAAGCCACTTCCAGATAACGCATCTCACTAAAGAGCTACTCTCCAATCCGAATTATGGAAAAAGTCCGCGCCGAAATACTAGATACCGGTTCTGCTCTGGCTACATCTGCTCGCATTGAAATCAGCGCACCTGCTCAGGAAATCTTTGACTTAATTGCAGACCCACGTTGCCATCATTTATTCGACGGTTCGGGAACTGTGCAGGGGAGTATCTCCGGCCCAACCCGGCTTCACCTGGGCGCGAAGTTCGGCATGGCCATGAAGATTCGCCTGCCCTATCGCATCACCAATACCGTTGTGGCATTTGAGGAAGGGCGCAAGATCTCTTGGTGCCACTTGATGAAGTGGACCTGGAGTTACGAGCTAGAAGAGTTAGCCAATGGCAAGACGCGAGTAACTGAAACTTTTGATGCGCGCGAGATACCGTTCTTTGCAAAGAGATGGCTAAAGGCCACCGGCGCGATGGCGCATAACCCAAAGTGGATTGCCAAGAGCTTGGTTCGTTTAAAGGCGATCTGCGAAACTAATTAAGCTGAATAGCTAACGAAATTAGTGGTTCTCGATCTGCTTTAGATCTTCAGCGGTGGCCTTTGGAATCGACACAGCATGGGCTTTGCTCATACGTGCACGCAACTTATTCTGCAGCGCCTTTGGACGACGTACGCCGCTGGCATCGTGTTCTTCAAGGGCTAGGGGTGGAACCTGCTCGTGTTGAGTCAATAACCAAGCCTTTTCGGCTGAGATTGGCTCATGAACTTCAACAAACTCACCATGCGGCATCATTACCAAACGTCCGGTCTCACGGCCGTGTAGTACGAGTTCGCGATCAGCTCGTTGTAGCGATAAGCACAGGCGCTTGGTGACTACGAAAGCGATCGGTGGAAGTACGAAGATTCCGATTCGTGAGAACCACATGATCTGATTAATCGTTAGATCAAAGGTCGTTGCAATGATGTCGTTTCCACCATTGATAAGTGCAACCAACATAAAGGTAATTGACATTACGCCGAGCGCTGTGCGGTTTGGCGCATTACGTGGGCGATCAAGGAGATGGTGTTCACGCTTATCGCCAGTTATCCAACTTTCGATAAACGGATAGAGCGCCATGCCAGTAAATAAGATTCCCGGAACAATCAACGCTGGTATCAAAATGTTCCAGGAGATTGTGTAACCAAAGATGTAGCTCTCAAGTGGGGGAGCCATGCGAACTAAGCCATCGAGCCAACCCATATACCAATCGGGCTGTGAGCCTGCCGTTACTTGAGCGGGCGTATAAGGACCGAATAACCAGACAGGGTTAATTGATGCAACTGCGCCAAGGAATGCTGTAACACCGAAGACGATGAAGAAGAATCCGCCTGCCTTCGCCATGTAAACCGGAAGAAGTGGATAACCAACAACGTTCTTCTCTGTGCGACCTGGGCCAGGATATTGAGTGTGCTTCTGGTACCAGACCAACATTAAGTGGACTGTAATCAGCGCAAGGAACGCGCCTGGTAGAAGCAGAACGTGCACTGTGTAGATACGCGGAATAAAGGCTTCACCAGGAAAAGCCCCACCGAATGCAAAGAATGCAAGATAGGAACCAACGACAGGTAAGGCTTGAATAATCGCTTCGGCGATGCGAATACCAGTTCCTGAAAGTAGATCATCAGGAAGTGAGTAACCAAGGAAGCCTTCAACAATTCCAAGAGTTAATAATCCAACGCCGATGATCCAGTTAAATTCACGCGGCTTGCGGAAAGCGCCAGTGAAGTAGACGCGCATCAAGTGCACAACCATGCCGGCGATAAAGATAAGCGCTGACCAGTGGTGGATTTGGCGCATTAAGAGACCGCCGCGAACCTCAAATGAGATATCCAAAGTCGATGCGTAAGCAGCCGACATTTCTAAACCTTGCAGCGGTTCGTAACTACCGTCATAGATAACTTCACGCTGTGATGGATCAAACCAGAAAGTTAGATAAGTTCCAGAAAGCAACAAGATAATAAATGAGTAGAGAACAATTTCACCGAGAAGGAATGACCAGTGATCAGGGAATACCTTTGTTAAATTCTTCTTCATCCATTTGGCAGCGCCAGTTCTTTCATCAACGTAATTCGCTACGCTGCCTGCGATTCTTTCTCGTGCTGTCATGATGAGCGCTCCCAGAAGCTAGGTCCGACCGGTTCGTTAAATGGATTCTGTGCGACCAAGTATCCCTCGGAATCTACTGTTATCGCGAGTTGAGGCAGTGGGCGAGCGGCTGGTCCGAAGATCACCTTTGCGGCGCGCGTTACATCGAAGGTCGACTGGTGGCATGGGCAGAGCAGGTGCTTAGTTTGCTGTTCGTACAAAGCAACGGCACAGCCCATATGTGAACAAATCTTTGAGAAGGCGATGATGCCCTCATGGGTCCAGGAGAGTCGTTCCGCATCGAGATTGAATTCTTCTGGGCGAAGACGGATCAACAAGACTGCATCTTTAGCGATATCTGAAAGTTTGCGGTGTGTGTCGGGAGCTACTTCAGGAAGAGTCTGAGCAACCGCGCCAACTTCGAGATCTTCTGGGCGAATTGGACGATCGCCTGGATCTGTAACTAGGCGAGTTCCCTTCTTCCATGAAGTTTTCTCGAGTGAATCACCAGGAAGTGGACCAAGATCGCCTAAAAGAATTAGCGGAGAGAGACCAACGAGACCGAGTGAAAGGCCAAGGGTGCGCTTAATCAAAGAACGGCGACCTAAACCTGCGGCCGCTGCACCATCTTTAGCAGCCTTTACAAACTCTGCGCGATCCTCATCTGGGGAACGAAATTCGTGGCGTTGAATTACTACTTCTTCGTCAGGCATCAAAGTCTTTGCCCAATGGATAGCGCCCATTCCAATAAAGAAGAGCGAGGCAGCCATTCCGAGACCAAGGAATAGTTGGTGCGCGTTAGTGCTACCTAGAACTGGGAAGAAGATAAATACATCTTGTGGAATGAAGAGATAAGAAGCGATTAAAAGAACTGTGCCGGCAGCAGATAATAGAAAGAGAATTGAAACTTGACGTTCAGCTTTCTTGGCAGCCTTTGGATCAGTGTCTGCGCGGCGATGAGTATGTGCAGGCAAACCAGGGTCTTTTAGCGGTTCGATTTCATTCGACATATTTAATTATCTCGCCTTCATCGCTAGCCAGACTGCAACACCAACAAGCAGTCCGAGTCCAAGAGTCCAAGCCAATAAACCTTCTGTAACTGGACCAACGCGACCGAGCGCTGCTCCACCAAGTTGCGGTTCTGCCTCAGCAGCCTTAATCCATTTAATAACTGAGAGTTTTTCTTCAGCGGTAAGTGTTTTATCAGAAAAGACTGGCATTGATTGTGGACCGGTGATCATCGCTTCATAGATGTGACGAGGTGTAACGCCCATAACTGTTGGTGCATACTTTCCACGAGTTAGCGCTCCACCTTGCCCGGCATAGTTGTGGCACATCGCGCAGTTTGTGCGGAAGAGCTCTCCACCTTCAGCAACAGATCCATCGCGTTCGTAATTCAAAAGTTCTTCTCCAGGAATTTCTGGTCCTGGGGCAAGAGATGCAACATAAGCAGCAAGTGCTTCTACTTCACGTTCGTTGTAGACAGGAGCCTTACGCATCGCTTGTTGGCTCATATCTGCCATTGGCATACGACCTGTAGCAACTTGGAAATCAACAGAAGCGGCACCGACGCCGATTAGTGAAGGCGCAATAGCGGCGCCTTCTGCGTTAAGTCCGTGGCAAGAAGAGCAACCCTTTAGGAAGATCTGCTTTCCTTCTTCAATCAGAGCGCTTCTTTCGGCGGCGGTGATTGGGCCGCTTGTCGCTGCTCCCGCTACCGAGAATGTAGTGCCAATCGAAAGGAGGGCGAGAACTAGAAGAACTGGTGCTACGGCGCGGTGTCTACGAAAACGTGAGAGGCGTTTCAAGTTATCTTCCATTTCTTTCGATTATTTTCATGATCACTTAATCAAATAAATTGCAGCAAAGAGAGCGATCCAAACAACATCGACAAAGTGCCAGTAGTAAGAGGCGACGATCGCGGTTGTTGCTTGGTTATGTGTGAAGCGACGCGCCTTTGCGACGCGAATCATGACGATCAAAAATGCGATCAACCCGCCGGTCACGTGTAGTCCGTGGAAGCCTGTTGCTAGATAAAAGACAGATGTATATGCGTTAGTTGAAAGCGCCAAACCTTCTTGAGTCAGATGGGCATATTCATAGACCTGACCTGCAATGAAGAAGGCGCCCATCAAAAATGTTAAAGAGAACCATTCGCGCATTCCCCAAGATTTAACGTTTAGCAGTGAACCAGTGCGCTTGGCTTGGAAACGTTCAGCAGCAAATACACCGAACTGGCAGGTCACTGAAGAGAGAACCAAAATTGTTGTGTTAAATGCAGCGAAAGGAATATTCAAAACCTTCGTCGACTCAAGCCAGATCTCTGGACCTTGCACGGCGCGAGTGGTGAAGTACATTGCAAAGAGAGCGGCAAAGAACATCAACTCACTTGAGAGCCATACGATCGTTCCGACCGCCACCATATTCGGGCGGTTGATGTTGTGATGGGTCGCAGTTGATGTGCTGGTCATGGGGTAAGTATCCCTGAAAGTGGGCTTACCCACCTAGTTCTAGGCTTGGTTCTGACACTCAAAATGGCCTACTTTTTGGTGAAACGGGTCACGCATTTCCACCCTAAAACTGGCTGGGAAATCTCGCCGCTTTGATTAGACTTCTCACCATGAGTTCTCCATTAAAGCCGATCATCGTTGTGTATTCCGATGATTCGGCGGTGCGCCAGTCAATTGTTGCCGCGCTGGGAAAGAAAGTCGCAAGCGATCTGCCAGAACATCAGATCGAAGAGTTCGCCACCGGACCTGCACTTCG
>Ga0315909_10001238_pt1 | contig 34364 bp, 30 predicted proteins | sample LakEriMetagenome_11_FD_203527 | JGI IMG/M metagenome (GOLD analysis project Ga0315909, IMG submission 203527) | Freshwater fungal communities from buoy surface, Lake Erie, Ohio, United States - Buoy 2 MA125 | ecosystem: Environmental > Aquatic > Freshwater > Lake | place: USA: Lake Erie, Ohio... | reverse complement strand
AGCTCAAGATCCTTGGCGCAATCAAGGATGCCCTTGAAACCAACGGCTATCCCCCTTCAATGCGCGAGATCGGCGTCGTCGCCGGCCTGACTTCCCCTGCCTCGGTCAAGTACCAGCTAGAAGCCCTAGAAAAGAAGGGTTTCATCCGCCGCGACCCAACCCGTGGTCGCGCACTCGAAGTTCTGATGCCCGATGAAAAGACTGCAGAGAATTCAACTCCAGTTGATGCCACCCGCTACATCCCTCTTGTAGGCCGTATCGCAGCCGGTGGGCCAATCACTGCAGAACAATCAGTTGAAGAGACCTTCCCCCTTCCAGAATCACTTGTAGGCAGCGGCGAGCTGTTTATGCTCAAGGTCGTTGGCGAATCAATGATTGATGCAGCTATCTGCGATGGCGATTACGTCGTTATTCGCGCTCAAAAAGAGTGTAATAACGGTGAAATCGTTGCGGCAATGATTGATGGCGAAGCGACGGTTAAGACTTTCTCACGTAAAAATGGGCATATTTGGCTGCTTCCAGCAAATGATGAGTTTGCACCAATCGATGGCGACAACTGCGAGATCCTTGGAAAGGTCACCGCGGTACTTCGCTCAGTTCGCTAGTTTTGAAATTGTCCTAACGCATCGCCATAGGACAAAAAATCGTTACCCGTTGATGCCCTCTACCTGATTAACAATCGGTACGGTTAATCCATGCAGGTGAAAGATAGTGAGCTGGTTCATCAATTTAAGGGTGAAAGCCCCATAAGGACGCTGCGATACCTACTGAAAGATCAGCGAAAAAATGTCGTTCTGGCCATAATCTTTTTTTCCATAAAGCACTCCCCTGCCTGGTTAATTCCGGTAATCACCGCCAACATGATTGACATCGTTGTCGAAAAGAAATCAACAATAGATCTAGCAATTAATTCAGCTGCGCTGGTTTTTGTTGTCGCGCAGAATTTTCCGACAAATCTCTTGTATGTCAGATTTCTAGCAACAGCAATCCGAGAAACCGAAAACCGATTGCGCTCTGCCTTGGTAGTACGCATGCAACAGTTAAGTATTGGTTATTATCAAAAAACAAATGCTGGAGCACTTCAAACAAAGGTTGTTCGCGATGTGGAAAACATCGAACAAATGCTTCGACATATGTCTGATGGCGGCCTTGCAGCGATCAATGGCTTAATCGGAGCCATTGTTGTCACATCGATTCGTGTTCCAAACTTCTTAATTTTCTTCATAGTTGTCGCACCAATTGCATCAATCACGATTATTCGACTTCGCAAATCTCTCAATGAATATAACGAGGATTTCCGCAGCCAGATAGAGAAAATGTCATCTCGAGTAAATGAGATGACAACCCTCTTAACCGTCACTCGTGCTCATGGTTTAGAGCGCAGAGCTGTTGGCCGAATGAAGGACTCTTTTGCCACAGTACAAGAGGCTGGGTTAAGGCTTGATCGAATAAATGGGCGCTTTAATGCCGCAGCGTGGGTCACCTTCCAAATGGCCAACGTTTTGTGTCTTATCTTGTCGGCATACTTTGCTCTCAATGGAATGTTTGGAATCTCTGCTGGCGATGTTGTTTTACTGACATCTAACTTCGGAATGCTTATCGGTTCAATAATTCTTCTGGCCAGCCTTGCGCCAGCTATCTCTAAGGGCTTTGCTTCTATCACCTCACTAGGAGAGGTTTTGGAATCTCCAGATTTGGAGATTAATCAAGGAAAGAAAGATGTTGAAAAAGTTGATGGTGTTATCGAATTTTCAGATGTGGCATTTACTTATCCAACTAACCACAAACCATCCTTAAATCACATCAGTTTTTCTGCAAGACCTGGACAAATGATTGCGCTAGTCGGCCCATCGGGTTCTGGTAAGTCAACACTGATCAACTTAGTGATTGGCTTTTTGCGACCATCAAGCGGATCTATCCGCGTTGATGGTCTTGACTATAAAGAGTTGGATCTTCGAACTGTTAGAAAATTTCTCTCAGTTGTTCCGCAAGAGTCGGTGCTTTTTGATGGAACCATCGCAGAAAACATCTCATACGGGTTGAGCGATGTTTCAGAATCAGATATTCGAACCGCACTAAAGGATGCCAATGCATTGGAATTTGTAGAAGCCTTTGATGATGGAATCGAAACGATTGTTGGCGAGCGTGGAGCTCGGCTTAGTGGCGGACAACGCCAGAGATTAGCCATCGCTAGAGCTTTGATTCGAAATCCGCGCATACTAATTTTGGATGAGGCAACATCTGCTTTGGACTCTGAGTCTGAAAGACTGATTCAAGATGCGCTCTCGCGTTTGATGCTTAACAGAACCACTTTTGTAGTTGCACACCGTCTTTCTACAATCAAGGAAGCTGATCTCATACTTGTTCTAGAAGATGGGGCAATCGTGCAAACCGGTACTCATGCCCAATTAGTCACACAAAATGGCGTGTATAAGCGTCTGTATGACGCCCAATCATTCATCCCAGAAGAGTAAAGAGAGAGGCAAAAATGTTAGTTGGAGCTAGCAGGCAGAACCTAGAAACACTGAAGGTGCAGCCAACAAAGGCTGCAGATTTTGAACTTTTCTGGCAGACAACTCTTTCCACAATGCTGGACCTGAACGCGGTGCCGTTGCTTAATGAGCATTCAACTCCCATGAAAAATGTAATTGTTAAAGATGTAACTGTTTCTGGATTTAATGGCGACCCCATCAAGGGCTGGTTTCTTGAATCTATCTCTGCCGAAGAGTTAACACCATGCATCATCATGTATGACGGTTATGGGGGCGGTCGAGGGCTCCCCCACGAATGGTTATTTTGGGTCAATGTTGGCTATCGCGTACTTGTCATGGATACACGAGGCCAAGGTGGAGGTTTTAGATTAAGTGACACAGCAGATGGATCGTATCCGCGTGCTTCACAGACTCCGGGTTTCATGACTCAGGGAATCTTGAACAAGGATGATTATTACTACCGCCGCGTCTTCACAGATTCAGTTGCCTTTGTTAATGCAGCAACAAAGATCAAGGGTGTAGATCCCTCAAGAATTATCGTTGCTGGCGGAAGTCAAGGCGGCGGAATTGCATTAGCTGCAGCATCTTTGTCAGACAAAGTTTTTGCTGCCATGCCAGATGTTCCCTTCTTGTGTAACTTCAAAAAGGCAACTGAGATGGTCGATACATATCCGTATCACGAGATCACTTTGTACTGTCGAATTCATCGAAATGATGTAGACCAAGTCTTTGAGACCTTGTCCTACTTTGATGCGATGAATCTAGTGACGATGGCTCATTGCCCTGCGCTTATTTCAATAGGAATGCATGATCCGGTATGTCCACCTGACACCATCTTTGCCATGCGAAATAACTATGCGGGCAAGGTTGATACGGCAATTTATGAATACAACACACATGAAGGTGGCAGCGTCGCACATCAATTAGTCCAGGCCCAATGGCTTTCACCCCTTCTAGAAAAGAGTAAATAATGATTAAAGCTGATGAGAATTTGGGATATGGATTTAATGCGCAGTGGGCGTACTCGAAGGGTCATATGCCAGCGGCCTTGCCGGCAGATACACGAATGCTTGATTTCATGGCGAAATATGATTTCAAGTTTCTTCGACTACCCACTGATTACCGTTTTTGGATAGATGAGTTAGAAGGCCCAATTCACGAATCATTTCTAAAGCTCATTGATTCATATATTTATGAATCGGTATCACGTGGAATTCATATCAGTTTGAATCTTCACAGAGCCCCGGGATATTGCATCAATGGGTGGGAGCTTGAATCAACCAATCTATGGGCGGATGAACAACCGCAAAGAACCTTCCATCGATTATGGGAAGCAGTTGCACAACGATACAAAGGCCAGCACATGGATTTACTGAGCTTTGATTTAGTGAATGAACCACCAGCTGAAGGCCAACGTGGCTTTACGCGCGATATCCATCAAAAGGTTATTCGCTCAGTAACTCATGCAATTCATGCAATTGATCCTGAAAGAACTGTTGTTATCAATGGTTTGGCGGGTGGGCATTTAGCTATGCCTGAACTTGCTGATCTCAATGTTGTTCACAGCGGACGTGGATATCAACCGATGTTAGTTAGTCACTACAAAGCTGAATGGTGGGATGGAAGTAAAGGAATGCCAGTTCCGACTTATCCATGCACCTACGAAGGCACTTACTGGAATCGTGATTCCCTGTGGGATTTTTATGCCCCTTGGCGTGAGGTTCAAGCAATGGGTCGTCCTGTTCATATTGGAGAATTTGGTTGCTACAAGTACACAGACAATTCGGTGGCACTTGCCTGGTTCAAAGATCTTTTTGACATCTACCGTGAATCCAAGTGGGGCTATTCCCTGTGGGAGTTTGATGGAAACTTTGGAATAGCAAACCACAACCGACCAGGGACGGTCTATGAGAACTTTGAAGGTTTGAACATTGATCGTGCTTTGCTCGAATTGATGCTTGAAAGTCGTGCTTAAGCCAACCCTGCAAGGCTTGACAACGATGGAACTAAATGGAAATCTCCGCTTAACAAAAAGGGAGCAGTTATGAAACGTTGGCAGATAATCACACCACTTGTACTTGCAACTGTTGTAGCAATTGCATTTTTCACTGCCGGCCCACGGGTGCCTATGGATGGAGATAACACCTCAGCCCTCGCCATTAGCGAGCAAGAGTCTGAAGAAAAACTTGAAGAGGTTCAGGGCGGCTTCGGAAGCGATGTCGATCTTGGAAATGGCTTAATTCTCAATGTATCCGATCCTGAAGTATTTAAAGCTAAAGATTTTGATGCCCTAGGTGTTGAAGGCCGCCCATTGTTGATGAACATAAAGTTGACTAATACAGCCTCAAAAGAGGTGGATTTGGCTTCATTTTCAATTATCCAAAGCGCCTTTGACTCCGATGATTCTCTCTCGTGCTTTGATGTCTTTGAAGAGGCCTCTGGTGTTGCCGGTTTACCGTTGGAAACAATCGTGGCTCCCGGTAAATCCTTGGAGTTTAAGTGGGCAATCGTGTGCCCAACCGTTGAAGGCGATAAGTTGTATCTGACCTTTAGTGCAACAGGTGAAGAACAGATCACCTTAGAGTCAACGGTCAAGTAAGTACCCTAGTTTTTGGTATCACCCCTTCACCCTGTTAGCGCTCTGATGTCCTAATGAGACATCAAATGTCCTAAAAGACTTTTCGATCGTTACCTAATTGTGCCTATGTTAATTCTTGACAACGCTGTCATTTCACAGAAATGTACCCTCCAAGGCGCAGCGAGAGCCGCTTGCGCTTCTAAAAAGGAGTAATACGTGAAGCGTTTAGGAGCGATAGCTGTTGCTATCACCATGATCGCCGGGGTGGTTCTTAACACCCCTGCTAACGCTGCGGCTAAGCAAACATTGACCGTTTGGGCAACCGGCGGAGATGCAGATGCTGCGGTAATGAAGGCAGCTGGAAAAGCATTTGAGGATGCCAATCCAGGTGTAACTGTGAAGGTAGAAGCAATCTCATGGGGCGATGGATATGCAAAGGTTCTTGCAGCCGCCGCAGCAAAGAAGGGTCCAGATGTATTTACTGGAGGACTTTCATGGGGTATTTCTGCAGGTAACAAGGGCGCGCTAGCAGATCTGCGCAAGCTCGGAGTTGCAAGCTATGTCCAGCCAAAGGTGCCATCACAGATTTACAAGGCACTCGTCGGATACAAATCAACCAAGGTATATGCAGTTCCATTTGACCTTACATTGATGATGATGTTCTACGACAAGACAACCTTGTCAAAGGCTGGAATCACTGCACCACCAAAGACAATCGCTGACTTCAATGCGGCAGCTGACAAGCTAAAGGCTGCAGGCGTTGCTACACCTGTATACAACGAATGGGGAAATGCTGACTGGCTTGGCTTCTTCTCATGGTTGTACTCATCAGGTGGAACTTTGTACGACGCACAGTGCAAGGTCACAATTAACAACGCTAAGGGTGTTGCCGCTCTAACTCAGTACAAGAAGTTGTACACAGATTACGCTGCACCAAAGCCTGGTGTTGCTGACTGGAGCATGAATGACAACATCAAGAATGGTAAGTATGGAATCGGCTTCTCTGGAAACTTCCAGGCTAGTGGTTACTACACCTACTACAAGGATTACAAGAACTGGGCAGTTGCACCAGTTCCTGCAGCACCAGGATCTAAGTCTGTTGCTTTCATCGGTGGACGTGGAATCTCTGTAATGGGATACGCAAAGCCAGCACAGCAGCAGCTCGCAGCCAAGTTCATCAAGACACTGTACGACCGCAGCGTTGTACGTCAGATGAACCTTGTTGGTGCAGCACAGAACGCAATCTTCCTTTCACCTGTTATCAGTAACGCAGACACAATTGATGCGTACCCAGCAGATGTACTGAAGACAATCAAGAGTCAGTTGAAGGATGCACAAGGTCCTCCAAACTGTAATGGTTGGGAAGATTCACAAGCTGGTGTAACAACTGCACTACAGAACTTCCTGTTTGGATCAGCTACAGCAAAGGCAGCTCTCGATGAGGCTGCAGCTGTAATGAAGTCCAAGCTCTAAGGGGTAAACCAAGGAACGACAGCGGATGGGGCGCAAGCCCCATCCGCTGTCATTAAAAGATAGGTAAACGAATGGTTAAGAGCTTCAAGCCATCAACAGATGGTGTCTCTCGCAAAACTGGCTTTAGAAGGTTCAGTGACGTGGGAATCTCAACTTATTTGATGCTCTCCCCTTTTGCGATCCTCTTTCTTGTTTTTTCTGTTTATCCAGTGCTTGCGAGTTTGCGCCTCTCTTTCATGCGCTACAACGCAATATGTAATCCAGATCAAAGTCCATGTGGATCCGTTGGATTTGGAAATTACACGACACTAATTTTCCAAGATGATCGATTCCATAAAGCTCTTTCAAACACCGCCCTTTATGTAATCGGTGCGGTTATTCTCGGAATGATCGCTTCCCTGTCTTTAGCTTTAGCTCTTCAAGAAGATACCCGTGCTAATCGCATTTTGCGTGTGATCTTCTTCCTGCCATCTGTAACCTCAGGTATCGCTGTAGTGCTTGTATGGGGTTGGGTTTTCAGAGGTGATGGGGTCGGCCTCCTAAACGCCATGTTAAATCTGGTCGGCGTCGAGCCGATCGAATGGTTGGCAACTACGTGGATGGCGATTCCAATTCTTATATTTATGTCCATGTGGGGTGGCGCAGGATTCGGAATGATTTTATTCTTGGCAGGACTTAATTCGATTCCTGCAATGTATTACGAAGCTGCCGTTATCGATGGAGCTGGTCCTCGTGAAAGATTCCGATACATAACGCTTCCACTACTGCGTCCCGTAATGGTTTATGTAGGAATCACAGGAACCATCGGGGCCTTTCAAATCTTTGAAGGTGTATATCTCCTCTTCCCTACCAGTGTTGGTTCGATCGGTGGATTGCAGGACATGGCGCTCATGATCGTTCCTTACCTATACGACGCCGGCTTTAACAAGTTCCGATTGGGATACGCATCTGCAATCGCTTGGATATTGTTCGCAATCATCTTCGCAGTAAGCATGATTAATCTTCGAATAACTCGATCTTTGGAGGATCTCAAGTGAGCGCGGTTCTTACAAAGTCAGAAGTCAAGCGCAACGACAAGTTAATGGAGCGAAGCGGAAGCTTCACCAACCCTTTTGAGCATAAATCTCGCGCAGCCAAGTTTCGACGTGTGCCTATTTATCTTCTGACTGTTGTGATGATCGCTCCTTACTATTGGATGATCACCTCTTCTTTGAAATCGGTAAAGGAACTTCAGATAGTTCCTCCCACCCTGTTTCCGAAGAAGATCATTTGGGGAAATTATTTTGATTCAAACTTTAACCCTACGATGTTCCAACAAGATGTCATGCAGGGATTATTCCAAAGGTATCCAGATTTAAAGTTTGGGTTCTTTAGATTTATGATGAACAGCTTTTTCGTTAACATCTCAATCACCATCTCAACACTAATCATTGGCTCACTTGCAGCCTATGTCGTCAGCAAGCATCGCTTTAAGGGCAAGAAGGCTGTCTACCTTGTGATTATCGGTTCAATGATGATCCCTTGGCAGGTCGGTCTAATTCCTGGATTCCTTCTAATGGATCAATTTGGTTGGCTCAACACCTTCTGGGCTTACATCGTCCCCGCTCTGCCCAAAGCATTTATTGTATTTTTCTTGACTCAGTACCTCACATCTATTCCTGATGAGTTAGTAGAGGCGGCACGAATAGATGGAGCTTCAGAGTTCACCATCTATTTCAGAGTGATTCTTCCTTTGTTAAAGCCAGCATTAATTGCGATGATGATCTTTACCGCAATTGGAGAATGGAATAACTTCTTGTGGCCATTGATCATCACCACTAGCCAAGATATGGCAACACTTCCGGTGGCACTAGCAAATCTAAGGAACTCAGGAGCAGGAAACATTGGAACCCAGGGTGTAATCATGGGAGCTTCTCTCATTACAAGTATTCCAACCATCGCCCTGTACTTTGCAACACAGAAGCACTTCATTCGCGGCATCGCTCTATCTGGTTTGAAATGATGTCGATGTAAATGTTTAAGAAAATCATTCCCCTAGTCCTTACTGGGTTTTGCCTAGGTGTATTTGCCTTCCCGATTAATGCACAGGCTGTTGCCACGGCAAAGACAATCTCAGTTGGATCAGCAACGCTGCCGGTCATCGTAGGTGTTGTGGATCTACCAACTGTTAGCAATCCCTTTGATCCAGCGCAGGCACGATTGCTTGCAACGATTACTAAGCCTGATAACTCAAAGTTCCAAATCGAGGGCTTTTGGTATCAAGAGTTCAAGATTCAAAATATCAATGGTCAAAGAAGCTCTATGAAGGTTGGAGATCCCCATTGGAGGATCAACTTCACCTCAACCATTCCTGGTGAGTATCAACTTTCGATTGAAGCCAAGTTGCTCAATCAAGCACCAGTAATTATCAATTACTCTGTTGTAACCAACTATTCAGCTGTAACTAAGGTAAAAACATCTGGTAAATCCTTTGTAAAAGGTTCAGAGCCATTCATACCTATCGCCTATAACATCGCATGGGCAAATCGATTTGAAGAGATTGAAAAGTACGATCAGTGGTTCTCTAAAGCCTCAAAGGCAGGGGTTAATGTCGCACGAGTATGGATGGCCTCCTGGTCACTCGGAATTGAATGGACTGATACCGGCTTAGGTGATTACTCAAAGCGATTAGATCGTGCATGGCTACTCGATAAAGTCTTTGAACTTGGGGCTAAATATGGAATCGGAATCAATCTAGTTTTTATCAACCATGGCGCCTTTAGTACAACCACAAATCCCGAGTGGTACTCAAATCCATACAACTCTGCCAATGGTGGACCGATCGCTAACGCTGGCGATTTTGCAACTTCAGATGAAGCTTGGAAATTTTGGGAGCGAAGGGTTCGCTACATTGCAGCTCGATACGCTGCATATCCATCTTTATTTACCTGGGAATGGTGGAATGAAGTTAACTTCACTCCAATAAGCAGTACAGATCTGTCGGCGTGGACTAAAAAATCTAATGCGCTATTGGATACATGGGATCCCTACAACACCATGATTACATCATCATGGGCATCGGGTGCGAGCTTGCAGGATTGGGATGGCTTGGATTATGCAGTTACGCATGTCTACGATGCCGGTGATCCAATCAAATCACTGACAGTTCAAGCTGATGCACTTCGCGCCGCTGTTCCAAATAAGCCAATTCTTGTTGGTGAAATGGGATCGGGAACTTTAACTGAAGATCCATTTAGCGACCCAAAAGGCCTTCATCTTCACAACTCGCAATGGGCAGCCACCTTTGTTGGATTTGCTGGACCTGCCTCCTACTGGTGGTGGGATATATATGTTGACCCGCTTAATCTTTGGCCAATCACATCTGGTTTAGCAAAGCTAACAAAAGGTTTAGATGTAGCAACCATGACCCCTGCCCGCCAGAGCTGTCTACTTTTGACGACATGTCTGACCCTGTCTTCGCCAAAAACAACAATCGGTTGGATTCGTCACAATAACTTTGATCGATCAGCGAAAACTCAACTCTTGCTTGATGCCGCTATTGAATCCTTAAGAACTAAAAAACCAATCAAGACAAACTTCCCCGATCCAGCTTCTAAGGGTGGCACAGTCTCTATCCCGGTTCCCGCGAATGGCACATACACACTCACTTTTTACAATACTTTTACGGGAAAAATCATTTCAACTAGCAAGGTGGCATCAATAAAACAGTCACTTGCGATGAAAATTCCTAAATTTACCGGCGACATCGCTTTTCGGGTTGAGGCGGTGCTACCGTAATGAAGGTGAATGAACTCAGTCCGCCTGCCAAGATCGACAACCATCTTGCCCACCCAACATTGGCCGATGTAGCCGCCATTTCTGGGGTCAGCATAAAGACCGCTAGTCGAGTCATGAATGGTTCCGAACAGGTTTCTCAAGAAACCGCTGACAAGGTTAAGAAGGCAGCAAACTTAGTTGGATATAGATCAAACAGAATTGCACGTGAACTACGCGTTGGTTCACTCAGTAATTTAGTGGGAATGGTTATTTCCGACTTGGCTAACCCGTTCTATGCGGGATTGGCAGCGGGAGCTGAGGAACGTTTGAGCGAAGAGGGTCTAGATTTAATCTTGGCCACCGCCCGTGATGATGGTGAGAGAGAAAAGAATCTGATTGAGTCCCTCCTGGAACGAAGAGTGCGAGGATTAATTATTGTTCCATCTGGCGAGGATTACAGCCACCTTCATCAAGAACGTAAACGAGGTTTTTCCTTTGTTTTCGTTGACCGACCAGCACCATATTTAGATGCAGATTCTGTCACGGTAGATAATCGAGGTGGGATTACAGCATGCCTAGATCATCTTCTTTCGCAAGGGTGTAAATCCATCGCAATCATTGCCGACACGACAAGTATCTGGACCGCATCTGAGCGGATTGAAGCTTTTAAGCAAGCGCTGCTGAGCAGAAAGGTTGATAGAAAGAATGTGCACATCATTTCAAATATTCACACATCTCAGGATGCTGGGGATGCAACAAGAAAGCTACTGAAGGAAAACCCAGAGGTAGATGGAATTATTGCAACAAACGATTTGATCGCCATGGGTGTTGGTCAGACAGTCAGTACCTTGTCATCAAAAGTTAAAGTTGTAAGTTTTGACCTTTTCCCAACCGCAAATCTATTAAACATCGCCACCTTGGATCATGATCCACAAAGACTGGGACGTATCTCAGCTGAACTTCTACTGAAACGCTTTGAAAATCCAACAGATAGAAATTTCACGGCTCAGGTCATGAAGGTGTCAATGCGCCTATTAGAGAATGACCCAGAAAGCTATCTGTCACAATGAGCAAATATGCATTAGGAATCGATGTCGGTGCTACAAAGGTAGCGATTGCAACCGTTGGCGAAGACTTTATTGTTCGCCAAAAGCAAGAGGTGCTTACTCATGCAGATAATGGTGAAACCTTATGGAACAGTATCGAAGAGGTTGTCACCCGGTTCATCAAAATCGAATCTGGGGCACTACAAGGCATTGGTGTCGCATCCGCAGGACCGCTTGATATTCCGAGTGGAACATTGAGTCCAGTCAACATTCCTATCTGGCGCGAATTTCCAATTATCAGCAGATTAGAAACTCTCTCCGGTGGCACATCAGTTGCCTTACATGGGGATGCGTTGGCTTTGGCTCATGCCGAGCATCGAATGGGCGCAGGCCGAGATCTACAAAACATGTTGGGAATGGTTGTCTCGACCGGCATTGGTGGTGGATTAATTCTTGATGGAAAAGTTTTCCCAGGCGAAACAGGAAACTCCTGTTATATCGGTCATCACTCCATTAACTTCGATGGTCGCCAATGCGCATGTGGCCGAAAGGGTTGCGTAGAAGCGTATTCAAGCGGCCCCCAAATGGTTGCAATTGCTCATGAAAATGGTTGGGATCCCAACAAGAAAAGCTTTATTGATTTGGCAGATGCTGCACGTCAAGGAAATTCAATTGCATTAGATGCAATCTCTCAAGGAACCCGGGCACTCTCTATTGGAATTGTTAACTTCATCGGAACTTTAGATATTAACCACGTGGTCATCGGCGGCGGAGTAGCTCAAGCAGGAGAAATATTCTGGGGTCCACTCCAGATGCATGTTCAAACCGAGTCAAAGGCGATTGGGTTCCTTAAAAATGTCCAACTAAGAAAAGCAGAGTTGCAGAGAGATGCGGGCGTATTAGGCGCAGCTCTTGCAGTTCTCGGCTAGGAGAATCGCATGGAGCTCGAAAAATCTGATCGCCCTTGGGGTCGTTACGAAGTTTTGCAGGAAGCACAAAATCATAAAGTGAAGTGCATATGGGTTTTACCCGGTAAGAGGCTCTCATATCAACGCCATCAAAAGCGCGCCGAACACTGGTTTATTGTTCAAGGAACCGCTCTGGTGACAATAGATGGACAAGATCGAACACTTGGACCAGGTTCCACAGTTGATTTTGCAATCGGAGTTCTGCACAGAATAGCTAACGCCGGAAGTGATGAAGTCATATTTGTAGAGGTGCAAACCGGCACATACTTTGGCGAAGATGATATTGAGCGAGTAGAGGATGACTTCGGACGATGACAAATAATACTTTTAAAGAATTAGAAAGTAGCTGGAGTTTAAAGCTATCCCCTCGTCCAGATGCTTGGAATATCGAGCCTGTAACAGATGGCCATAACGCTTGGCGCAACGATCCGACAAAGATTATTCGCAAAGAGATTCCTGGTTCTTTCCCTGCGACAGTTCCTGGATGTATCCACACCGATTTGATCTCAGCAGGATTCATTGATGACATCTCTATCAATGGCAAAGAGCAAGATCAGTTTTGGATTTGGAAGACTGACAGCACATATTCAACTCTTATCCCCCGCGATAGCTCTGATGGGAATAAGGATTTAATCTTTAATGGTCTGGATACCATCGCGACCATTCGCATCAATGGTGAAGTTCGCCTTACAACCAAAAATATGCATCGCTCTTACCGTTTAGATATTACAAAGGAGATATCTGCTGGAGATGTTCGGCTAGAAGTTTCCTTCAAAGCTCCTTTAACTGATGCTGAAGAGCATGTTGCAGAGTTAGGTTTATATCCACGCCCATATGACATGCCCTATAACTACCAACGCAAAATGGCATGTAGTTATGGTTGGGATTGGGGTCCAATTACCGTTTCTTCAGGTATCTGGAAAAAAGTAGAGCTTCATAACTGGTCGGTTGCTTACTGTGACCATGTCGCGGTTGTACCAACTGTTGAAAATGCGACGCCTCAATTCAACCTGGATGTTCCTGTTAAAGGCGAGGTTCGTGGACTATCTGCCCGCGTACGAGTTATCTCTGTCGACGGTGGTGAAACAATTATCGACAGTCTTGTATCCATCCAGGGATCACGATTTATTGAGCAAATTCAGGTTCCTAAGGCGCAAATTTGGCACCCCCGCGGAAGAGGTTCTCAGCCTCTCTACAACGTTGTTTTTGATCTCTTAGATTCAAACGAGCAGATCTTAGAATCACACACAAAGCGCGTTGGCTTTAGAAAAGTTGAACTTGACTCATCTCCTAGTGTTGATGGAAAAAATATGTTTGCCATCAAGGTAAATGGCGAACGCTTGTGGATCCGTGGAGCTAACTGGATTCCAGATGATCCATTTCCAACTCGTGTAACCAAAGAACGCTATCAACAACGCATCAAAGATATGTTGGAAGTGAATATCAATGGTATTCGTGTGTGGGGTGGCGGAATTTATGAATCAGAGGATTTCTATAACTTCTGTGATGAAGAAGGAATTGTCGTATGGCAGGACTTTCTCTTTGCATGTGCTGCATACCCAGAAACCCCCGAGATGTTTGAAGAGGTTGCACTTGAGGTGGATGAGAATGTTCGACGACTTTCCTCTCATCCAAGTTTGGTAATCTGGTGTGGAGGCAATGAATGCCTTGAAGGATTTCAATACTGGGGGTGGCAACCAGATCTTGCTGGTCGCCCTTGGGGTGAAACCTTCTACCGCCAGACAATTCCAAACACATTAAAGTTGGTTGATAACTCCCGTCCGTACATTCCAGGATCACCTTTTTCTACACATAGTGATGATGTACGTAGCTTTGACTCTGGAACAAATCACATTTGGGATGTTTGGAATGAGACTGGTTATGAGCGATATGAGCAGTACCAACCTGCCTTTGCAGCTGAGTTTGGATTTAATGGACCTGGATCGTGGTCAATGCTCACACGTGCAATTGGAAGCGACACCTTAGATTCAACTACACCAGAGGTTGCTTATTATCAGCGTGCATTTGATGGAATGACAAAGATTGCTGCTGGTTTGTCTCGAGAGTTTGCCAATCCCCCAACACAAGGACATGCCTGGTACTTCGCCGCTGCGTTAGATCAGGCCCGAGCTGTTGAAATTGGGTTAAAACACTTCAGAAGTCTGTATGAGACCTGCTCCGGATCAATTCTGTGGCAGTTCAACGATATGTGGCCAGCGATCAGCTGGGCGGTTCTAGATCACACAGGATTTAGAAAATTAGCATGGCATGCAATGAAGGCGGCTTATCGTCCTCGAACATTGATCGTCGGAAGAGTTGATCAGGGTGCTCAGATTACTTTACTTAATGATCACCCTGAAGCATGGAAACCACGGGTAGAATTATTTCTGATCAATCAAGTAGGTGTAGTAATCAACAAACACCTGTTAGAGGTTGAGTTAGATCGCTATAGCGTCTTTAGAACCCCCGCAACGGAAATCTTTCCGGAGATTGCAAACGGTCAATTTGAAGGATTTATCCTTGCAACACATCCTGAGGTTCGAGTCTCACGCCGCACTACCTTGAATCCTGCTGCTGCAGCTCCGGCACATGATCTTGAACATTTCACGGAAATCGTTGATGGAAAGTTGCGAGTTGATGTGACCGCCAAAACTTACATCCATGAGCTATCTATCCTTCCTGAAATCCTTCATATAGGTACACAGATAGATTCTCAAAATGTTTCATTGCTGCCTGGCGAAAATCATATTTTCACAGTTAGCGGACCGATTGATGCCTTATTGGATATTGCAAAAAATGTGGACGCTGTGTTGTGGTCTCACAATCGAATCGTTAATCAATCATGAGAATCTCAATAGATTCTCTGAGTGCGCGAAATGATGGCCAATTCAACAATGCTGAAATCATTCAAAGCGCGATAGATAAGGCGCACTCGGCAGGTGGTGGTCAGGTAGTAATTCCAAGTGGCGGTATCTACCTTTCAGGAAGCATTCAGCTTAAGGAAAATGTAGATCTTCACCTAGAAACTGGTGCGGTTCTGCGTGCCAGCAGCGACTATGCCGATTACACAGACAACCACAACATTAAAAAGCTCACTGGTGGTTTAGTAGATGAGTTTGTCCTTCCTCAAAGAGCCTTTATTGCAGCTTTTAAGGCTCATGGGGCGCGTATTTCAGGTCATGGAAGTATCGACGGAAATGCCGACGGATTCATCGCCGAACGTGGCCAATACATCCACAAAATGCGTGGTCCCGTGGGTGGAAGAGATCAGTACCTAGAACGCCCTTTCACAATATTCATGATCGAATGCAAGAATTTAACGATTAGAGATGTAACTGTTAAAGATCCTGCATTTTGGGCGCTACGAACAACTGGTTGTAATGAGTTACTGATCGATGGAGTTCGCATTCTGACCGATTTAATGGTTCCAAATGCTGATGGTGTTGATATTGATCGCTGTCAAAATGTAAGAATTGTTAACTGTGAGTTTGTCACAGCAGATGACTGCATCTCTCTCAAATCATGCTCCCAGACTTCGCAGTACGGAGATGTTGCCAATGTGATCATTTCTAACTGCATTATGACATCTACCTCAGGTGCGATCACACTGGGAACAGAATCTGTTGGCGACATCAAAAATGTCTTGGTCAATAACTGCATCGTTAAAGATTCGCATAGAGGATTTGCGGTTCGAGCTCGTGAGGGCGGAACCATCTCAAATGTTCGATTCTCTAACTCGCTGGTTCACACACGCACCTTTAGCGACATGTGGTGGGGTCATGGAGAAGCGCTACATGTCACCGCTTTTTCTTGGGATGACCCTCAAAAGGGCACGGATGGCAATATCGAAAGAACATATGAAGGGTATGTTCGGGATGTCACCTTTGAAAACATAACCTGCAGAACCGAAGCTGGAGTTCTCAACTATGCAGCTCATACTGGATTGATTAAAGGTGTCACCTATCGCAATGTCGATGTCTACATGGATAAGCAATCTAAATGGGATTCACGTATCGATTTGCGCCCTAATGGAATTGAATCTGTGCTTCATCGCAAACACAATGCTTTCGAAATCTTTAATACAACCGACGTCGCACTGGACAATTGCAGAGTTATCTGGAATGAAAATTCCCGTATCCAATATGCAGATCTAGTCGGTGAATCAGGCTCATTAAACACCGATATCTCAGGTTTAACGCAAATAGTCGCCGGATAACTAGTGCCAAATAACTCGCATCACAGAAGCGATATACAAAGCCTAAGGGCGATCGCAGTGATGCTTGTAATCGCAGGCCATCTATTTCCTTTAAACATTAAGGGTGGGTTTATCGGCGTTGATATCTTTTTTGTAATCTCAGGGTTTGTGATAACTCTGCAGATGACCAAATTATATTCAACTAGCCCTTCCACTTTTTTAAGAGATTTTTACTCCAAACGCATAAAGAGAATTCTTCCCTCTGCCCTGCTGGTAACAATGCTCTCTCTACTGGCCACCTCTTACTTCCTTGGACCAGTTGCGGTAAATGAAGCAAAGCAAGATGGTGGATGGACAACTATATTTTTAGGCAACTTTCATTTTCACAATATGTCTCTGGATTACTTCGACACAGGAACTCAAGCTTCACCTTTTCAGCACTTTTGGTCATTGTCGATCGAAGAGCAGTTCTATCTAATCTGGCCTGCATTGTTTCTGATCCTCATGATCAAGGCTAAATCTATACGTACCCGTCAATCTGTCCTTCTCGCCATTATTGGATTCTCGCTGTCGATGGCTTTATACCTGTCAGAGATGAAGAGTGATCCGATTTTCTTTATCTCCTCATCTAGAGTCTGGGAGCTAGCAGTCGGTGCACTGCTGGGATTATCAACAGTATCTATACGACTCCCAAAAAGCTTGATCAACCTCTGCCTAAGCATTTTACTTGTAGCATCAATAACAATTTCACCCACTATGCAGTGGCCAGGTTTTCTCAGCATTCCGGTAATTGTTGCGACCGCTGTCATTCTGATTAACAATCCATCTTTGGGACGGGTCATAGCTCTCGACAATAAAATGATGCGCTACATTGGAGATCTCTCTTACCTGCTCTATCTGTGGCATTGGCCAATTTTCATCATCATAAAGGGTGTCTCATCCTCCTTTGGAAATGTAGAAAAGCTTTACATCGCACTGCTGACTTTTGCCTTATCGGTCATAACTCATCACTTCTTTGAAAATCCAATTCGCTTCTCAACAAAAACAACGCCAGGCACCACCATTTCTCTGGGTATCTCAGCTGTAGCTGTGTTGTCTGGGGCATTATTTATCACTTACCAGGGATAGGAATCTCATGAGAAAAATGACCGCACTTCTAACGTTATTGCTTCTTGTGCCACTGCAACCTCTGCATGCTGCGACAAAGGCAGGGGCTCCTTGCACAGTTATTGGTAAATCAGTAACAGAGCAGAATAAGAGTTTTGTCTGCACAAAATCAGGAAGCAAAAAGATTTGGAAATTGCAGAGTATCGATCAACTCATCGCATCTGATGTTTTGAAGGCTGAGAAATTAACAGCTCTACCTAAGTCGGTACAGTCATCTCTTTTGCAGGCAAGAAAGAATAAGAGTCCTTGGCTGGATCAAGAGTGCTCAGTTGATTTCTCTTCTACCGATACACCTGTATGCCAAGGTGGTGATCTCAATAGCAAAAAAGTGATTGTTGTTTATGGTGATTCCCACGCTTCAATGTGGATGAGTGCTATTGATGTGATTGGCAAAAAGTATGGTTATAAGGTTCACCTCTTTGCAAAGCTTGCCTGCCCCTTGGTTGAGGTTCCAATTTGGAGTTATCAACTCAACCGTCCATTTACAGAGTGCACACAATGGCAGCAAAAGGTTTACCCACTCATTCAATCTCTTAATCCCGAGATCATCATTGTCACCGATCAGTGGAAGCCAGCTGTGATCGATGGAAAGAAATCTGATTTTGACACACCATTCATGTGGGAGAAGGAGTTTCCAATCGCAATCTCTAGAGTGGCCAAGATGGCAAAAAAGGTATTTGTCATCGGAAACAATCCAAGCCTGACCCAAGATCCAGTTGATTGTGCAAGCAAGCCACGAGTTAACCTTGCTCTGTGTTCTGCAGGGCGCACACAGGCTGACAACGCCAAATTTAACGGGATAGAAGCCAAGGCCACTAGGAGTGTTGGTGGCACCTACATCGACACCGTCGCCTGGGCCTGCACAGCATCCTTATGCCCCATAGTCATCGCCAATACCTTGGCCTACTTTGATCAGTGGCACTTCTCGGAAAGTTATGTAAAGCGGTTGACCCCGGCTCTTGAGCAACGATTAAAGCTTCAATAGCCGCTCTGTTCGCTAATGTGATGAATTACGCAACACTAATGTTGCGTAAATACAACCGGTGCCCTAGAGTCTTTCTATGCCCGTGCTCAAGAAATCAGCCCTGTTTGCAATTGCTCTAGCCATTTTTGCCACAATGCTGGCCGGGTGCTCCTCTTCGGATGAGCAAGCCACAGAGGTAAATGAGCTCACCATCTACTCCGGCCGTTCTGAAGAGTTCATCGCACCATTTTTTGCAGAATGGGAGCAGCAGACAGGGATCACATTAAATATCCGCTACGGGGATTCAGCAGAGCTTGCAGCACAAATTCTTGAAGAAGGCAGCAATTCACCTGCCGATCTATTTCTTTCCCAAGATGCCGGATCACTTGGCGCAGTAGCAGAGGCTGGTTTATTCACACAGCTCAGCGGCGAAATCGCATCAGCAATTCCTGCTACCTACGTTGCCGCAAATCGCAACTGGATTGGAATCACTGGTCGCGCTCGCGTCTTTGCTTATGCACCAGATCGCGTAAAGGTTTTGCCAGTATCAGTTACTGATTTAACAAAGATTGAATACAAGAACCAGATCGGTATCGCCCCAACTAACGCATCTTTCCAAGCTTTCTTAACTGCATTAATCGAAAACAAGGGCGTGGATTTTGCTAAGAATTGGCTTAAGGGCTTGCAAGCAAATGGCGTAAAGATTTACGCAAAAAATAGCGCCATTGTTGAAGCAATTGATAAAGGTGAAATTTCAATTGGTCTTGTTAACCACTATTACATCTGGGAAGTCAGTGAAGGTTTAGGTCGCGCCATGAATGTGAAGAATGGTTTCTTTGCACCTGGCGATCTTGGCAACTTGATAAATGTTTCAGGTGCCGGAGTCCTTGCATCTAGCAAGAAGTATGCAGCCGCAGAAGATCTGATTAACTTCTTAACCTCTGCCGCCAGCCAAGCCAGGTTTGTTACAGATACCCACGAATACTCACTTATTGCAGGTGCAGCAGCACCTGCCGGAGTTCCAGCACTTGATCAAATCGGTGCGCCAACCGTTGATTTAGCATCTTTAAAGAACATTCAGGCGACCCAAGATCTGCTGATCGAGGTTGGTCTACTGTAAAAATGCCTACAACCTTCCCTGATAGCACCCGAGTAGCACTGTCACAAAGTGCGCGTAAACAAAGCGCTTTGCGTGGTGTTCTAAATGGCGCCGTTGGGCTCGTTGCAGCTCTTGCTCTAATTCCCTTTGTTTACTTACTTGTTCGCGCCAGTCAAAAACCGGTTGGCGAAATTGCACAGTTACTTATTCGTCCCAAGACTCTTGAAGTCCTTGCAACCACATCTGCATTAGTTGTTTGCGTAGTTATAACAACCGTGGTGATGGGTGTCTTAATGGCTAGCGGGCTGCACTTTGTGCGCCTGCCATTTAGAAGCCTGTTGTTAATTCCGACGGTGCTTCCTTTGGCAATTCCTTCTTACGTTTTTACCTATACCTGGGTGGCTTTGATTCCAGGTTTTTCAGGGTTCTTTGCTGCCGCATTTATCTTGTCGATTACAACTTTGCCCTATGTAATTCTGGCAACTTTGTCCGGGCTGCGCACCGTAGATAGTTCGCAGATTGAAGTTGCTCGATCCTTAGGATTAACGCTTCCTCAGATCTTTAAGCGAGTTGTATTTCCTCAAGTAAAGGGACACATCAGCGCTGGTGCACTTCTGGCAGCGCTGTACACAATAAGCGACTTTGGAGCGGTCTCACTGCTCAACGTTGAAACCCTGACTGTGACTATCCAAAACATGTATCGCGCCTCTTATGACCGCAGCGCTGCAGCGGTGATTTCCTTTGTCCTGATCGCATTTTCAACGATCGTAGTTTTAGCTGATGAAAGAATTAAGCGTCAGACCCCAGATAGCAATGTCGTGAAAGCGTATTCGACCAAGAACACTCTGATTAACAGCACCTGGTTGCGAATCACCATCATTGCAACTGTCGCCCTTTATGCCCTCAACGCGGTACTTATCCCCTTCTATGTTTTGATCTCTAGATTTCTAAGTAACCGGGTAGCAATTGATTGGGCAGATCTACTGACCGCATCGATTTCAACTATCTCGGTTGCTGCCCTTGGCGCTTTAATCGCACTGGTTTTATCAGCACCCATCGGCATCATCTTGTCTGGCAGCTCGACCCGTGTGGGCCGCACTGCTCAACGAATCATTACAATCGGCCACGGCTTACCTGGTGTTGTTGTTGGTTTAGCAATTGTTTCTATTGGTTCAAAACTTGGCGCTTTGTATCAAACAACATTCCTATTGGCCTTTGCCTATGCCCTGCTATTTCTTGCTAAATCAGTAGCCAGCATGAACTCTTCACTGTCTCGTGTCCCATCAAGTGTGAAAGATGTGGCATCGACATTGGGCATGAATCAATGGCATGTAATCAAGAAGGTAGTTGCACCGATTGCTGCCCCTGGGATTGGTCTTGGAACTATCTTGGTCTTTCTGACCGCAATGAAGGAACTACCTGCAACGCTTATGCTTCGCCCAACAGGCTTTGAAACACTGGCAACCCAGATCTGGTCAGCAGCTTCGATCAATCGATTTAACGAGGCTGCACCCTATGCATTAATCTTGGTTCTTATTGCAGCGTTACCTACATTTTTAATCAGCCGACCTGACAAGGCCGACCGTGCATTCATCCACGAGAACATAGGAGGCGAAAAATGAGTTCACTCGAAATTTCGCATCTGAAAGTTTCTTTAGGCAACCGGTTAATTCTGGATGACCTTTCCTTCTCATTAGCTGAGGGCCAGATCGCTGCTCTGCTTGGACCATCTGGTTGCGGAAAGACAACGCTGCTGCGCAGTATCGCCGGTTTGATTCAGCCATCTGACGGAACTATTCGCTTTGGCAAGCAGCTAGTTTCACTCTCTTCATTGGTGATGCCATCACATAAGCGAAAGATTGGTTATGTCCCACAAGAGGGCGCACTTTTCCCTCACTTAAGCGTTGGCGACAACATTGCTTTTGGTTTAGATCGTTCTGTATTTACAAAGGACCAGATTCGCCAGACTACAAAAGAGATGCTTAACCTGATTGGTTTACAAGGTTTTGAAAACCGTATGCCTAACCAACTATCTGGTGGACAACAAACTCGTGTAGCACTAGCCCGCGCTCTTGCAATTAAGCCAGCAATGGTTTTATTGGATGAGCCTTTCTCAGCACTTGATGCCGCACTGCGCGGTGACCTACGCGCAGATGTCATTGATCTATTGAGAAAAAGCAACACAACGGCGATCTTGGTTACCCACGATCGCGAAGAAGCATTGGTGTCGGCAGATGTTGTGGCGCTGATGCGCGACGGACGGATCATTCAACAAGGCTCACCTGAAGCGGTGTATTCCACACCGATTTCTCCGGCGATGGCCATTAGTACCGGCGATGCGCTAGTTCTTGATGCAGCACAAGCTGCCGATGGATCAACGGCATATCTGTTTAACTCCAAGGTAGTTGCAACACCTAACGGACACATTGTTATTCGACCAGAAGAAATCAAACTTGATCGCAACTTAGTTGGCGCACAATCTGTTGGCCGTATTTCAAAGATTGATTACTACGGACACGATGCAATGGTTACCCTTGAAATTCAGGGCCAATCCATCAAGGTCCGAATCCCTGGGCCCTTTGATTATGCAGTGGGCGAAGAAGTAAGCCTTGAACATGCAGGACCAGTTCGTTTCTTTGCAAAGATAGAAAACTAAAGTGCCAAAAGATTCATCTCGCGAAGCCCACTTTCCCGCTATCGAAAAGCGATACGGTGAAAAGATGGCCTACTGGTTCAAGATCATGGCAAAACTTGAAGGCAAAAAGTACCCAGAACAGATTGCTCACTTAAAAGAAAACTATGGTTTTTCTCAAGCCCATGCCAACGCATTAGTTATGTACTCACGTGGATCAGAATCATCAAAGCGCTTTAACACTCCTACAGATTTTTACAAATCAGTTACTCCTGAACAAGCAAAAACAATCAAGGCAATCTTCAAAGCCATCACTACCAAGTTTCCGCAGGTCGAAATTGTGATCGCCTGGAACCAACCTATGGTCAAAGTGGGTAAGGATTACATCTTCGGTGTTTCAGCTTCATCTAAACACATAGCTATCGCACCATGGGATCAAGATGTACAAAAAGCGTTTGCGCCCAAGTTCAAGGAAGGCAAGGCGCTGAAGAAGATCATCCAGCTGCCCAACGACTGGGAAGTTGATGCAAAACTGATTCAAGCGGTAATTAAGGCCAGTCTTTCCAACCTGAAATAAGCCCTCGGATGTACCCTTAGATATGCCGAAAAAAGAAGAGCATGAATACACTCGAGTAGAAAAATCAATCCTGCCACTTAAGTATGTAGATCTGATTGAAGATGTTTTTCACGGAATCTTGGCAGTCTCACTCTTGGGTATTGGCATCGGTGCTTTCTACTACAGCATCGAACGTATCTTTACCACAGCGCCGTTTTTCCCTAATGGAATGATTCAAGGAATTAATGACATTTTGTTTATCGTAATTATTCTTGAAATCCTGCGCACTGTTATTTCGCGTTTTACCGATGGCGTATACCAACTTGATAAGTTTCTTATCATCGGAGTCATCGCAGCAGTTCGACACATTTTGACTGTCGGTGCTTCACTTACTCTTCAAACTGGCAAGAGTGATACTGCCTTTGAAAGAGCAGTTATCGAACTAGGGCTAAACGCTTTGATTGTTATTGCCCTTGTTTTTGCAATCTTTATGTCAAAGTCGGCCCACCGCAACAGGTAAGAGGCTAGGACTCGAAGTCCCCGCCTCTTCCCGTCATCTTCTTTTTATTCTTGTTTGGACGCTCGTAGGCGATCAGTAATGCAGCAATGATCATTGCAAAGACGCCAATAACGATGAACTTGTCCATGAAATTAACCCAGAACTGCCAAAACTACCAAGGCAAAGACACCGATACCTAGACCAACGATTGCAATCGCAGATAGTGAAAGTAGGTGACGTGATTCTGCAATCTTCTTTGATAGCTCTGAAGGCTTATCTAGACGCTTCAGATCGGTCAGTAATACTTCTGCTTCACGGATAGTTGCATACTGAGTAATGATTGCAAGAATTCCAGTAGCTGCAGCGACACCGATAGCTAAGTACTTAGCACCATCGTTTGCGGTTTCAAACTTGCCAAATGCTGCCAAAACAAAGATGGCGATCAACATAAGGTTTGGTGCCATTTGCGCCTTGATAATCTGTGAGCGCTTTGTGTTCCAAAGTTCTAATAGGTCATCTTCTTTCATGGTTTCTCTCCTAAACCCAGGAGCCTAAATTTGGGCTCGTCGACAAGGGTAAGGCTCGAAGGTTAAATCTGCATGGCCAATTGAAAACGACTCACCTACCATTGACCTATGTCTCGCGCCGCAAAGGTTAAAAATGGATTTGAGCCAAAGATCTGTGTGCGCTGCGGTTTGCCCTTTGAGTGGCGCAAGAAGTGGGCCAAGAATTGGACTGAAGTGAAGTACTGCTCTGATCGCTGTCGAGAGAACAAATGAAACGGATCATCTTTATCCCCTTTGATCACCTACATCGCAAATTCGGAGCACTAAAGGATGCTGATCCAAAAACTGATGTAATCGCTTTTGTTGAAAGCGCCCGCATGACCACTGGTCGTAATTGGCACACAGAGCGGCTTTTCTTTTTAATCTCTAGCGCTCGACACTTTGCCAAGTCTCTAGAAGATGAAGGCTTTGCTGTTGAATACATAAAGGCTGCAACAACAGTTGATGGCTTGAAAACAATTCAAAAGAAACACAAAGGATTACCGATCACCTGCGCTGAACCATCTTCTTTTCGGCAGTTCGATCAGCTAAAAGCATTTGGTGTCACCTTTGTACCTAATGATTTCTTCTTAACCCCGCGCGATCTATTTTCCCAATGGGCTGAGAGCCAAAAGAGTTACTTGATGGAGAGCTTTTATCGCGCTCAACGTATTCGCCTTGGAATCATGGTTGAAGGCAATAAACCAACTGGTGGTGCGTGGAACTTTGACAAGGAAAACCGTTTGCCTCCCCCAAAAAAATACGAAGGCCCGGCATACCTAGAACATAAGCGCGATGAGATCGATAAGGAAGTTGCCAAAGAACTTGGCCACACCATGACAACCACCTGGGCCACAACCCGCAAGGGTGCTTTGGCACAGATGAGCAATTTCTTCACAAACCACTTTGCTGAATTTGGTCCGCTTGAAGATGCGATGACAACTGACAATTGGGCGCTGCACCACAGTCTGTTATCGCCCTACATCAATAACAACTTGATTCATCCATCTGAAGTTATTCATGCAGCGGTTAAAGCATTTAACAGCGGCACGGTCCCGATCGAATCTGCTGAAGGCTTCATCCGACAAATTATTGGTTGGCGCGAATACGTCAACGGTATGTATTGGTTCTTGGGTCCTGATTACCGAGAGAACAATCAGCTAAATGCCAACAGAAAACTACTGCCTCTGTTTTCTGATCCTTCAAAAACACAGATGAACTGCATCAAAGAAACCGTAACCGATATTCAAAGCCGTGCGTGGGTTCATCACATTCCACGTTTGATGTTGCTGTCTAACCTGGCATTAGTTACCGGCACAAACCCACAAGCATTTCTGGATTGGATGCGTGAAGTCTTTATCGATGCTTCCGAATGGGTAATGGTTCCCAACGTTATTGGCATGGGCGTTCACGCAGATGGCGGTCAGATGATGACAAAGCCGTATGCAGCAGGCGGTGCTTACATTTCGCGGATGTCTAACTACTGCAAACCATGTGTCTACAACCCAAAGTTGCGCACAGGTGAGACCGCTTGTCCTTTCACAACTTTGTACTGGGATTTCCTGGATCGCCACAAAGAAACTTTTGCTAAAAACCACCGTATGAGCCAACAAGTATTTGGGCTAAATCGTTTATCTGATCTGCCAGAACTACGCGAACGAGCGCAAGAAGTACTAGAAGGTCTGGAAAAAGGCAAGATTTAGGTAGTTATCGACTCTGGTACTTCTTAAAACTCTTTCCTGCATCATTCGAAGCGTAGATAGCACCACCCATAACAAATGCAATCAACTTATCGGATTGTGTAATCGATGAAATGGTATTGGGCATCGATACTAATTTCTTCCAGGATTTACCAGAATTTCTTGATTGATATAGATCCTTGCCCGACGTTGCCACCAGACTGTCTTTATTCCAGTCAATAGATTCAACAACGAATGGAGTTTTGATCTCAATTACAGTTTTAAGCGCATCAGATGATTGGTGCAACTTGCCATTTTTAATCACCATTACTGATGCTTTCCGATTTGGATTCGGCGCAATATCTATGTAGGTATTTGCGCCGCGTTTAGACCAGCTCTTCCCACTATTGGCCGAATACATTAGCTCGCCAGAGCCTGAGTCTGCACCGTAGATTTCACTACCAACCGTTTCCAAGGTATGAAAATCTACAACGCCTGCAAGAGACACTTCTTGCCATTTACCTCCTTGCTTAGGTGTAAACAACAATCCAACGGGCTCTTCTAACTTAGAACCCGGACCTGGATGGCCACTAGCAAATAGACCTTTGCTTGATACTGCTAAACCCATTACATCAAATCGTTCTGGATTGATTCTCTTAACACTTTTTTCACTGAGGTATTGGTACAAACCTTCATGTGTACCAAGGATTATTTGATCACCATTGGCTCGAACAACATGAATGTGTGACAAAGTGCCAATGCTTTCACCCGAGGCCTCGGCCCTAGGAACACCTAGTGCCAGAGAGACTATGACTGCGGTTACGATTTTTTTCATCTTTACACTCTTCCTGCGTAAGGCATCATGCCTGGCATGCTGTAAATATCTGAGTATCTCAGCCCTTTCGCGGTCGAACGAGCTTCCCACATCATTCCATCGCCAGCATAAATACTGATGTGGTGAATTGTGCTAATGGTTCCCTTATATGAGTAAAAGAGAAGATCTCCAGGTTCCATTTGAGCAAGTGGAATCTGTTTTGTATATGTGTAATACAACCCTGAGTTAAGTCGATCCCAAATAGGCCAACCTAATCCAGCTGATTTGTAGGCCGCATAAACCAACCCTGAACAATCAAATGTATTTGGACCTTCATCGCCCCACACATATGGTTTCTTGGCAAGTACTTGTCGCTTTGCAAACTCAACTGCCTGTAGCCGTTGAGCTTGGGTTGTTCTAGAACTCTTAGCGCCTGTAGGTCCACCAGTGCGCCAAATCTTTGATTGTCCCGTGACTTTGGTTGCCTCATTTGCACGAGTCTCTTCCAGAATAGCTAACTGTCTGCGCTGTTCTAAAGTGATGCGAACCTTTTGTGCAGAGGCTAAATCTTTCTGCAACTTATCCTGCACCGCCTGTAGTTTATCGACCTCTTTTTGCTGCTCTGCGCGGGCATCATCTGCCTCTTTCTTTGCATCAGCAACACGAATCGTGACCACCCGCTGTTCTTCACGCGCTGCATCTGCAATAACCTTGGCTTTTTGAGCCTTATCTTCGGCAGATTTAAATCGAGACAAAGCCGTCTTGTTAGTTGCACCCAAATTATCAAGGGTGGAAATACGATCAATGATTTCTTGAGGACCTCTAGCATCAAGAAGCATTTCAATATCTGTCAGCCCTCCGCCGGTTCGATAAGCATGAACAGCCAGCTTTCCAATTTCACGGTGTGTGAAAGAAACAGATGCAACCGCTTCCTCATAAACCTTTGCTGCAGCATTAGATTTTGCAGTTGCACGCGTTAATTCATTTCGCGCCGAAAGATATTTGGCATCAGCGACTTTTGCAATCGCCGTTAGGGCCCGCAAATTGCCACGTGCCTTTTCTAAACGCTTCAGGGCATCGGTGGCAGCCTTCTTCTTGGCAGCTTCTGCCTTTTTAGCGGCTTCAATCTGCGCAAGTGTTGGCTTGTGATTTGTCGCATTACCTATCGTCATCGGAGCTAATAAGGCCAACATCAATACAATCGCTAATTTCTTCATAAAGGATTTATCTCTCATTACAGTCGACGTGCTCCGACAAAAGGTTTCTTTCCAAACATCGTTACAAACTTAACTACCTCTACTCTTTTTCCTGGGCGTGGCGCCTGAACCATTTTTCCTCCACCCATGTACATCGAAACATGGCTGATGGGCTTACCGAAAAACAGTAAATCTCCAGGCTTTAGGGATGAGATTGGAATATTTTTTCCATACTTGACTTGAATACGTGATGAGTGGGGCAACGAAACTCCAGCCTTCTGAAATGCGCGCATCGTTAATCCCGAACAATCCCAACGTGTTGGTCCTGCCGCAGCCCATACGTAAACATCTCCGACCTGGGCCAAGGCAAACTTCAAGGCAATAGAGCCTCGAGTGTTATCGCCCTTATAACTTTGCGCGTATTTTTTAGACTCACTAAGAATTTTATTCTCTCGAGCCGCCTCTTCTCTAGCAAGTCTTTCTCGATCCTCTTTTTTCAAGCCATTAAGAATTTTCTGGGCAGACGCTAAATCCTTCTTTGCATCGCTGACCTGCCGATTTAATTTCGCTCTCTCTGCCTTCAGCAAAGAAGTTTTGTCCTGGACCACCAATTGCGTTGCCTCAACATTTTGCTTCTTTAATGCATACTCACGTAACTGTTGCCCATACTTTCTAGAAACCATCTCTAAAACGCCTGCATCTGAAAGGTATTGGGATGGATCGGTGGAGAATAGGAGATCCAGCCCTTGTCCTAAGCCCGCGCTGGTGTATTGCGAAATTGCTATACGAGACAAAGTTAACCCTGCCGAATCCAGCTCTTTCCGAAGAACAGACTCTCTGCTTTCAAGCACCGCAGTTTGTCTTTCCAAAAGCTTGATTCTAATTGTCGCTTCATTGGCAGCCTCAAACTTTTCAGCTGCCAAAGTACGCAACCGATCTACTTCGTTCTGGGCGCTTTCAACTGTGGGGGCAGCCCAGCCATTGCTTGGTACCAACCCAAGTAGTAAGACAAAAACAAGAATTAAGCCGTGCATCAGTAAACCTTTCTCGCAAATCCTGGACAGGGGCGAGGTGGTTCTAGATTCGGGAGATCCCTAACTGAGGCAATGAGAGCGTCAGGTTGAGCACAACCTTGGGTCGAATAAAAATATGACTGGATTTGAAAACTGCAACTTTATCTCTGAAGGAGTTAAATCGATTCTTGAGAAGAAACCTTCCTCCAAGGAATAAAACAAGATAAAAGATCCCGGTACAGATATCAGAGATTAATCCGCTATTTAATACACCTTGCGCGGCAAGGGGTGCACCCAAGTTTGCAGGAGGGGTGTGCACATGGTCCCCGTGCGAAAAATGAACAGTTGTCGCAGCAGCGGCAACAGAATTTTGCTCAGCATGACAACTCTTAGCAACCACGACGACGGTACTGGCGAGTGTAAGAAAAATGAGCGCAGCACCGACGATCCTAGTCAGTGCTCTGCCTCTTTTTTCCATAGTTGATAATAACAATTACCCCCATCTTTGCCCGCTTTAGTGGGGCTGAGAGTATTGGCGAGTTCGCCTAGACTGCACGCATGAGCGCACTCTTTGATCCACTAACAATCGGCAATGTTGAATTCTCCAACCGCATCTGGGTTTCTCCCATGTGCCAATACATGGCAGAAGAAGGCTTTGTGGGCCAGTGGCACGATGTGCACCTAGGTTCCTTTGCAACAGGTGGCACCGGCTTGATCATGGTTGAAGCAACTGGTGTTGTTCCAGAAGGTCGCATCTCAATTGGTTGTCCATCAATCGAAGATGATGAGCACGCTGCAGCTTTTGCACCAATTGTTCACTTTGCACATCAACACAATGTAAAAATTGGAATCCAATTAGCTCACGCAGGTCGTAAAGCTGGTACTGCACTTCCTTGGGCAGATCACAGAATGGCAACCCCAGAAGAGGGCGGATGGCAAGCTGTTTCTTCATCTGCCATTGCATTTGAAGGCTATCCAGAACCACGTGCATTAACAGTTGAACAGATTCACCAACTGACTAAAGATTTCGCGTCCGCTGCAAAGAGAGCAATCGATGTTGGCTTTGATGTCATTGAAATACATGCTGCACATGGTTACTTGATGCACCAGTTTTATTCTCCTCTTGCTAATACCCGCACCGATGAATACGGCGGATCATTTGAAAACCGCATCCGCTTCTTAATCGAAACTGTTGATGCAGTTAAGGCTGCTATCCCTACGGGCACACCTTTGTTTGTTCGCATCTCTGCAACTGACTGGGTCGATAATGGTTGGAACCTGATTGATTCTGTTGAACTGTGTACTCAGCTAAAGGCTCACGGGGTAGACCTTGTAGATGTTTCTACTGGTGGAAATGTTCATAACGCGCCGATTAAGGCAACACCTGGTTTCCAAGTTCCCTTTGCAACAGCGATCCGCGCAGAGACTGGGATCATGACTACAGCCGTAGGGCTAATCACCGAACCAGAGCAAGCCGATCACATCATTCAAACCGGCGAAGCAGACGCGGTCTTTATGGCCCGCGAGTTCCTACGCAACCCACGCTTTCCTTTGTATGCGGCAGAAAAGCTTGGCGTGAAAATCCCTTGGCCGCTTCCTATCGAACGTGGCCGTAAACAGAGCTAAAGGTCTACATTTGTCTCATGGTCGTTTCTACCAATCGTGCATTTGATACCCCTCGTCCGCAGGAGTATCCATCGATTCCAGAACCTATCTATCGTCGAAATCGCAGTTCCCAGCCACAACTACCTGGACCAAATCCACTGTTGTCAGATTGGCTGACCTTAACTTTTATTCGAAACACTCCGCAGTTTTTATCCAATATGCAAAAGCGTTACGGAGATACCTGCGCTTTTTACTTGTCTCGTCGCTTGTTTATCGGAGTATTTTCCGCAGAAGCTGTGCACCAAGTAACCGTTGCCCAGCAACACAATTTTGTTAAAGGCGTTGGTTTTGCACGTATGCGCAAGGTTTTGGGTGAAGGTCTGCTGACTAATGAAGAGCCAATTCACTTAAATCATCGCCGCTTAATGCAGCCGCCATTTCACCATGGAAACCTAGATTCATATGTTGCCATCATGCATCGCTTAGTAGATCAACACATCAGCAAATGGGATGGAAAAAGTAGCATTAATCTGGCACCAGAGATGATGGCGTTAACTCTTGAGATCGTTAGCCAATGTCTCTTTGGGCTTGATTCATCCAAGTACACTGCCCAAATTGCGCATTCTATGGAGATCGCAATCGATCGCATCGAGCGCACGATGTTGCCTGGCCTTGAGCGCTTTGATAAATCAGCACTGTCTTACTTTGTTGCCTTTGAAGAAGCAGCTAATCAATTAGCAGATATCGCCGAAGATATTATTCAAAGCCGCATTGCAAGCAACACAACCCACACAGATGACTTGCTAGGTATTTTGCTGCAAATGCGTGAGCATATTTCGATGGAACATATCCGCGATGAAGTTTTGACTTTGATTTTAAGCGGACATGAGACCACCGCCAATGTTTTAACCTGGGCTTTTTCCTACATGAGCAACAATCCACAAGCAGCTGCAGATTTAGCCAAAGAAGCAGATCAACAACTGTGGATTCAAGAGAATAGAACTCCTACCTTTGCAGAGCTTGAGCAATCATCAACCTTTGCTAATGCAGTTCTTAATGAAACGCTGCGCCTTGCTCCCCCAGTATGGGTATCACCACGAATTGCCTTAAAGGATTGCATAATCGATGGCACACCAGTTCCTGCAGGTGCCCACGTTTTGATCAGCCAATTTGTGACACAACGTCTTGAAAAGTACTTCGCTAACCCAAGCACCTGGAACCCTTATCGATGGATGGACCCTAGCTTTGAAAACTCATTGCCACGCGGTGCTTACTTTCCATTCTTAGCCGGTAGCCGCAAATGCCTTGGCGAATCCTTTGCTCTTGCAGAATCACGTTTAATCCTGTTGATGGTTGCACGTAAGTTCTCAACATCTAACACAATGCCAAAGGCGCAACCACGTACAACGTATAGAGCTAAAGGTGTCGTTCCAACTGCCCTAAAGGCTCGCACGCCTAAGTAATTACTTGTTCAGCGGACCGATTCGGTAAGTATCTAAACGGATAGCTGGTCTGCTTTGATTTTCATGCTGTGCCTTAAATGCATTTGTTCCATCGGTTCCACACAGAAACAAAATCGCACTTGATCCACCAGGGTGATTGCTTATCCATCTCGTTAAGTCGTAAACAATGCCATCGATTGCAGTCCAACAACTACGCGCAGAATCATTGGCACGCACCTGGGTCATTGTGTATCCCGCAACCGCTGTTGTTGGAGTCGGCGTTGGTGTTGGTGTAACAACTGGTGTTGGAGTCGGCGTTTGTGTTGGTGTTGGTGTTGGAGTTGCAGAAGCTGTTGGTATCGGTGTCGGTGCAACATATGGCCCTCGAACAACTTCTCCTGGAATCTCTTGAAAACCGACTCCCAAAGTTATCGAAGACTTTCCTCGAGCTGTTAATACAAAGCTATAGATACCCGCCTTAGCCATTCCGCTGTAACGTCCCAAGTACAAATAAGTCGTTCGGGTATACGTCTCAAAGAACTTTGTTCGCTCGTTTAACTTCATTGTCATTCTAAATCCGCCGGGGCCTGTCACTACAAGGGTCGGAAGTTGACTCATCTTTAAAGCATTTTCTGGCTTCTTATCAATGATTAGATACTGAACTTCCAAAACATCGCCTTCTTGAAACTGGGCGCGAAATGCTTTCTTTTCTCCCGCTTTGTTAAAGGCTGCACGAACTGCAAATGAAACTGTTCCATCAACTAACAATGGACCCTTAGCTGCAGTTGTATCTGAATTAAGAAGAGCAACTGGTTGATGCGCAACAGCAACACCAGAACCAATAAAAGCAAGGGCAACGACCATGGCCAGTAACTTCTTCATGGGAAAACGGTACAGGTGCATTTCGCGCTTCGCTTCTTCAATTGCGATATTCACCGACAACACTCAGGAACTTTCTGCGCTTTCTCGCCTAGAGGGTTAGTGCAACTTTGGATAATCTTCCACAATGCGAAAAAGGTTTCTAGCCACCGCCATCCTGATGCTGATATCGGCCTTGCCGGCAACGGCTGCAGAGCTGCCAGAGATAAAGCTGAACATCCAAAGTATCGACACACCAACTGCTCAAGTACGCGGCTCTAACGGTGAACGCGGCGCGGCAATTGCTCGCCTTGCAGATGGTCGACTACTTCTTGGTGGTGGCGCAACTGGCTTAACTCTTTTTCTCTATGACCTAACAACTCAGAAGCAAACAACGATCGGCCGCGCTGGTACATCAGCAGAACGCTTAAATGACAGCCGCTTTGCAATCACCGATATCGCAGTCCTTATCCAAACAGCAGATACCGCTCAGTTACTGATCTCTTACCCCCGTTACAACAGCGCTCGTGAATGTGTAACTGTTGTTGTGCATTCTTACCAAGCAAACTTTGGTCCGCAACCATCACTTAAGCGTGGCAAATTGTGGTTTCAATCCAACCCCTGCGTTCCAGTCAGCGCGGTGCAACATGCAGCTGGCCGAATGGAAGTTATTGATTCAAAGAACGCGTACTTAACTATCGGAGATCTGGGCTACCCAGAGATTGGCAATAAAGCTAAGCGCGGGACTTTGGGCTCTGTCATGCAGATATCTGCCAACAAAGTTACCCAAATTTCATCGGGTCACAGAAATGCGCAAGGCATCTTGTTGATCGGTAAAGATCTATACACATCTGAACACGGCCCACGTGGCGGCGATGAGTTGAATCTAGTTCAGCGGGGAATTGATTATGGCTGGCCCATCGTCACTTACGGAGAGAAGTACAGCTTCGGTGATTATGTAAAACCCACTAATCCAGAAAGCCACAATGGGTTTAGAAAACCACTTACGTATTGGGTTCCATCGGTTGCACCGACCGAGTTAATCCAATTGCCTGCAGATTCTTCCTGGGGCAAATGGTCTTCATCAATTGTTTTGGGCACTCTTCGCGAAGAATCCTTGATCTTTATTCAGATGAAGAACAAGCGCGTCGTTGGCCAAATGCAAACGATTAATGTCGATGAACGAATCCGCGATATGGATCTAACAAAAGATGGTGCAATTATCGCCACCACCGACAGCGGCAAATTACTGATCATCAACCCGCAGGGCTAAAGGATCTATCACAACTACAAAATCGCTGGAATTACTATTTCGTTGTACTGCAATATTCCTGGCTTTAGTGGTGGATCAAAACGACAAATTCTTGTTTCATCAGAGACCGCGATATCTTCCTTCGCAGCCGCAGCTCTTAAATCTGCCTCTTTTTGCTGCGCTAACTCCTCTGTCGCTCGTCCCCTAAAGGATGCGGCAATACAAATCTCAGCCCCTAACTCTCGCAGTACAACTCGAGGATCATTTGGATCTGGCATATCCGCCAAGGTGCTGCCTGCTGGCATAACAAAAGAAACGAACCATCCATTTGCATCAGCCTTTTGCGCAGCAATCACTGGCGCAGTCATTGCAATCTGTTCTGAATTCTTATTTCCCTTGGAGATATATTGAAAGAGAGAGCCAAAGGCCATCGTGCCCGCCGATGCGTAATCAGCGGCAATCTTCACCTCAGCAAGCACGCATGGCAGGTATTCACGTAATTCAAAATCCTTGTAAGTGCGTAAAACTTTAAACT
>Ga0315909_10001235_pt1 | contig 34383 bp, 51 predicted proteins | sample LakEriMetagenome_11_FD_203527 | JGI IMG/M metagenome (GOLD analysis project Ga0315909, IMG submission 203527) | Freshwater fungal communities from buoy surface, Lake Erie, Ohio, United States - Buoy 2 MA125 | ecosystem: Environmental > Aquatic > Freshwater > Lake | place: USA: Lake Erie, Ohio... | reverse complement strand
TTCGATCAGAACTCTGACGATGCTGAGAAGAACGTAATCCTAGTTCGTGTTGAAGAGAGAGTTGCTCTTCCTGTGTTCTATGACAACGCCTTCATTAAGGTAACTTTGGCTTCCTAATTAGGAATCACTAGTTTGAATTAAGAGCCTTGGATTTTTCCAAGGCTTTTTTATTATCTTTACAACATGGCAGGCTACGAATATAACGAAGATATGCTTGGCGATATATTGCCAGTATATGACTATCAAGGTGCAACAGGACTACAAGTAACTTTCACTAGTGAGGCTAGTTACGTTGAACCTTACAACATTGAGGACTTTAAGGATTACGCAAGGATTGACTTCGATACAGATGACAACTTGATTGCTTTGTTTCTAAAATCTGCAAGACAGAACATTGAGCAGTATATGCAGAAGTCTCTTGGTATCAGAACCATTAGGTTAATTGCTCTGCACCTGCCTAAGAACTACAAGTTGCCTTATGGTCCAATCACTTCTATCAGCACAGCAGGTTACACCTTATTTGGTGATTTGCTTAAAGAAGGTGGAAAAGACATTGACATTAGCTATGTAACCAATGCTAGTTTGGTAAACGAAGCAATAAAGCAAGCAATCTATCGTCAGGCGTATCACTATTATGAGTACAGAGAAGAGTATTCTAAGCCTGATTTGTTGAATGAGGTTAAATTGCTTGTAAATCCATACAGAAGAATTGTATTCCCATGATGCGAGAGAAAATTGCATTTAAGCGTTCTGTGCAGACTCAAGACCCTGTAACAGGTCAGTTGATTAACACGGTTTCTACTTACTACGAGCCTAAAGGAGCTAGTGTGCGAGAGATTAGTGCTAGTGCTGATACTGTTATACAGAAGCAGGACTTGAGTACGTTGATTGAGGTTGTAATAAGATACAATCCTTCTGTTGCCATTATCAATGGAGATCAGATTGAGTGGAGAGGTTTTTACTTTACTTCTATGGCTCCTAAAGTTGACCCATTGAGAAGGTATATTACTATACGAGCATTCTCTGCAATGGAAACAACTAACAGAAATGGCAGTCCAAGTTAAGGTAAGTGGGGTCAACATTCTATTACAAGACTTAGATAAGTACTCGAAGGAAGTTCAAGCAGGAGTCTACAAAGAAGTTCGTGGATGGGCAGAAAGAACTGAGGCTGATGCTAAGAGAGATGTTGCATTTGATACAGGAGCTTTGCAGCGTAGTATTCGTTCTGTAGTATCTCAGAATGGTCTTACTTGGATAGTTAAGGCAGGAGGTATTAATAATGTAGATTACGCACCTTACATAGAGTTTGGTACGGGAGTTGGTGTAGACCAATCTTTTTTACAGCAGTATGGATTAGTAGAATATGCAAGTCAATTTAGGGGAACTCAACCTCCATTTTCTCCTTTACCTGCTAGGTCATTTTTATACAAGAACGCTAGGATAGAGTTTGATAAGACTCTAGCAAACATCAAGAAACTATTACAACAAACATGATAAAACTTAAGGATTTAGCACAGATTGGCTTTCTAGCTTTTCTGTGTTTAGCAATCTGTTCAGGGATTGTAGAATTTGCTATTTGGCTTAATAAGCCATTTGCATACTTATTGTCGATTTCTATTGCTTTTTTAGTAATTTGGGGAGCAGTTGAAATCTACGAGCGTGCTAAATGAATTACCCAGATTCCATATTCTTATCTCGACATTCTTATTTTGAGAAGAGGTTTGCTCGTTTGATAAGAAGAGCGTTATCAGATCAGTACAATGAAATGGCTAATTTATTTGCCACAGGACAAGATATTGGCAAAGTTGATGACAATGGGTTAAGGATGGTTTATCAGGCCATGTATCAGCTTATTATGGAGGATGAGGGTACATTAACTTGGAACTCTATTGTTGCTCCGATAACTAGCCAAGAAATAACTACAAAGGACATATTTGATGAGGTTGCAAGTACTCTTAAACCTCAAGAGACAAGTGAGATGACTTCGTTTTGGAGAAGGCTTATGGATGGCTTCTTGCAGACATACATTATCTTTAGAATTAACGAAGTCCTTAGCACGGGTATTAAGCGTGTTACAGAGCTTATATCTAAGCAGAGAGGTCTAGGGTTAAGTGACCAAGAGATAACGCAGCTAATACGCTCTGTGGACCTAGAACTGCGTGCTAACACGATAGCAAGAACCGAGACTACCAATGCGATGAGCAAGTCACAGATATTTGCTTTAGAATCATCAGGATTGAATTGGGAGAAAGCATGGAAAGCTATGCGTGATGATAGAACTAGAGATTCTCACATTATGACTGACCCTAAGTTCTTTATTCCGTTGAAGGACAACTTTATTGTGCAAGGTCAACTTCTTGCCTATCCTGGAGATTCAACCCAAGGAGCTACACCTAATAACACAATTAATTGCCGATGCAGACTTGCCTTCCGACAGACAGGTTCAAGATTTGGATTTAATATCAATCGCTAAAAAAAACTTATCTTTGACTATGGATTTATCTAAAGCGTTAAAATCAGGTTACTATCAGGCTTTGTACCCCGAGATTGGTGTGCCTGTGTACGATGCTTTTTCTATTCCTGAGAATGCTGCTTACCCTTATGTGATTATATCAAATATCACGACAAACGAGATTCAGAACGCTGACTGCAAGAAGTTTAATGCTGAAGTTACTGTTGATATTGTAACAGGCTTTACTAGACCTACAGGCATGGATCAGGCTCTTGACATTGCCGAAGATATTGACGATATTATCAATCCAATGGACATGGATGACATAAACATCACTGCCTATGGATGGAGAGTTGGTGAGACTAGATTGAACTCTTCAAATAGTGTTCAGTTACGGACAGGTGAGTATTGGATTTATCGAAATATCCGAACTTACTTCCACATTGTAGTACCTTTTGATTAATTGATATTTTCTATTACCTTTGAAATAATAATTGATAACGACTATGGCTAACGAATTATTTAGTAAAGATATTGGTGTCTATGTTGACACATCTGCTACCTCAACTCCTGCTTGGAAATTGGCGGTATGCACTTCTTCTAAGTCTCTTTCAATCTCTGTTGGAGCTACTGAAATCAACAACGATTGCACTGGTGATTTCGTAGAGAACCTCCCATCTACTGCTTCTTGGACTATGTCTTTTGAAGGAGATGTGAATACAGACCCAGGAGTAAACGAAGTTTCTGCATCTGACATATTCGGTTATGTTGTTGCTCGTGATGTTAAGAAGTTTAAGTTTGCTACTGCTGATAACAGCTACCTAAGATATGGTGAAGGTTTTATCTCCCAATTTGACGAGACTGCTACAGCTCCTGAATATCAGACATTCTCTGTAACCATCACTGGTTCTGGACCTATTGCTGATACTATCTAAGAATTTCCTGTTTTCCGTGTTTGTGTTTAGTTAAAGCCCCTCGTTATGAGGGGTTTTTTTTTTGGTTTTAATTACTAAATTTACGGCATGACAGGAATCATGAAACTAAACATCGGAGGTCAGGAAAGAACCTTGCGATTTAACAACTTTTCAGCCATAGAATTGGCTAAGATAATTTACAACGGAGAGCAAGCTAATTTTGAAACTGAGGACTTGCTAAATCGAATAATGAAACTCAATGAAGAGAATCATTATTTGTTGGTTAAAACATTAATCTACGCAGGACTTATTGGAAATGACTATGTTGTTGGTTTTTCTAAGACTGCAACAGCAGAGCAGGTAGGTGAGTGGATTTCCGAGCTAAGTGGAGATGAAATTTATTCTGTGTGGAATACTTTTTGGAAATCTATGGGTGTTGATTTACCTGCTATTCAAGAACTAGAGAAAAACTCTGTTGCTGAAAAAAAAAATCAACGTGGTATGAAATCTGCCAAGAAATCTTTGGAGAAGTAGGCATACTTCCTAAAAATTTTTATGAAATGACTTTTGCAGAGACAATACTTACTCTGAGAGGGCATCATACATCTCAGTCTAGGGATTGGGAGAAGTATAGGTTAGTAGCCTATCAGGTTTACACTTCTATTCCTAAGAAAAGTGCTAATAAGTCAATTAAGCAGTATTTTCCATTACCTACTGATGGTGGTGGGGTTAAACTTGATGCAGAGCTTATCAAGGCTCGTAGAAAGTACTTCTTAGATAACATGGCTAAAAATTAGTATTTTTGAGTCATGAACGAACTTCAGATACGCCTAACTGCCGATATTCAAGGACTGCAATCTGCCATAAATAAGGCCAAGCAGACTTTAAAGTCATTTGAATCAGAAACTTCTACTGATTCTGAGAAATCAAATGTAGGTTTTAGACGCAAGATAGGTCTTATCGAACAGCTTACTGCTAAGGCGAAGCAGTTAAAGGTTTCTATTACTCAAGCTACTAATGAGCAGCAGATTGCTTCTTTTAATGCAGAGCTTGAACAAACTAACATTGAATTAGCGAGGCTTAATGCTTTAGGTAAAAGTTTTGCAAATACTTCAACTCAATCATTTGATAAGTTTAGAGTATCAGCAGGTGCAGCTAGTGGATCAGCTATTGCATTTAATAGAATTATTCAGGATGCTCCGTTTGGAATTATTGGTGTTGGTAACAACATTCAGCAGTTTGCAGAACAATTAAGTGCTTTAAAAACAACTACTGGAAGTACTGGTGCTGCTTTGAAATCTTTTTTTAGCAGTTTAATTACTCCTGCTAACCTTGCTATTTTAGCAGTGTCTGCTGTTACTACTGCATTAACTTTCTATGCTCTTAATGCAGAGAAAACAAAATCTCCTGTACAAGAACTTACAGAAGCACAGGAAGAGTTTAATAAATCACTTAAAGATACCAATGCTTTATTGGCTCAAGATTTATTAAATAAATTACTTAAAGATGTAGGTTTATTAAGGACTGAAAATGTTGGAGGTAAATTAATTGATGTACCTGCATTTGAAACAGCAGGTCAAGTTGTTGACGCTTTGTCAGGTAAAATTAATAGACTTAGAAAAGGTGAACTTGAGTTATTAGAAAGATTTCTTACAGAACAGATTTCAACTGCAACTAGAGATTTTGCTAATTCTAATTCTGCTTTAGAGAAATCATTAGCAACTGAACAAATTGGTTTATATAGAGGTCTTTTAGAAAAGGTAAATCAGCAATTAGGATTTTATAAAGATGTAACAAAAGAAGCTACAAAAGAAACAGAAACATTTTTTGATTTACAAGCTGAATTAACTGATAAACAAACAGATTATTTAGATAGATTAATTGAAAAGTATGGTGGTTTAAAAAAGGCAATAGAAGAATCTCCAGCTATTGAAGTTGATGAAACCCAATTACAAGGTTTAGAATTACCTGGAAAACAAGACCCAGGTATAGTAGAGAGATTAGAAAAAGAAATAGCTCTTTATGAATCCTTAAAAAGAGTAACTAGTGACCCTGGTCAATTAGAAAAATATAAATTAAAACTTTCTGAATTAAGAAATGAATTAGCTTCAGTAAATGGAGAACAAGTAAAAAGTAATTTAGAAATAATTGTTGATGCTTTTAGTTCTCTCGGTGCAGGGATAGCTGCCTCCTTAGATATTGGAGATAGAGCATTAAGAGGTTTTGTAACTACATTACTTTCTTCAACTCCAAAAATTATTGCAGCAATTATTCAACAATCTGCGGCAAATAAAGCAGCCGCTGCATCAAACATAGCAACAGACAAAGCTGAATCAATATCTAGTGGTATAAAGCAAGGAACTAAATTTGCTGAATCATTAGGCCCTGTAGGTCTTGCGTTACTGCCTGTATTGATAGCTGGAGCTGTCGCTGTAATTAGTTCTGCATTTGGTAAAGCTTCAGGAGGAGGTTCAGTATCTTCTAGCACAGGATCTAGTTACACCAATAGAAGAGAATTTGGTGGTCCTGTATCTAAGGGCAGAGCTTACATTGTAGGAGAACGTAGACCTGAGTTGTTTGTTCCTAACACCAATGGAATTATCGTGCCTCAGTTGCCATCTATGGACTACTCAGGTGCTTCGATGGCGGCATCGAACTACGGGGTAGACATTAGACTAAAAGGTCCTGATGACTTGCTATTCTTCGTAGAGCAAGCTCAAATAAGAAGAGGATTGAGATAAAAAAAACCTTGGTCATAAACCAAGGTCTTTACAAACTCAAAACCCAATAAAACTATGTTACTCTTTTCTTAAATCCTGCAATCTTGCGGACTACATCTTCATCAATCTCGTAGTTGATGCAAGTCCTTTCGATTAATTCTTCTGTTATCTCAGGGCTTTTAGACCTGATTTCAGCAATCGTCTTAGCGATTATAGTACTGCTTTCGTTTAGTGTTCGTCTCATTATGACCCAATAATACTAGATTGAAAATTCTAAGTCAAGAGAATCCTTATTTTTTTTCGTATTTTTGACCAATGGCACAATATAGATTCAGCTGGGCAATAGTTAACGGAACAGGTACGATAACTGTCAATAGTAATCCTCCTGAGCTATTCTACGAGGAAGGTACTAGCTTAACCATTCTAGGGACCTTTGATTCAGGGTTTAGCCTTATTGGTTATGACATAAATAATGGATTTTTAATTTCAGGCACAAACCCTTGGACATTTACCATGCCATCAAGGGATGTTAAACTTAGGGTTAATCTAACAGGTACCTTTACCCCTAGCGATACAGATTACGAACTAAAGTACTTTTCTGAAACTGAGGATCAGTCTCTTCAACTTATCAGACTAGAGATTTATGAGTACGGGTATATAGGTGCTGCTACTGAAAAACAAACAGCAGGTTTTCAATTCCGATGGGGAAACTTTGGTGCTGATGAGATTGAGCCGATAGTTAGAAGTTTCTTGAACTTTGGATTAGTAGGTACCCGTGACGAATACTTTGAAATTCTTGAAGGAGGCTATAGAAAGTGGCAGGTTAAGTTGCTTATTGATGGTGACTTATTTTGGGAAGGCTACATCAACAACTCTACTTTAACTATCAATGAGGTAGGCATTACAGAAGTCATGGAGTTCACAGCTTCTGATGGATTTAACTCTTTTGATTCTAAGAGAGTAAACGAGCAGTATTTCGATGGATTCTCAGGCAATACATTTGTTGGTGGTTTCTTTGGTGCATTGAGTCAGACATTTCCATTGCTAAGACCAATCCACATGGCTTGTGAGATTTACGAGACTAGGCTTGATACTAACGATGGTGTATTTGAACAGCTACTAATTCCTTCCAATGCTGTGTTTACAGATGGTGAGATACCTTTGTATCTTTCAAGTAATGGCATTACTGAGAACACATCTGTTTATATTTCAGAGTTCTTAGAGGCATTGCTAAAACCATTTCTTTGCAGAGTATTCTTGTGGAAGAATGAGTTTTACATCATTTCTTTGCCTGAGTTAGCCAAGGATAGTTACAGGCTATTTAACTACAACACAGACGCTACTAGAGAGGGTATTACTACCATAACTCCTGGGATGGATGTCTCCTGCAAGTTTACAGCAGGACAGCGTACAGGCAGACCTGTTTACACCGAGTTTACAGGAACGCTAGAGCTTGGTGTATTAGATTACTCAGCTCGTGGAGGTATCTATGAGGAGCCATTTTCTGTAGATTCTTGGGAGTTTAATTTACCAGGAAGTGCATATCCAGGCGTTTATCAGCTTAGAGTTTGGAACTACATTAGTGCTATTCCTAGTGGTCAGCCTGCATCTTATCCTACAGGAATTAACCCTGCAAGGATTCAGTATGTTGCTGATGCTTTAGGTGAGTATTGTAAAATATGGGGAACTTCTGCTGTAAGTGGAACTGCTGACACTTATTTGTCATTTATAGAGCTTGATACTACAAGAACAGGTCAAGCCATTCCTATTGCTCAGGACTTGGCTAATACATTAAGCTTTCAAATTGAGTTTATCTTTGAGCCAAGATTTAGTGGAGATTTACCAAGACCAAACACGTTTGCAGGAGTTTTGATAAACATCGGATCTAGCTACCTATCATTTGATGGGGTTGACGTGTTTACATGGACAAATACTTTTACAATCATGCAGTTCCCTATGGGATCAATGTATGCTTGGAATAAGCTAGATATTACTAACGTAGTAGTACCTGAAGATGGCAATGTCATTATCAGGCTATATCAGACCATTACAACCAACTCAGCTTCTGTAGATAAGTACACAGTAGGCTATAGAAATATGTCGCTTAAAATCGAGGAAAATGATTCCTTTGCGACTGCTGAAATATCAGAAAAATTTGTAACAGATGAATCGTACTCAAACGTATATCCCGATGTCAAGTTTAAAATCGGTGATGTTGACACAGAGAACTCGAGCAGTGCTATACGGCTCGACTTGGTTGGATATGGGTATCCAAATTCTCAGAATTGGTCTAGGGATGGTGTCGAATCAGTACCACTAATACAGATATTCCTTCAGGAGTTAGCAAACATCAAGGGTAAGCAGAATCCTAGATTGATTTTGACATTGCCTAGAAACGCTGCCAATCCATTGGAGATTAAGCCCTATCAGAACATCGAATACGATGGGTACTATTGGATGGTAGTTGCAATGGAGGTAGATTTAATGGCGAATAGTTGGAGATTAGAATTAGCAAGATTAGAAGAAATAGGAAGTTAATATGGCAGACGTACCAGGTAAATTTTATAGAGCGACCAAAGTAAGAACAGGCGTTTCTCCGAGTAGTGCAGGGTCTATTGAAGGCGAACCATTACCTCCTGTTAACCCTCCAGGCAGTTCGTTGAACTCTGTTGGGCTTACCATGCCTTCTGCGTTTACTGTCTCTAATTCTCCTTTGACTGCTAACGGAACTATAGGTGTAGCAGGTGCAGGAACCGTTTCACAATATATTCGAGGCGATGGTAGCTTAGCTGACTTTCCTGAGTCTAGCGGTGGAGGAGGTTCTGTAAGTTACTACTTGAACGGATCTGTAAACCAAGGAACTATTGGAGGGGTTGCATACAAGGAGTTGAATAAAGTTCCTATTCTTGGAGCGGGTACCGACTTTACAATTAATGCTGACGGCTACATTGCTTCGTTTATTACGGATGCTGGAGACCCAAATTTGCTAGAAATCCCTGGTGGTAACTGGAACTTTGAAACCTACTTCAGCTCATCATCAAGTGGAGGTACACCTACATTCTATGTAGAGCTTTACAAGGTAAATGCAGGAGGTACGGCTACTTTGATAGCTTCAAGTAGTACGTCCCCAGAATTAATTGCCTTTGGCACCAACTTAACACCTTACTTTTCTAGCCTTGCAGTTCCTACAACTACGCTTGCGTTAACAGATAGGCTTGCGGTTCGCTACTATGTTACGCACAGCGGTAGAACGATTACGCTGCATACTGAGAATAATCACCTATGCCAGATTATTACCACGTTTACGACAGGATTAACTGCGTTGAATGGCTTGACTGCTCAGGTGCAGAACTTTGCGGTAGGAACCACAGGAACTGACTTTAACATTGCGAGCGCAACCGCTACGCATACGTTTAACCTGCCTACTGCATCGGGTACGAATCGAGGTGCTTTGAGTAGTGCGGATTGGGCCTTGTTTACTCAAGCATATAACGATAAGATTAACTCGGCTGCAGTTACAGGAACGACTACTAAGACGTTGACTTTAACGCAGCAAGATGGCGGAACGATTACTGCCTCTTGGAGCGATTTAAACACCGATGCTGTTCTTAGCGTGTTTGGCAGAACAGGCAATGTTATAGCTGTAAGCGGAGACTACACGACTGCACAGGTTACTGAGAGTGGTAATTTGTACTACACAGACGCTAGGTCTCGTGCTGCGTTGTCGTTTGCCGCAGGTAGCGGAGCGTACAACACTAGCACAGGGGTAATAACAATACCTACAAATAACAATCAGATTACTAATGGTGCAGGGTATATAACAAGTGCTGCTTTAAGTGGGTATGTGCAAGGTTCTGGAACAACTAACTACTTGCCTAAGTTTACAGGAACGTCTACGATTGGAAATAGTTTAGTATTTGATTCAGGTTCAGATATTAGAATAAATACAGCCTCAAACATTAACGCAACTTTTGGCGTTGCAAAATCATTAGGCAGAGACATAGCAAACTTTACTAACGTAACAGATGCTGATTTAACTATTACAACTTCTGAATCTGGAGCAGCTATTAAATTTGCAAGAATAACACCTTCAGTAAGTGGACAACCAATTCAATTAGGTGTAAATAATAATAACGTTTTAATTGGAACGACCTCAGACAACGGAGCAAGGTTGCAGGTTAGTGGGGGTGATTTAACGGTAAGAAAAAATAGTTCACTTACTAACCCAGAATCAGATATAGGATTTTATAATTCTTTTATTAATACTAATTCAACTGTAGGGACGGCTTCAGCAATATCTTTAGGGTCAAACTCTAATTTTGGAGTAGTAATTTATGGCCAATTAGTAAACAATTCCACTAATGAACATTTATTAGGCTTTCAAACTAGAAATAGCTCTGGAAATGGTGGAACTAGAATGGTAATTACAGGAAGCGGCAGCGTGGGGATTGGGACTCCGAGTCCGAGTGCTTTATTGCATTTAGTTCAAAATACTTCCAATCTTAATTTGTATTTGCAAAATACTAATGGTAGCGGAAAAACTTGGGCATTAAATTCAGATTTAAATGGTTCGTTTAACATACATGATACTACTGCAAATAGATTAACTATATCGACAACAGGCGCAGCGACCTTTAGCAGTAGTGTGACGGCTAATACATTACTTACCGTAAATACTCCAGCATCTGGTAGTGGCGTTATATTTAGGCATGTAAGTGGAACAAATAATCCGGGATTATTTATTGAAACGGTAGAATCATCAAGAAATGTAAGATTGACTGCATCTGGAAGTTCTGTGTCTGGTCAATTATTGCAACTTGGAGCAGAAGGAAATGCAGGTGTTTTAAATATAGGTGCAACCAACGTTGGGATTGGGACACCGAGTCCGAGTTCATTACTTCAGTTAGAAGCATCAACTCCTTTTTTAACAATAAAAGGAACAGGTAGCGGAGAATTTGGACTTAAAATTTTAGATGCTAGTGCATCTTTGGCAGGTTTAACTTATAGTTCAGTAACAGGAGAGCAAAGATTAAATGGCGCACAATCATATGTTTACCAAACATTCTATGCAGGCGGAAGCGAAGCAATGCGCATATTTGCTGGCAGAAACGTCCACATTGGTCCTACTCCAGTCTCCGACAACGGAGCAAGGTTGCAGGTTAGTGGGACGGCTACGGTTAGTGGAAATGTGACAATAGGAGCTGCCACAGCTGCAACGAATGTAAAACTAATTTTTAATGGCGTAGCAAGTAAAGCTGCTGGAATTGAATTTCAACAAAGCGGAACACCACAATGGTACATAGGTAATGGTATAGCATCGGAAGACAATAATTTTGAATTGTACAATAGTAATGGTACTATGGCAATGAAGATTATTAAATCAACAAATGCTATAAACTTTATTGGCGCAGCGACCTTTAGTGGTCTTGCAGGCTCCGGCAATCGCATTGTAGTAGCTAACTCAGGAGGTACTCTTATATCAGCTGTTATTGGCTCAGGTCTAGCCTTTGATGGAACGACTTTAACTGCGACAGGTGGTAGCTCAGGTAGTATATCAGGTAGTGGTACAAGTGGAACGATTGCTTTATTTACAGGTAGTACTTCAATCGGAAATAGTGTTATTACTCAGTCAGGAGGAGATATAAGAATACAAACATCAGCTGATTATGGGGCAACTTTATCAGTTAATAAAGTAGCAGGCAGAAATATAGCAAATTTTAGCAATGGTTCGGATGCTGATTTAGTTTTTAACGTATCCGATTCAGGTGCTGCAAGCAAGTTTGCAAGAATAACACCATCAGTAAGTGGTCAACCTTTACAATTAGGTTTAAATAATAATAACATCTTGATTGGAACGACATCGGATAATGGTAACAGGTTAAGAGTAAACGGTACAATTTTCTCCGATAGCAGCGTTACAGCCACCTCCTTCTTTGAATCATCTGATTCTACCTTAAAAACATTGATAGCTGATAAATACCAAGCTAAAGGAATTGACTCTGTTGTTGCCAAGCTATACATAAAGAACGGCAAGGAGGAACTAGGTTACTTTGCACAGGACTTGCAAGGTGTATTGCCAAGTGCAGTTAGCAAAGGTTCTGACGGACTATTAAACCTTTCATACCGAGAGGTACATACAGCAAAAATTGCTTACTTAGAAGAAAAAATTAAACAACTAGAAAAGAAATATGAAAACAATTGAACCAGTATCCATTTGGGACAATGGAACCGTACAAGAAGCGAAGATTCTTAATGCTTACGCTGTAAATGTCACACTTAGCTCATCAGCTACGTTCTACTATCAGCTATTTGCTGAGACTGCTGAACTAGCAGTTGGCACGCAGTTAGCGCAAGGCAACTTAACCATGACAGGCGAAGCCTATACTCAATGGGAAATGGATGACTACGCATGGGATTGGGTTGCACAGCAGTTGAACCTAACCATTACAGGTGACTATGTGCCGCCTGTGCCTCCTGCTCCAGAGCCTACACCAACTCCTGAGCCAACTCCAGAGCCTACACCAACTCCTGAACCTGAAACAGAAGGATAATGCCTTGGAATGATTTAGCTAACAATCAGACTATCTCTTTTACAAATCTAAAAGATAGTGTTGATACAGGTGTGTTTGCTCAAAAAACTACTGTGCCTGTAAGCAATGAACAGATTACTAAGTCTGAGGCAGATACTTACGTTTGGATTGATAATTCTTTTGGTCCTTATGCCTCTAAAACAAGTAATCAGTTGGTGGTTAAATCTAACTTGCAATGCGCTGTTCCTGTTACTAACACAACAAATTTGGAATGGTGGGGGATTGCTAACAATGAAACAACATCAAGTCCAATTCAATTAATTGTAGGACAAAACAATAATGCTGATGGTAGGATATTTAGATCTACTGATTATGGAGCTAATTATTCTTCTGTTCTCTTAATTAATGATTTTCTAAGAGGTATAAAATTTGCTCCAAATTTTCGACATGCTAGTTATTTAACAGTTACTCCTTTTGTAGCAGTTGGAGAAGGTGGTAGAATTGTAACAAATTCAGTTCAAGACGCCACTTCTTGGATTACAATTTCATCTCCTACTGTTCAAAATTTATTTGATTGTTCGTTTAATCTTCTTGGAAGGGGAGTAATTGTAGGATTAAATAGGATATTGAGAACAAATACAGATTATAGAATAAATGCTTGGTCTATTGTTAATTCGGTAGGTGCTGCATGGACAAGTGTAGCAAATGATGGCTATAATTTTGTTGCTGTTGGTTTAAATGATTCAGTAATTACTGCAGGGCCATTAGCAACTACTTGGACTGTGCGAAGTATGCCTCCATTGTCTCCTTTAGGTATAGATTTGTACGCGGTTACCTATCATACTGACGGATATTTTTATGCAGTTGGAAATGGCTCAGGAGCAGTAGGTGCATATATAATGAGGTCTTCTGACCAAGGCGTGAACTGGTCAGCATACGTCCCAACTGGATATGATTTGTTTACTTCTGTTCTATTCAGTATAGAATCTATAAACGGAAGATTGGTTATTGGAGGTATTAATTATCAATATCAAATAAGAGATAATGTAGTGACTAGATGTGGAGCAACTTCAGGTGGTGTAGAAATAATCTGGAATGATATTGTTAAAGATGCTGCTACATCAAGTGGATTTGACATGGCAGGAGAAGGACGTTTTGGTCCTTCAGGAGCATACAGCAATTTTTAATTCCTATATTGCACAGCAATTAAACTTAACACTTATATGAAAGTAAACTTAGCAGTTGCCGTTACAGACATTGAAGGCAACAAAATTCCTAATGAATCTGGAGAACCAATGCTTCTTAGCAAGCTAGTGGGTAACGCTCTATTCACCGCGGAGGACAAAGATGACCCGATTCGAGTTTATGAGTTGGCCAAGAAAATCTACTACTCCGATGGCGAGATTGAGATGACCAAAAGCGATGCCGACCTAATCAAGGAGAAGGTCAAGGCTAAAGGGTTTACTGTGCTTATTTTAGCACCGCTCTACGAGGCTTTGAGCGAAAAGTAATGGTAACGGTCAACGACCGCATCAGGGGGCTTAAAACAGCCCCTTTTTTTATTGCTTTAAAATGCCTTATTTTTGATAAACGAAATGCAATTACTAAAATGAATATACTGCAAAAGGATGAGATAGGCGTTCCATCGACCTTGGTGGCCATTTTCGCAAATGTTTTCCAAGCGATAGGCGTGGATTTTATCAACGTAGTATTCACGATGTCTATTTCTGTGCTGTCAATCGTGTACTTGGTTTACAAGATTAAAAACGAAAAGGCAATTTTTGACAAGAGAAAAGATGAAGAAGGGAAGTAGCTCGCAACTAAAGCCAACGTCTTTTGGTAAACGTAGAGAAGGCAAGGCTAAGAAGTCCTATTCTAAGGCATTAAATAAACCTAAAAAATACAGAGGTCAAGGCAGATGAAGTTTTTGAGTTGGTTAAAAGGGTTTTTAAGCGAAAACGGAGAAGCATCTAGCAAGCGTCTTGTAGGTGTGATAACTGCAATAACTTTGTCCTATACTCTTTTAAATAATCAAAACGAAGCATTAGTATTTTCTGTTGCTGCTCTTTCTGCTGCTGCCTTGGGAATTACTGCTGCCGAAAAGATATTTAGAAAATGAAAATCAGCACGCACCTAAATTTAGCAGAAGTTACACGTAGTGACGCAGCAAAAAGACACGGCATCGACAATACGCCAACGGCTGAGCATTTGGAGAACTTTAAGCTACTAGCCGAGAAGGTATTTGAGCCTATCCGATTGCATTTCAAGACACCTATATTTATCAGCTCAGGTTACAGGTCTAAAGCTTTAAATGATTTTATTAAAGGCAGTGCTAACTCTCAGCACTGCAAAGGAGAAGCCATTGACATCGATATGGATGGCAGCAACTCAGGGGTTACTAATAAGATGATATTTGACTTTATCGTGTCTCGCTTAGAGTGGGATCAAATTATCTGGGAGTTCGGGACAGATACTAACCCTGATTGGGTTCATGTTAGCTATTCTAAAGAGAAAAACAGAAAGCAGAAGCTTAGAGCAGTTCGCTCAGGTGGGAAGACCACTTACATAAACATTCCATAGATGGAACTAACTAAAATCGCACGAAATGTGCATTCTCTTTTGTTATCGAAAGAGGAAAACAGAATAGCTCTTTTATCTGACATACATTGGGATAATCCTAAGTGCGACAGAAAGATGCTAAAGTCTCACCTAGAGTATTGCAAGGAGAACGACATTCCAATCTTTATCAATGGAGACTTCTTCTGCCTTATGCAGGGAAAGTATGACCCAAGGAGAAATAAGAAAGACATTCTCCCTGAGCATAACAAGGCAAACTACATAGATGCAGTAATTGAGGATGCCGTTGAGTATTGGAGTCCTTATGCTCATCTGCTAACTGTTATCGGCTACGGAAACCACGAGACGGCTATTATTAAAAACCTAGAAACTGACCCGTTGCAAAGATTCGTTGACTTGTTGAACTACACGAATAAGACAAATGTGCAGACAGGAGGTTACGGAGGTTGGTTGGTATTAAGGTATTTATATTATGAGAGTACTATTCTAAGCAAGAATATAAAGTACTTTCACGGATCAGGTGGAGGCGGCATAGTTACAAAGGGAGCTATAAACCTTACTAGAGCATTGGAGATGTACGAGAACATGGATGTGTTTATTATGGGTCATATTCATGAGAATGCAAGCCGAAATGATGTTCGAGAGACAATGGAGTACAACACAGGCAAGCGAAGTTATGAATACCTGCACAAGCCGATTCACCTTGCCATCACTGGATCGTACAAAGAGGAATACCAAGACGGTGCCTTTGGTTGGCACGTGGAACGAGGTGCGCCTGTTAAACCAGTAGGGGGAAGGATTCTCATGCTACATGGTACAAGAGACAGGATAGATGGTAAGCAGAATTATGAATTATTGATTGACAGCTGTAAATTTCCGCTATGAAAGCTACACTTACATTTAACCTTCCTGAGGATGAGGATAAGTACTGCGATGCTGTAAATGCTTCTAAGATGCATTCTATTCTATGGGATGTGGACCAATGGCTTCGTGCTAAGATGAAGTACGAAGAACTTAGCGATGGTCAATATGATGCATTTAAGGAAACAAGAGACCACCTTCGTAGGTTATTAATTGAAGAGAATATAGACATAGACAAATAATGCCACTACCTAAGCCAAAACCGAAAGAGACTCAATCAGAGTTTATTTCAAGATGTATTTCTGATCCTATCATGGGTCGTGAGTTCCCTGATAGAGATCAGAGAGCTGCTGTATGTTATTATCAGTTTACCAATGGAGGACAAGGAAAGAATTAAGATAGCTACTCTATCATTTATGATAGGTGTTGTACTTGCGTTTATTGTGTTCCCTAAACCAAAGTATGAGGAGATCTATAAGTTTACTACGAAGGTAAAAACTGACACAATTTACTCTCGAACTATCGACACGGTTTATGTCCCTAAAAACAAGATAAAAACAGAGTTTCTTAGGGATACAATACTAATTGATTTTAAGCCACAAATTAGCCTGTTTGAGACTACTTTCCCTTTCGAGTATGGAAGTACTAAGGTAAGAGGAGAAGTCCTCGGAGAAGTGCTTAAAATGACCGCTACGAGCGACTACAATATCCCTGTGGTAACTAATACGATAACCAACACAGAAACTAGGACAATTATTCAGAAACCGAAAGGAATTTATCTAGGTGGAGTGGTTAGTTCCAAAATGGAACTTGGTGCTAAAGTTGCCTATTTGGACAACAAGTACTTGTTTGAATACCAATACCAGCCTTTCCAAAAGGTACATCAGATAGGCGTTTCTAAAAAGTTATTTTAAAAGTTAACAATTTCCGAATTATATAATCTCATCTCGCAACTCTTGTTGCAACTTCTTTACTAGCTCCTGCTTTTCTTTGACATCACGCCATCCGTGAGTTGGCTTAGGCTTAGAGTCTGAAATCTTTAACAGAACTAGGTAGCCAATCAGGTCATTAACCACATCCTCATCGTCTTTATCTAGTGATCCGTTCTTAATTCGCTTGAGCTTGTCATCTATGCGAACCAATAGTCCTTCTTTTGCAGACAAATGACTAAATACTCCTAAAGGTTCTAGTGCTGAGTTGCCATATTTCTGATTCTTTGCTATCAGCATTTCCTGAATCTCTCCAAGGACTTTGTAAACCTGTTCGTGAAAAGTCATAAGTGTAGTTCTATAAATTTAATCCACCAATAAGCTAGGGCCATAATTAAACTTATGAACCCTAGCCGCATGGAGACCTGTTTAATTTTATTTAAAGAATCTTTTAATGACACTTTCTTTCTGTTCCTTGTGGAGGTAGAGCTTCTGTCTGAGAATTTCAATAAGCTCTATAGCTATGTGATTATCAATAACAGCTATGTTTTCTCTGTAGTCAATAACGAGTTTTCCTGTTTCCTCATCGACATAGAAATCTAAGTCTTCGTATTTGTATTTAATCATCTGTAGTTGTGTGTTAGGTGTCTCTGTATTAGTTCTAGTTTTATTATATACCGAGGGTTCTGTAGCAGTTCTGCAAGCCTTGGCTCTACAGCACCACAGAAGTAATTGTAGAAGATGTCGCCTGCTTCAGGGTGATCTTCCATCTCCATGTCTGCCTTAATGCCGTTGCGTTCACAGAACACGCACGATCTAACAGCCCTCTTGATTTGGTCCTTTGAGTATTTCATCAATAACTGAGTTTAGGTAAGTAACGTAGATTGCTAGAATTAGTGCAAACATTCCGAATCCTACGCTTACAAGCCATAAAGCTACGCAGAATCCTATTGCTACGTTTAAGAATTTTAGAATTTTCCAAAGTATTGGTTTCATTTAGGTATGAATTTTATGGGTTCATCAGTTACATTTCCATTGTAATCTAGCAGTTTACCATCTTTTTCAAACCATACTTCAACGTGCTTGCTTCTATAATTTTGCACTAGGACCTTAATCTTATCCTGCACATCCTCTAGGGAGAGCCACTCCCCGTGACCAATATCCTGCCACGGGGTGTACTCATTGAATTTATTGATAAACCTACGTTTAAGCGTGTAATCAGAACGGCAGGCTGCTTTCCGTTTGGGCATACTCTTTTTTACTTACATGACCTGCTTCTTTCTTCTCAGCAACTACAGAAGGCTTGTTGTCTGACCAGAATACCTTTCCTGATCCTGTGTAGAACTTAGGCTTCTTAGCTTCTCTGTCCTCTTTGGACTGCGATACATAAGAGTTTACATTCTGACCCCATTCGTTTGCTGTGTCGTTCTGACTAATGGTGATTGATACACCTTTTAGACCTTTTGCCTTTACTGTGTTTAGTAAAGTTTCTAGTGTTTCCTGCTTGAGAAAAATCTCAGATAAATTTGCCATAATTGTTGTTTTTTAGTTTGTGAAGTAATAATAATTGTTTCATTTTAAAGATTCTAGGAATTGGTCATATTTTTTCATGAAGTCATCGAAGTTTTTAACTATCCAGTACTGACCTCCTGACTTTTCTATGTTCTCCTGATAGACTTTCTGATCTTGACTCTGCCTGTCCTTGCCTATCTTGACCTCTATTTTTACCGACCTTCCAAGGATTGTAGCTGAAATATCTGCTGATCCTTTGGTTGATGTTGACTTGCCCCAAGTCATAGATCCGATGGTCTTGGTTCTTCCAATTACATCGGTCACTTGCTTTCGGTTGTCGATTGGTCTACCCATTGTGTTGATACGCTCTGCTTGGTATCCACTTAGCTCTAGGAACTCCTTGACGCACTTGGTTAGTCCATTGGCTGTCTTATCCTCGTACTTCGGTGTTGATATAGCATACTTCGGCACATTGGGATAAGATTCTAGCATCGACTCTTGCTTGAGTTGTTTTAGAATGTCAAGTGGTTTCATATAGATAGTTGCTTATCAAGTTGATTGTACTGCTCGATTGCTTTAAATATCTGATAAACTACTTGGGGAACTATTGCGTTTCCACCGGCTTTTATTGATTCTTGTCTCCATTTAGAAAAGCTAATAGAGTCCAATCTGTCGGAAAGCCCATCATCTCCATCACAAATTGGGGGGACAGTTGGGAACATTTGGAAGTCTGCTCCTGGTAATTTATTGCGTCTTTTAATGAGTTTGTCATTGGGTTGTGACCTTCCCTCGGAGCGTTGCCTCTCCTCCCGGCATTCATGTCCGATACTGTCGGAGTCGGAAGCATTGTAGGCAATAAACCAAATTCTATCCCTTCTGTGCGGGGCGTTAACGGCACAAGCTGGAAGTAAAAACGGTGTGACTTCGTAGCCTTCAGCTTCCAGGTCAGCCTGCACTTCGTCGAATACCAACCCTCCATTCCAATTAGTAAGCCCGCGAACGTTTTCGCCCACAACCCAGGTCGGTTGAATCTCCCGAATTGTTCTAAGCATCTCAGGCCAGAGGTGTCTCTCATCCTCTTTTCCAAGTCTCTTTCCTGCGGATGAGTATGGTTGGCAAGGGAATCCGCCTGTAAGGATGTCAATTGTTCCTCTGTGAATAGAGAAATCTGTTTTTGTGATGTCATTGTAAGTAATTGCTTTTGGCCAGTAATATTTTAAAACTTTTTGTCCGAACTCATTCCATTCGCAATGGAAAACGTTTTCCCAACCCATCCATTCTGAGGCTAAATCAAAACCTCCAATTCCGCTAAATAATGATCCGTGTCTCATACTAAAAAGGCAAATCAAAAGCCTCTAAATGCAATACAGGATTCTTATAGTCAGTTCCAAACCTGCTTAGGTATTGAAATGCGAGTACCCTATTGTCTTCTCTCATCTTTAGCCAAATCCCTTGGGTGTAAGTCTTATCATAGTCTCCAGGTCTCTGCTCCATAAACTTATCCCAGAATACTTCAAATGGGATTTCCGTAATCTCGTCTAGTGCTTCAATCATTGCTTAAATCTTTAAATGTGATAGGATACTGAGATAGGTAAGGTAATACTGCTTCTAGCTTAGCAAACTTTATGTATGCACCATTGACATCTAAAGCCTTTATCTGATGTATCAGAATCTTTGGCTCTCCTTTTACTTGGTCAAATGAGTATCTCACAATCTCAAATGAACCTAATTGTTTTCCGTTAATTATCATTTTTTCAAGTGTTTATATATCGTTGTTCTACTTACATTCAGCATCTCGGCAAGCTCCGACCTGTTAAAGTCAGGTATGGCTTCCTGAATCTGCTGTATCTTTCTTTCAATCGACTCATTCTTTAATGAGCGAACCAACTCGTTTAGCTCTGAACTCTCAATCGAGTTAATCTTAATCTTTTTAGACATGGCAATGAAGTAATTACTCAACTTCTCTGCCTTTAGGAGACTATCCTTGCTTACCCAATCAAAACCACTAGAATTATTGTAAGCAGTAATCGAATTAATAATCAGAGCGAATCTAGGGATGTAAGCCTTCTGCTTACTCAACATACTCTTGACATACTCAGAAATATCATCTGAGTTCTGCATATCCGTAATGTTGTTAAATATCCGTTCCCATTCCTGCTCTGCTTCCGTATCAAATCGTATCACTCTAGGCTCAATCTCACCGAACTTATTGAACTGCAAGACTTCTTTTCTTATGAGGTTATAGAACTGCGACATATAAGCCTCGTACCAATCCAATACTTCCTGATCTATCGCATTCCTGTTATAATGCTCAATGTCCTTATCAGGATAGCAAACAAGCAATCTATCTAGGAATCCATTGTCCTTGTTCTCCAAGGTAGAAATCTGCGAGAATATCCCAGGCTGTATGCCTCCAAGAACAGGAATCAATGGCGATTGAATAAAGCTACTCTTTGCAGTCTTTCGAGTCATGATAGCCTCCTGATTCGACCAACATGACAGCCAAAACTCTAGGTCAGAGCCAGGCTTGTACTTGTTCATGTCCTTAATCCATCCGTTTAGCTCATCCTTAAATACTGCAATGCCTACTGCGTTCTCCTCATGTAAATCCGCCAATGCCTCCACAGTCACATCGTTCACAATAATCTGCTTTCTAACAGGCTCTTTGACTTCCTCCACATCTTTCTTATCCTTTGTAGAAAGCTTCTCATATTCCTTGTACTTCTTGTATTCGTTCTGATAGTGCTTAATCTCAAAACTATTCTTTTTAGCCAATGGGAATATGACCGCATTTATACTAGGGGTCTTACCTAGACCTGCCTTACCAATTAATCCTAGCCAAATGTTTACCGACTCTCTCCATCCTGTCTTGACCTGAACCTTGCAGCTGTTACCAATACATATAGAAATGTACCAAAGTAAGGAGCAACCCATATAGTCAATAGAATGATTCAATGTTTTCTGATTCAACAGAATATAATTCTGTAATGTCTCAGGGAACACTTCTAGCGGAAATATCAGCTCTTCCTTTGGAATCTCTATTCGCTCAATCTCTACCTTCTTGATCTTGCGTTCTCCATATCCTTCCTTGTACAACTCTCTAGCAGCCTCAGAGTAATTTCCACTAAAGAACTTCCATGCGTAGATAGCAAATGGGCTAAGAGGTGTCTCATGCGGGTAGATGGTTGCAGTAGTAAACAGATAGCACAGACCTGTGTCCTTGTAGATAAATCCGTGTAGTGCATCCTTGCTTTCTACTTTGCGTAGAACTATGCGATCAGATAGGTGCTTAATGGCACTAAATTCGCCTTGTAAGAGGTCCAATGCCTTGTTCCTATGGTTATAATCATCCCAAGGTGTTAGACCGCTGTAATCGGCCTCTTTTGGCCTCGTTTCATCTACCCTCTCCTCATAATGAAAATACTTACATAGATTCATCAACAGATCACGCTCTTCAGGGGTAATCTCCTGGACTTGCTCATAAGACAATTCACTTACCTGATTATCGTAGATGTAGATGTATCCACCTGAACCTCTAGTCTCAATCAAAGCCTGAGAATGTCCCTTGAGTGTAGCAAGCTTTCTGTTGCCTTCAACCTTAGAGCATCTGTAGATAATGTGATACCCTGAGTTAATAGTCTTGTAGATTACGAACTTCCTAGCAAAGTCATCTATGTAATCTGAAACGAATGCTATAAACTCATTCCAAAATTTCTTACCCTCTTGTACACTAGGGAATACTTTTAGGTCTATGTCTATACATTCAGTACCATAAAATCCTGTAATAATACCATAACCTTTAGTTTTAGACTCTAGCCTTTCTAACTCGGCTTTTTCTATCTTTTTGGTCTGGTATTCCTTCCATAAAATCAGCGGTTTTTTGCCTTCTGATATGGGCATGACGCTGAAGCCAGCGTTCAATAAATTAATTGCTCTTCCTAAAGTGACGTTCATTGCGTTTTACAAGTGTTTGTAGAAAATGGGCTATTTTTGGCAAAAAGTGTACACTAAGTTTACACTAAGTTTACACTAGAGTGTAAACCCCTAAAACCGCTTATACTCTCTAATTTGGCCGATTTTTGGCACTTTTTTGGCTTAGGTTTACAAGTTTACACTTTTTTTGTTAAAGTGTTTTTTTTTACCACCTGAAAATTTATTTTTTTTCATTTTTCCCAAAAAGTGTTCAAAGTGTTCACTTATTGCGATTGGAGCCAATGGAGGCCGATTTTGGTTTACACTTAGGTGTACACTTAGTGTACACTTGTGTACACCCCTGTTCTGATCTTGCGAACCCAGTATTGGACCTGTCCATAGGGTATGTCTAGCTTGTAAGAAATGTTAGCTATTTTGTATCCATCCTCCCATAATCGTTGCACTTCTCTAAGATTTTTTATGGTTATTCCTTGTCTCCTGCGGTAGGTAGTCAACTTAATAATCTCACAGATTTGGTGATGTGATAGTCCAGTGCGTTCTGTGATCTGCTTGTAGGGGTAATCGTTCTTGTACATTTCAATGACCTCATCTGCTAGTTTAAGATGCGCTCCGTTATTCTTAGCACGCTCGTTGGTCTTTAGATATTCCTTGTAGAGAAAGTTGTTTACTACATGGAATGATACTCCTAGAAACCTAGCAATGTTCTTGTTCTTTATTTTTAGCTTGTAAAGTCTGATGACTTCGTCTTTCTGTTCCTGTGTTAGTGATGTCATGTTAGTAGTTATAGTTGCAGTAGTCAAGGATATTTGTTAAAATGCGTTCTAATTCATTACCATTAATAGGTACTGAATCATATTCTACCTTATAGCTTACTATTTGGTCAAATCTCCTATTGTTTTTTACCACCATGGCCTCGATAAACCAGTAGCTATCGTAGAATCCAAATAGGTAAATATCATCCTTTAAATGCGTTACAATTATTTCTAGGCTACCTAGATGCTCTTCTTCTAATTCAATAAAGTTCATAGTTCTTCTTCTCTAGTGTTTACAAATTTCTTATTGTTTAAATCTTCTTCCTCCTTCATGGATATGAACATATCGCAGTACTCATATTCATAAGGCGTTTCAATAAAGTAAAACTGGTAGTAATTCGGAATAGCCGTATATCTGTAGCACTTGCTCCTGATGGGGCAATCTATGCCCTCGCACATGGTTATATCGCTCATGATAGTAGTTCTTTAACATAGTCCCTACACTCTTGAATCCTAGCCTTGGCTGTCTCAATTACCATAGGGTCATAGTCTATTTCAAATTCTTTTACTCTATAGCTGTTATCTACATGAGCGTAGCTTACAGGCTCCTCATGGGTCAGGTAGTCAGGGGTGTCCTGAAGCGTGTACACTAGCTTAGCCTTTCTAAGCCCTGTCAGGTGCATATATACCTGGAGCTGATAGTAGTAACCCATGTCAGGCTCCTGATCGAATAGAGGGAATGTAAAGCAGTCCCAGGAGGTCTTGAAGTCATAGACTATACCCTCATGCATACAGTCAGGTGTACCTGTGAAGAAATCATCCTCAAAGTGGTCTAGGTTCTTAATCATAAAGTCCTTATCCATAGCAACAGAATAGAACTCTATAGCCTGATCCTCTAGTGCCAATCCTTTCTGCAAATACTTAGAATTAATCTGCTTCTTGATTCCGTAAATCTGCTCTTTTACCCATTCCTCTAGGTAGCTCTTTGTAGTCTGGGATAAAGTCTCAGACTTAGACCTTGGGTTAGTCATTAACTTACCCAAGGCACTTGCTCTGCATTTAAAATTCATCCTAGTAGAAGTTTCTCGTTTTCAGCTGTCAGAATATACACAGCCTTAATCTGCTCAATAGTTACTTTTCCACTAGCTAGGGAATCCTTGGCTCCTTGCCACTTAGGATGCTTTGGACTAATCTCCTCCTTTTTTGCACCATGATCATTCGTACTATCAGGGTCTTTGGTATCGTCAATCAGGAATAGTCCGTTCAATGCATACTTTCGAGCGTATGAGCTGCTGCTTCCAAACGACTGCGCTATATCCATGCCCTTGCGATTGACATCAATCCCTGCTTGAGCTGTGACCGCTCTGCCTTCTGTTCTACCTTCTTTATCCACCTGAATAGCAGCAGTAGATTCGATAAATACTATTCCACCTACTTCTTTTACCTCATCCTCTATGGTCAAGGTACATTCGTACTTTAACAGCAGGGGCTTTAGAGCCTCTAGGATGTCCTCGCAAGATCGGTACTTGTACTTCCCGAATGCGTTAAACTGATTCTTTGGAGCCTTTAGCTCCGCCTGGATTGCAATTAGTTCTTTCATGTGTTTGTGTGTTTGTTTTAATTAAGTAAAGTTCTCCGATTAATTGATCTAATTTTTTTACTAGGTCGTCCATGTGATTAAGTAAATTAAATTAATAAGTATTAGAAGTGTCGATGCTATGAGAAAATCTATGACAAAGTATTTTTCACTATGCTTTTTCACTATACCTATGCCTAGAGCTATCAGGACTGATAGTATCATGAAACAGGCAACATAGACAAAGGTCATGGCTTGTGATGTCTTAGAGTAGCAGACTTTGCGTACCTGAGTCCGTACTTATCCCATAGAAGCTCGAAGGTAGTAGCAATGGCTATACGCTTCTCTAGGGTAATTTCCCCGTAGTGCTTGGTGATAAACTCATCTACCATCTTTTATCCAATTAGGGTCTACAAATACTACCCATTGATTGCCTATCTTCTTAGGTGCTTGCACCCACTCAGCAGGGAATTTACCAGACCTGATAATCTGGTGAACTCGAGTTGATTTTTCACTATAGCCCTTCAGTACACCGTACTCTTGAGCTGACATCATTTCATAAAACATTTCTTAACCTCCTGTTCTAACTGTTCAACAATAAATGGATCTAGCACAGAACAGATAGTCCTGTAGTGGTCTGAGAATTTCTCAGTCAGGTCATCGTAGATGTCCAAGGTCAGGGACTTTCCCCCACCGAAATAGAGTTCCAAGGATATGCCCTGGTTCTCGAAGGATTCCAGCTCGAGGGACAGCCCTGACTGGTCTAAGCAGTAATAATGGTCTTTTAACATGATTAAAGTGTTTAGTGATAAGCGAAATTACAAAAGTCTATATTCAATGCAAATAAATAATTAGTTTTTTTTTCCACTATGGTGATTTTTTTTTCCACTATGGGGGACAAGTCCAACATTTTATTTTCCACTAGGGTCTTATTTAGAATCATTCTGTTTTACACTATGGGTTTTGTTTTCCACTATGGGTCAAGCCGCCATGTTTTCCACTAGGCCATGTTTTCCACTATGGGCATGGGTACGAGGTCGCCATTGGGCGCGTTCGGGCGCGGCCTTGATATCTACGTCAATCCATAAACATAGAAAGCCTATAGGAGCTATTTTTAAGCCCGTAGCGGGACGATATTTTTATTTTGGTATCCTTACATAGGCAAAGTATTTAAAGGTCTTATAATGGCTTAAAATGGCTTAAAAAAAAAGCCCTATAATTTAGGGCCTTATTTTAGCTTGGAAATTTTGTATTTAATACTTGCCAAACGCAAGTAATAAATTGATTTGAGCTTCTGGAATAATTGGAATTAACGCAATTGTCTAAAATTGCCTTATAAACATTTGAATACTTTGGGCCGTATTGGTCAATCATTTGGTCCACAAATTTTGCCGCGGATTGGTAGGTTTTATTTTCCATATTTTTAGATATTATTTTTTAAACAAAATGTATCAAAGTACGCGTTTTCTTGCGCTTGAATGTATCTAGATAATTGCTCTAATTCCTTCAATTCTTTGTACTTATTTGAATTGCTGGAATAGGCGTAACCGTCGTAATATATTGGATCACCTTTTTTAATTTTTGCGCTTGTTTCTTTGCAAGTACTTGCAAATTTAGAAATCATAAATTTTCCCATTTTTTTTGAATTTAGTTAGTAAAAAAAGGGACCTAGTTAGGTCCCTATAATTAGTGAATTATTAGACCTACCTTCTTATTCTCGCTTATCCATTTTGTAGCGTTCAAATCATAAACGGACGCGTCAAAATATCCGTTACTTTCCAGCTCTTGCAAAGAATCAAAGATGCGCGCGTGTCTCTCATTATCTAGATCAATCAATTGATCATTTTTTGATCCAAGGCTAAAAATCAAATCCATATTTTCAGGAATATCAAAATTTCCTCTTATAAACGAATGACTCTTTGTGTATGCATAAAAACGGACCGACGGATTCAAACTCGCAATTTGTAGCCATTTAGCAAAGTACGCGGGAGAATAAAAGTCTCCAGAATCATGAATACGGATATAAATTTGTTTATCCGTTTTTACCTTTTTTATTGTTTTGTCGATCAATTCAACAAAATTTTCAGTTTTGCTCAATTCGTAACGGTAGCTCATTCCCTTTTCTACACTATTAAAACGGTAATTTCCTTTTTTTGCATAGCATAATTTTAGGCATCCAGCAGCGAACGGGCAAGTTATTTTCCCGCTCTTTTTATCGTTCCCAGCAGGTATTGAAAAATTGAAAATTTTAACGCCAAATTCAATTTCTGTTTTTTGGAGCTTGCTATTTGCTTTTCCGAGTAAGTTTATCATGATTTTTTCGTGTTTAAGGTTAAAATTTAATCCCACAAATTATAAACGTGTTGTATTTCTACTTGCAATTCCTCAGCTAACTTTTCAAACAGTCTTTCTCTTATTAAGCTATCCGAAACGCCTATATATTCGTAAACGTCACCGTCACGGTACAACTCAAACAGTAAACCAGCAAAGGTGGCTTTTTCGCTTAGCTCCAATCCTAATTCGTCGCCAGGGTAATTTTCGAGATAAAATTTTTTGATTTCCATGTTTTCTGTTTTTTAGTTTTCCAATAATTTAAGACCTAATAAGTAGCCTAAAAAAAAGATAGGCAAAAATCCGATAATTAGGTAAATGATTTTTCCAATTACTTTAAGTGCTTTCCTCATTTTTTCAGTAGTTAAATTCAATTCGATCTAATTTTAAATTCCAGGAATCCTCTAAACTTACTATAGACCTGGAGCTCCAATTGAAAGGAGCTAATTTTTTAGCCTTCATATTTGCTCCCCTCATGCTTTTTGCTTGAATGATTGTGGTAAAAATTACCTGGTGCATCCCGTGACGATCTAGTTTTGAGTACTTTAATCTGTAATTTCTCATAGTTTTTTATTGGTTTTTAGTTAAACATGAAGCAAAGTTACAAAGGTTTATATTGATTGCAAATAAATTGTTAGTAATTAATTAATTTAAATTCAATCTAAATAATAGACCTTTGAATAATCAGATATTTCAGAAATTATTACGGTTGTAACAAAATTGTCTATTTATGCCTAAAGGCGGAAAAAGAGAAGGATCGGGGAGAAAGCCAAAAGTTAACGAAGTCAAGCTTGTTGAAAGTATGGATGCTATATCGGTCCCTGATGAAATATGGCGCGCGCTTTTGTACAAATGTAAACAAGGCGATACTGGTGCCTTAAAATTGTGGCTTAGTTATCGGTATGGTTTACCTAGGCAACAAGTCGATATTACTACCAATGGGGAATCCATAGCACCACCGATCCAATGGCTAACTAAAGGGATCGAGTTTAAAGATGTAGAGTCGATAGAATTTGATCCCGTGGATAGTATTAAGATAGGCATCCAATCCCTTGAAAATGAGGGGGATATGTAACAATATGTATCAATATAGGGGGGGGTATACTTTCGAGTGTAGCCCAACCAGGGGGAAAACCCAAATGCCCAAAATTCAGATATTCAAAAAAAGGGGTACCCCATATCCTGAGTGTACAGGAATGAAACGGAAAATCAAAATGGTGAAAATTCAGATATTCAATGATTCAGCTCTTACCTGACTACAAGCCTTTATTCTATGAGAATCCTGAGACTAGGTACTACTTGATTACAGGTGGTCGTGGTTCGGGTAAGTCATGGACTTTGGCATTGTTTCTCTTGAACTTGACTTATGAGAAGGGTCATGTGATATTGTTTACGAGATGGACGTTGGTGTCTGCGTTTATTTCGATTATCCCTGAGTTTATTGACAAGATTGAGATAATGGGTAAGGAGGGTGACTTTGAGATTACTCAGACGGAGATTATCAATAAGCGGACAGGGTCAAAGATATTGTTTAGGGGTATTAAGACTAACCATGGCACTGCGACTGCGAACTTGAAGTCGATTGCGAATGTGACGACATGGGTATTGGATGAGGCTGAAGAATTGGGGGATGAGGATGTGTTTGATAAGATTGATTTGAGTATCAGAGCTAAGGATAAGCCGAACAGGGTGATCTTGGTGATGAACCCTAGTTTCAAGAGTCATTGGATATATAAGCAGTTTGTCAGGGATAAGAGGGATGATACGACTTACATCCACACTACGTACTTGGATAATAAGCAGAACTTGAGTGAGTCGTTTGTGAAGGCTGCTGAGAAGTCGAAGGTAGAGAACCCTCATCGGTATGCACACTTGTTCTTGGGGGTGTGGTTGGATGACAAGGATGGCTTGCTGTGGAACAGGGAGATTATTAAGAAGGCGAGGTTGGCAGAGGCTCCGAACCTGAATAGGATTGTGGTGGCGTTAGACCCTGCGATTACTGCGAACATGGATAGTGATGAGACAGGTATCATCGTGTGTGGTAAGGACAGGGATGGGAATGCGTATGTGTTGGAGGACTTGAGTGGGAAGTACTCTCCGAATCATTGGAGTAAGATTGCTAATGACGCTGCGTTCAGGTGGAATGCGGATTGTATTGTGGCGGAGAAGAACCAGGGTGGTGACATGGTGGAGGCTGTGTTGAAGAGTCAGGGTGTTGGCACGAGGGTGAAGTTGGTGTCGGCTACGAAGGGGAAGTATGTGAGAGCGGAGCCTGTGTACTCGCTGTATGAGCAGGGGAAGGTGTACCACGTAGGGTCGTTCCCTGCGTTGGAGAATCAGATGGTATCGTTCGATCCTGAGCGAGGGAAGTCGCCCGATAGAGTGGATGCGTTGGTATGGGGATTGACTGAGTTGATGGTGAAGAAGAAGGGTGAGGGGTTTGTGCTGATAAGGGGGAAATTATTTAGGTAAAATTTGTACTTTTACAAATAAAATAGAAATAGATGAATCTTCTCAAGGCATTTAGAACTAAGGAGCTAGGCTTACCGCAGGCGTTGCAATGGCAGTATATAAAGGGGGTTTGGATGCCTTACGATGCAAAGGACAGCATATTTATAGATAAGGCGTATAAGAGTATCCCTGTAGTACAGTCTGTGGTTTCTAAGATTGTAGAGAAGTCTGCTGACGCTGTTCCGATGTTGTATAAGGTCAAGGACAAGCGATTTGCAGAAAAGTACTTTGCTAAGAAAAAGTATGTAAAGAGCAGAGAGAATGCTACTGAGTTGGCTAAGCTTAGAGTGAAGGCGTTTGAATCGATTGAACAGCATCCATTCTTAGAGCTGATGGACAGACCGAACCCGACTAGCACAGGAAGACAGCTGAGAGAAGAGGTTGCAGGGTATCTGTTGATTACAGGGAATGCGATTGTGTATGCGAGCGTGCCTGGGGTTGGATTGCGAGCTAAGCAGCCTGTAGAGTTGTGGAGTGTGCCGAGTCCGACTGTGAAGCCTGTAATGTCAGGAGATAGAAGACAGCCATTGGCAGGATATGCGATTACATATAACTTTGAGAATATAATCCCGAATAGTCAGATTGCACATTTTAAGTACTTCAACCCTGTTTCTGAGTGGCAAGGATATGAGAGTACTTTTTGGGGGTTGAGTCCACTAAGAAGTAGCTTGAATGTAATTTCTCAAAAGAGATTTGCAGATGTAGCGCAGGGGTCGTTGTTTGCGAACATGGGTCCTAGTGGTATTGTTAGTGGTAACGCTAGACACGCAGATCAGTCAGAGTTAACTGCTGAGCAGGCTGTAGCGATTAACGATTCGTTCAGACAGAACCACATGGGTGCGCATAATGCAGGAGACATTGTTGTGACTCCGAGTGACCTGAAGTGGGTGCAGATAGGCTTGAGTCCTGTGGACATGGGTATCTTGGACTTTAATCAGGACTTGGAGAGACAGATTGCGAATATCTACGGATACCCATCTCAGTTGTTGACTCCGCAGGGAACATTGGCCAATAGTGAGACAGGTGATACTCGAGTAGTTACGAACTGCGTATTGCCATTGTTGAGAAAGATGGATGATGTGTGGACTAAGATGGCTAGAGAGTGGTATGGAGATAATACCTTGGTAGTGATGTCAGATACTGACGTATATCCTGAATTGGAAGCTGACAAGAAGGAGTTGGTACATTGGATGCGTCAGGCGATGGTATTCAGTCAGGATGAGATTAGAGAAGCTCTAGGTTACGGGACATTGGTTGACGAGAGTCAGGTGTTGGTACCTACTAACTATATGCCGCTGAGTGATATGCGAGGCGGTGATTTGGAGACAGAGATGTATGTGGAGGAGGAAGAGGATGAGGAGGACATCGACATGGACATGGAAGATGAAAACGAAGATATTAACGAAGAACTTTGATCCCTTAAATGGGAAGATAACAGTTAAGGCACAGCGATTGAGCGATGACTATAGCTGTTGGTGCAAGGCCCAGGACTACACGTTTGAGTTTAGTGAAGGAATGGATAAGAAGGAAATAATAGAGCAGACTATAAAGCTGCTTTCTATGATGCCATAAACAAAACACGATGATAATAACAGAGGAAGAGTTCCTACGAGCAGAGGTTGAGGATATGAACTTGACTATGCAGAATGTAGCATTTGTAAACTTGGCTACTAGTGTAGCAGAGTATTGCAAGAAGTTTAATGCAGAAAATGTAATTGATTACGGATGTGGCACAGGAGTGTACTCTGAGGTAATGAGACAGAATGGATTTGATGTCATGGCATTGGATGTGTTCAAGAGTCACAGAGATTACTGCAAGAAAGAGTACCCTGACTTGAAGGTGATTGCTAGACCTAAGGTTGCTGACTTAATGCTGTTTATTGAGGTTGCAGAACACATGACTGATGAAGAGATTGGTAAGGCTGTAGATTTTATAGAGCCACGATTGATAGTATTCAGTTCTACTCCTCATAGAACTCCTAATGATGAGGCATGGGGACACATTAACATCAAGGCTGAGCCAGAGTGGATTGAGTTTTGGAAGAATCTAGGGTATGCACTACTAGAAAGACCACTAACCCCAACAGGATGGACTCTGATGCTAGAAAAAATTTAATCTACTTCATTTATTTCAATGGTAAGCTAGGACATTACCATGTATTGAATCTAAAGCTATTAGAGGTTTATTGGAAGGTATTTGATGGTCAAAAGATTGTCAAGATAGCCGTAGATCAGGACTATTCTATAGAGCCTATAGTTTCAATGCTGCCTAAAGATTGCGAGTACCGAGTTGTAAAGAATATCAGCACAACAGGAGAAGCATTTCACTTCTTAGAGTCCTTAGCAGAAATAGATGGAGGCATGACATTCTATGGTCATTGCAAAGGTGTCACACGGCCAACATGGAGTGGCTTGGACATTTGGATTTCTCACTTGTATAGAAAGAACTTAGAGAATGTACCTAGACTTGGCAATAAGATATTTGCAGGTGTATGCGGTAAGCTGTTGCCTTGCCCTCCTTATGTACCTCAGGACTTCCACTATAGTGGTTCGTTTTATTGGATGGATACAGACAAGGTAAAAAGTAGGATAGGCAAGATTACATTAGACAAGTACTTGACTGAGCGATTCCCAGGCATGATTGCAAATAAAGATGAATGTTTGTTTGGTTTTGCTAGTAGTAACAAGAACTTAAATTTCTACGATGATAGAACATGGAGAGAAATAAGAAGGTAGTATATACTGTACTTCTAGGAGGATACGATGAGATGAGTCCTGCCCCTAAGTTTGAGGGGTGGGACTTTGTGGTATTTACCGATGACTTGTATATTAAGGCTGATGGATGGTCTATAATAGATGTGGATGGAGATGATAAGAAAGATTGTAGGAAGTATAAGTTCTTATCTCATGTGTATCTAAGTGAATACGATTTAGTCTGCTACATTGATGGAAATGTCAGGTTGATAGCAGAGCCTCCGAGTCATCCGATATGGTTTACCCATAGAATGCACAATAGTGTTTATCAGTTTGCCATGACTAGGTCTATTGATTTAGACATGGTTAAAAGGCAGATTAGGTACTACATGGAGCTGAGGTTTAGCGATAAGCTAGGGTTGTACCACAACAATTTCTTTGTGCGGTCGAATCGAAACGAGGTGCAGAATAAGCTCATGGAGAAGGTGTGGGATGTTATTCAAGAGCATACTGATGTTGATGAGTTAGCAGTTCCATTTGCTATGTGGGTTACGCAGTCACGAATGGAGAACATTCAGCATCAGTCATTGCAGAGTAGATACATCAAGGTTAAGCCACATAAGAAGCAACAGGAGGACAAGAAGAACGTTAGTGTGCATCACATCACACCTGGTAGATCAGACAAGAACATTGGCAGGGCTATAAACGAAATAATCGAAAGGCTACCTGAGAACGATTGGATTTGTCTTAGAGACATTGATACGCTACCCATGTATCATGAGAAGATATATCAGCAATGTGAGGACATAGCTAGAGCAGGAGAGTTTGATCTAGTAGGCTGCATGACTAACAGATTGGGTTTGCACTATCAGCTAGTAGGAGGAAGGAAGAGCAACGATTCTGATGTGCTTAACCATAGGAAGATTGCTGTGGATTTGTACAAAGAGCATGGATGTAATGTAATGCCGATACAGCAGGTGATTGGTGGGCTGTTTATGTTGTTTCCTAAGAGTATGTGGAGGCAGGTTGGTGGATTCCCTGAAGGAGGTATTCAGATACAGGGGCATTTCTTTGACTACCACTTCTGCAAGAAAGTTATGCAGCACAGATTAAGGATTGGTATCGCTAAAGGTATATACTTGTTTCACTACTATAGGTTTGAGCATGGAGAAGATACAAGGAAGGCAATTAGTCATCTTCTATGAGTTTGTTACTTTAATAGTTTTTTTCAATCTTTGTGTATGGAATTAATTAGCATAAAAAACGCTGACAGCTATTCAGACTATCCTGAAGCTGTTAGAAACAATGCCAAGAGAGTTCTTAAATTTGTTGAAGAGAATGGTTGGGGACCATGCGGAACTGATGTAGGAAAGCAGAGAGCGAACCAACTTGCTAATGGAGAAGCTGTTAGCGTAGATACGATTAAAAGAATGTACAGCTATCTAAGTAGGCATGAAGTTGATTTAGCTTCTTCTATTTCTTATGAGGATGGATGTGGTCTTTTGATGTACGATGCCTGGGGAGGAAAAGCTGCCCTATCATGGAGTAGAAGTAAACTAAGAGAATTAGGTGAAATTAAAGAACAGAGCGCAAGTATGCTAACTAAAGGATTAAATCAAGGCTTTCAAGATGCAGACATGAAACAAGGAGTTGTTTCAGGTTACTTTGCAATGTTCGGCAATAAAGACCTAGATGGTGATGTTATCGAGAAAGGTGCATTCACTAAGACCATCATGGAGCGTGGACCTCAAGGCAAGAAACTTATTAAGTACTTGCTAGACCATGACTCAAGAAAGTCAGTAGCTCTTATTACTAACCTAGAGGAGGATATGAAGGGCTTGAGATATGAGGCTAAGATTGGCACTCATGCTCTTGGAGTTGACTTTATGAAGATGGTTGAATCAGGGCTTATCAACCAACATAGCTTTGGATTCTCTGTGCCAAAGGACAAGCAGTACTTTGACCAGAGCAGAAAGGCAAATGTTATTAAAGAAGTAATTATGTTTGAAGGATCAGCAGTACAATTTCTAGGAGCTAATCCTGAAACTACATTTATCGACTTGAAGTCTGAAACAGATGCGTTTGAGTACT
>Ga0315909_10001234_pt1 | contig 34395 bp, 7 predicted proteins | sample LakEriMetagenome_11_FD_203527 | JGI IMG/M metagenome (GOLD analysis project Ga0315909, IMG submission 203527) | Freshwater fungal communities from buoy surface, Lake Erie, Ohio, United States - Buoy 2 MA125 | ecosystem: Environmental > Aquatic > Freshwater > Lake | place: USA: Lake Erie, Ohio... | reverse complement strand
CCATTACACTGTCAACTTTATGCTTTCCCATTGCTTCAAACAAATCAAAGTTTTTAACTAGTGTGGGATAATCAACCATAAAACAACTAGCAGTACCAAATGCAGTTCTCCAATGACGCTTGATACCTAAGTGTACCGTAACCATTGGTTGACGTTCTGGGGGTATTCCGTATCTGTACGGGTCATCAAATGGGTATATGCATACTGGTAATTTAGACTTTTCACTAAATCTAAAGTATGCGTCAACCATTTCAAAGATGCATGTTTCATAGTAAAGATAGTCATCTTGTGCAAAATAAACTAAATCTTTACCATGTTTATTTCCATATTCATAGCATGCCAGTATACTTGGCATAATACCATACGTATCAAGATGAACTAATTCATAATTAAATTTGCACTCTTTAAGAATGTTGGTCAATCTATTTAAGAAGTGATCATCACTATGATCATCTAACACTGCTAATTTTATATTGACTTCGTTTGGTTTTTCTTTATCAACATTATTTAAAGAGTTAACTAGAGACTTTATGCAACGGTAACTAATTTCTGATTTATCATCACACATGTATCTAGTAATCTGTTTTTGATTATTAGACCTACTATGACTTTGTAGGACAACTAGTAAATCAACCATATTAGCCCCACTTAAAGTTTGGGTCCCAACTCTCGTCATTGTGTGCAGGTTTCGCTTGATGCTCTATATGTTTTTTCTTTAGTAGTATTAAGCTATTATAAAAAGTAACTGAATGTAAGTCTACAAAAACTTCCTTCAACTTTGGCGGAGGTGTTTCGTTTATATGAGGGGCATGAAGTAAATCTATCAAATTTTTACAAAACTCAATGCACGATGTTTCTTTCTTCAACCCGCCACCGTAAGCATTCCAATAACTTGTGTGAGTATCTTCTATAAGGTAGATGCCATTGTTGTTTAATTTAGGAAATAAGTTAAGTAGTGTTACTATTTGATCATTCATCACATGACTACCATCATCAACAATAATATCAAAGTTTTTATCATCACTTAGATATGCATCCCAATGTTCTTGTGAACCTTGATCTACACAACTATATTGAACATGTGCATCATCAAATTTATAGTCAAGATATTCTTTGTTAATATCAACCCCGTATAAATCTAATTTACCTTCAAAATACTCTATCCACATCTCAAGTGAGCCACCATGTGCGACTCCTATTTCTAAAACTTTAGGGTGTTTATCAATAAAAGGTGGTAACATCTCATCATAAACGTCAAAATAATTTTCCCATTTATGGCACTGAAGTTTTAACTTCCAAAATAGTTCTCTTGTACTTTTCATAGCATGATACTCGCACATTTAAGGAAAAACAAATGATTGAAAACATTCAATCTACTTTGAAATAAATGGTAGAACATTTCATTTCCGTCTTTGTTTACGAAAGTAGTGCCTATACCGAACTGCGGATCTCCGTCACGCAAATCCCAAGGTTTACGTTCTCCTGTATTCCAATGTGGGATTTCTTCATATTTGCCGGGCATAAACATTTCAATTTCAATTCCCTTTTCTTCTGCAATGTAACAAAGTTCTTCCCCTATGTCACTTCTATTAGTAGGCTTCCAACTGGGCTTTCCTAATTTTTGATACATTTCTTTTGTCAACGCAATGCAACTTGGAGCAGGATAAATATGCTTATTATTATCCAAATGATTACTACGTTGCACATTACCAATTAAAACTCCTTGTTCTGCTCGTTCAAAAACATATTCTAATGCTTCTGTACTAAGAGGAATACAATCAATATCTAACATCAAAATAGTATGATAGTTATCTACTTCAAACAGTTTTTCAAGACCATATTCAATAACTTCATCTGGTGTCATTTCTCCGTCTGGTTTTTTATAATGCAAATATTCGTATTTGCATAGTTTATTTGTATTAAACTTATTAACAATTTGTTTTTGAAGATAGGGTATCTTTTCTTCAATTTGATGATTGCTATATGTAAATATGGCTCTTTTTTTCATAATTTTCTCGCTATAAAATTTTTGTGTACCTTTTCTGCTAAAATGATACACGAAACTGTTTAATAATGCAACCTTATATCCTAAGTTTGGTAATACTGAATGAAAAAGTGTCATATCATTGGCGTATAAAGGGAATTTGTCAATGTTTGGATATGACACGAAACTTTTACGATGTACTACAAAAGGCATGTACCAACCAATTTGATTGAATCTAATGATAGGTAAACTATTCTTATTTTGTTGTGCGAATTCAGCAAATTTAGTGTAATTAAAATTCTCTAAATTATCACCACAGTTATAATTGATACATTCAGGACCTCCATTCATATGTCCTGGATTTGCCTCAACTACATTAAATGTTAAAAAAGTATCCTCTGACAAAAACAACGGAATATTTTCATCCCAATTTTCAGATACAATCATGTCATCATTCATTAACACAACTATATCATTATTTGCCTGATACACCCCCTTGTTGAATGCATAGTAAACATCTGTTTCATCTACTATCTGTATTATTTCAGGTGTATACTTACTATTCTTTTTAATATATTCAATACATGTATCTATATACTCACTATCACTTAAATGTGGAATGACGATTGAATACATTAATCATCTTTCCTTACCATCTAAAGTTTTCTTTCTGCCTACTATTGTTGTATTAGGTAAGTCTGGATCATCATATGCATATAGACCTAATTGTATTGCTGGGAAAATATCACTTCTCAACATAATATCTAAACTTTCATTGATACCATATTTGATAACGTGTGCTAACATGTTTTTAGCGCACCAAGGATCTATACCATATGCGTGTGCCCTACAGATAAAATGATAATTGTTACCATTAGTTGCATGAGGGGGCGTAACTAATACTGGCCAGCCCTTCTTTGCTTGTTCAATTGAACCTAAATAGTGAATGCAACCAATTACCGGATGATCAAATAGTTCTCTACAAACTATTGCGTCATGTTCTAATACTAGAATAGGTCTGTCAATCTCAATACAGTGTATCCATAAACTTATATGACTTAACGCAGCAGATACTTCAGTAATACTTAACTCTTTGTCTACCCACTTGATCCAACTTACCCAACTTTTATCTTTGGCGTGATCTGGAATCTTTATATCACCACTTGTACCATCAAATGCATCCCATACTTTATGGGGCATTTTTAATGCAGCAAGGCTTTGTTGACACCTTGCTGACATTCTTTCGCTTACTTGATGATTTTTAATTGTGATAACATAAGAAGATTCAATTGATAAATTATATGAATAATCTAGTTTAAGCATTTTGATTGGCTATAAAACTTTCTATTTCTGGCATTGAAACTCGTCCGGGTTTGTTTACCTGAATGAGAAGTTTCATGCTTAGTGCTACATTGTTAAATGTATTAAGAGCATAATTTAAATCTTCTTCAGTGATTTCCCCGCGCTTACGTCTTTCTTCCCAATGAGGTAAATATTCAAACTGAACGTCACATACTTCTAAATCAATATCATATTCAAAAGCTAATAGTGAATCACTTTGATTTTCTTTAATTCTTTCAAATATTTTCTTTTGATTCAATAGCATAAATGACCCTAAGGTTAGTAAACGCTTATGTGTTGGATCGTCTACTGAAACATCACAACGCCAATGTGGTACTTGTACTTCCCATACTGCACCATTGTCACTAACACGATACATCTCTTTTATGATTTTCATGTAATCATCACTTGTATCACCTAAATGTTCCAATACATCTTTTGCTACAATATGACCAAACTCATTATCTTTCCAAGGCCAAGGTGTAACATTCAAATCTACAACAACATCTGGTTTTACTAGTTCACTACTATCTACATTTAAGTATCCATTAAACTTATTAAGTCCACATCCTAAATTAAGACGTTTTAATACTTTATCTTCATTTGGCATGTCAATGTGTTCCAAATTAAACTTTTCTTCTAATGCAGTATATAACTTTTGGAACGTGGTATTCCACTTACCTGCTTCTTCTTGACGGAATAAACGAACACATTCATAGTAAGGACTAGTTGTGTTTTCAGGACTTCCGTATGCCCAAGTGTGATAAGGTAATATAGGAGGTGTTACCCAAGTTTCTTTGCCCATTGCTGCGGCGATGTGTGCAATACTTGTGCAACTTGTAATCACTATGTCTAAATTAGCAATACAAGCCATTGTATCTTCCCAACTTAGTAAGAAATGTTGTAAGTCGGTAACACCTTCAGGCAATTGAATAATGTTATGATCACGTTGCAAACTATAAATTTGCACTTCTTTGTATTTTGCTAGGTTGGTCATAAAAGCTTCAGGAAACTTTCTAAATTGTTGGTGTTCAAATTTAGGATTACCTGCCCAACGAATACCAATTTTTACTTTATCACTATTGATTAAATTTTTCCATATATCAACACTTGCCTGTAGTGGTGCCATATATGGTTTACCTGGGAAGTTGTCAAATGTATGTCCTGCTACCCAACCTGCACTAAAACCTGGTACCCAGTAATCATGTCTTACGGTGTGTGCTGCATTACGTAGTATAACATCATCTACACCTGGTATGCGTTTAAATACACTTACCATTTCAGGGGCTGCTGCCAAATACACTTTGTCTGCACCTTGATCTTTAAAACTTTGTGCAAAACGTGCGTGAATAATTTCATCACCATACCCACCTTCTAGTGATATGATAATGCTTTTACCTCTTATATTATGTTCTTGTGGATTGAAAATAGGTGCGTCTGTTTTTAATGGACCTGATCCATATACACTAATGAATCTTCCATTTTCTAAAAGTTGACAACCTTTTTGATAGTCACCTTGTTGTAATAAAAACCAACCACGATTAAAACTGTGACGTATCCATGTTTCTGGATTTACTTTGCCACTTGGATCTTTACAATTATCTGGGCCTGCTCTTTCCATTTCTTCAGAAATATCCCAAGCTTCTTTTTGTTTTCCTTCTAATTGATAAGCCAATAATTGATCAATTGGATGCATAAATTAATTCCCTTTAAATTTAACGTCTATTATTTATAAACTAGAACATATCATTAAAAGAAATTAATACCCTCCTGTTGGATCGCCAAATGTTCCTTTACCTATTACTGCAACATTAAATGCACCAAGGCTTACCGTGTTACTTAAGTATGTGTAGGTACCAATAACAGTAGGGTCTGATCTATTCAACGTTGTATTCGTTCCTAATCTACCAACAGTATTATATCCCCATGTATATAATCTATTATTAGATGGGATACCTATTGAATTATAGTATCCAGCATCAACACCAATCCAACTTGAATCATTTACTTTGATTGGTACTCTAGTGTTTACAGTTATTGCTGCCCAAATATTACCAACTTGTGTTGGTATTGAACGGCTTACAGCGTTATACCAAATTGAGGCAAGCTGATAAGTATTTGATGCTCCCCAGTTGTATAATAAGCCTGTTGTAGTTATTGCTCCTGCAGTCAAATAGCCTGCGTTTAAACTTGTCCAACTTAAATTACCTGATACTGCTACAGGGCTGCTTCTACTAGCAGCAGTACCATAACCTAATTCGCCTGAAGTGCCTAAGCCCCATGCATATAGTTGTCCATTTGTTCTTATTGCAGCAGTGTAACTTATTCCTGCTGAAACTTGAGAGTAATTTGATCCAACTAAGGTTATACTGCTACGTTGAATTACATCGCCACCTGGAGAAAGACTTGTTATACCTAATTGACCTGCACTATTGAGGCCCCAAGTAAATACCTCTCCTGTTGTAGAAAGTGCTACACCATGACTTTGTTGTCCTGATACCTGTGTATAGCTTCTAGTGCCTATTTGCATCATCATTGATCTTGGTATAATTAAACCGTCGCCTAAAGTACCATCAGTTCTGTTACCCCAAGTAAATAATGCACCATCACTTCTAACTGCAGCACTCCAAAGATTTCCTGCAGTAATTGCTATCCAACTTCCTGCATCAAGTAATGCTGGACTACTTTGATTAATACTTAAATAATTATTTCCAATTGTGTTAGGGCTTGAAGTTGTAAGTATTGTCATATAACCTGCAGTTTGACCAACCGTACCTAATCCCCATGCATATAGTTTATTATTAGTATTGATTGCAAATAGTGAGGAAGTTCCAACAAAGACTTGACTAAATGATCCATATACTTGTGTTGGACTTGATTTGTTCCAAAGGGCTAAATTACCTATTTGTCCAGTCCCTCCTTGACCCCACACATATAATGTATTATCATTTTTAATTGCCGCAGTAGTAGATACTCCTGCACTTACATAAGTAAAACTTGATCCAACCAACGTAGGAGAAAGAGTATTATAATTAATTCCTTGAACTGGATTAGGGAAAGACTTAGTTACTACAGAATTGTCACCAAGTTGTCCTAAAGTATTTTGCCCCCATCCATATAAATTATTTTTAATACCTAAGCCACTATTAAATCCAGCAGTGATTTGAGACCAACTTCCTGAATTTATAAGACTTGGAACACTTCTCCATTGCTGTCCATAGTTACCAATCTGATTAAAATTATTTAATCCCCAACCATATACTCTACCGTTTGTGTGTTTAGCTAAAGAAAAACTATTTCCTGCACTTACACTTGTAAAAGTATTTGTAGTGTCCCATTCTTGACATGTAAGAAGTGTAGTTCCTGCAATGTTAGACAATGGTAATACAGGAGGTGTAAAATTAGCTGTATATACTGCAGTACCTTTTACTATTCTAACATTAGAAATATACCCAGCAAAATTAATACCTATTCTATAATACCAATCAAAATATCCTGGTAATGCACTGTCATTGTAAATAGGGGTGCCTCTGCTTATACCATTGACATACAATTCATAAACCATTGAAGGGATTGTACGTTGTGAATCGTATCTTTTTACAACTGCAACGTGATACCATGTTGCTGCCGAAGATATCGTATAATTAACAGTAAAATTAGGAGAAGCGTTTGTAGGACTAAATGTTACATAAAATTCAATCAATGCATTATTTAATCTTAATAAAAATAGATAAGGACTATACCATAAATCAAATATCCTTTGATCGCCGCCACCGCTTAGCGTATTTGGATTAATCCAAGCTTCTATCGTAAACTCATTATTATAAAAATAATTTTCGTTAAATTTATTTTCTGTAATAAGATAATCAGTTCCATTAAAACTTCCGCTAGCTCCATAAATTGCTGGATCATATGTTCCACTAGCGAAGGGGCTTACTAATACCATTAATGCACCTGGACCAGTTGGATACATTGAATATTTGGTATCACTTGTGTCAACAAATTGTGTGCCTACCGCAGATACTTGAACAATGCTAGACTTTGTAATTATAGAATTGTCGCCTAATTGTCCATAATCATTTTTTCCCCAAGCATATAATAAACTATCAGTACCAATAGCTAAAGTATGACTATTTCCAACACTTACACTATTCCAACTTACGCCTACTTGAATTGGGCTAGCAGTCATTGTGTTTAATTGCCCACCTATTAGTGTTGGACTTGAGACATTTACAGTGCTATCATTACCTACTTGACCTACAACATTATAACCCCATGTATAAAGTTTATTATTTGTTCCTATTGCTAAAGAGTGCAAATCTCCTGCACTAATTGAACTAAAACTAGTACCTACTAATACTGGAATTGATCTATTAATGATACCATTATTTCCTAATTGACCTTCAGTACCTCTACCCCATGCATAAACTTGACCAGAAGAATTTTCAGCTAAACTGTGTGAACCTCCTGCAGCAACCGAAGTCCAACTTGAGGGTAGTTGAAATTTTATTTGAACTGGGACAAATGTGCCTGTATTAATATGATTTGAATTACCTATCATTACAGGAGCGGACCTATTTATTGCTTCTTGCGTTCCTATTAAACCACTTAATCCGTAGCCAAATTCATATATACGTTGTGTGGTATCAGTTAATGCCGTAGCTGTTCCTGCCTTAGCATTAGTTATTGGAGTTCCAGAAGAAATTTGAGTTGCAATACTACGATTAATTGTATCACTTAAACCTAACTGTCCTAAGCTATTTAAACCCCAACCCCATGCATTATTATTACTATCAACTGCAATACTGTAACTTAATCCTGCTGCTACTTGAACAAAGTTACTATAACCAACTCTAACTTGTACCGGACTATTAGTATATGAATTTAAGGCTTGATTATTTCCTACGATAATTGGTGAAGATTTGTTAATGCTACTGAAATCACCTAATTGCCAAGAAGAATTAAGTCCCCATGCATATAGTTTACTACTAAAATTATCTATGTATGCTATATTGTTTGCAAATGCAGAAACTAAATTTGCTGATGTTGCTACTTGCACCGGAGAACTTTTTGTTATAGTACTACTATCTCCTAATTGTCCGTTTGTATTTAATCCCCAAGTGAATAATCTACGTGTGCTATCAACTGCAACACTATAGCTTGTACCTGCGGCGATCTGCGTGAAACTACTAGTTGTAACTTGAAATGGAAATTGTGTGCCTGTGTTTATACCAGTAAATGTATTACCTAAAATTGTAGCGAATGATCTAGTAATAATGTCTTGAGGACCTAATTGCCCAACGTTATTAAGACCTCCAGTTATTATTTGACTATTTGATGCGTTTATCAAGCTTGTAACACTTTGTTGTGCTGAAATTGCTGTTGCACTATATGTAGGTAAATTCCTTAATCCTAAAAATACCACATTACCACTTGTAGCACCTTGGCTTGAGGAGGTTAATGGACTAGTTGGAACTGTAAATACGACTGTGCCAGTTGTAGTGGATGCTGTTTGATAACTTGTTGGAATACTACCGCCTATCATTCTTAAATTAGTAAGATACCCATTAAAGACACCTGTCAATCCACCATTAGCAGAGCCTATTCCTGTTGCTATAGCCGTAGTAGCAAAAGGTGTTACCGAAGAGTTTGAGCTTTGTAATATTCCATTTAAAAATAATCTAAGAGTGCCTGGCACTCCAGTTAAAGTAACTAAAGCATGATTCCAACTATTGACATTTGCAGTAGTTGTTGAAGATAATGTAACTACTGACGCCCTTGCACTTGTAACAAAATAGTTGAATGTAAGTAAATTAGTTGAGGTTATAGATAAATAAAATACCTGACCAGTTGATGTTAAATCATCTTGTGTTAGTATATGTTGTGTCACTGTAGATTTTATTGAATAAAACCAAATTTCTACTGAACAGCCATTCACGTTAGCAAAAATATTTAAAGTTGAGTTTGCTGCAATTAATCCACGTGATGAGTTATCAAAAAATAAACTTCCACCGTAAACGCTTATATCATATGATCCGCTAGCGAACGGACTGCCTATTGTTGATTTGGGAGCACCTGTAGGAGTAGTAACAGTCAACGCAGTTTGCGAAGTATCGACTACGATAGGACTTTGACCAACAATAACTGGCACACTAGCGTTTGTAACTGTTGTATCTAAAAATTGCCCTACATTATTAATTCCCCATGCAAACACAGTGTTACCACTTGAAGTTCTTGCCATTGAATAACTAGTTCCTGCACTTATTAAATTAAAACTTGTGTCATTAAAAACAGGTATTTTAGATATTACAGTAGTACCAAAATTAGCACTAGATGCAGGAATTTGCACTGGACTGGATTTAGAAATAGTTGAGTTATCTCCTATACCAGGATTAGTAGCACGGCCTCCCCAACCATACATATTATAATTTGTTGTTATTGCATATGCTGGATTAACTGCAGAGTCTAAGTCACTCTTACCTGCGCCTATCGCTAACCAACTACCTAAATCAGTTGTTGATCCAATTTGTATTGGGCTAGACTTACTAATTGTAGTATTATCACCTATTTGCCCTATATTGTTTAGTCCCCATGTAAATAGTTGTCCAGTACTTCTAATCGCTAAGCTCACACTGTTACCTGCAGCAATATAACTATATGAATTAGCATTATCATAAAGAGAAGGAACTGGCCATTGTCCAGCTGCTACAGAAATAGGAGATAATAAAGTTGGATTACTTCGTGAAATACCTGCTGAGTCCCCTAATTGTCCAGTAGTGCCGAGGCCCCATGCATATAATAAACTAGTAGTTTGAATAGCAAAAAGACTACTTGCTGACCCACCTAATTGAGTATAGCTACTTGTACCTGCGCCTGATATTTGTACTGGACTACTACGACTTACTGCACTATTATTTCCTATTTGACCACTTGTGCCTAAGCCCCATACCCAAATTGTACTATCGCTGCGTATAGCCGCTGTGAAGCTGTTTCCTGCAGCAACTTGTGTCCAGCTACTATCACCGACTTTAGTTGGTACAGGTACGCTTGTGTTAAGTGCGGTGTTTCCTATTTGAGTTGGGCTGCTACGGTTGACAGTAGCGTTATCACCTATCTGACCTGAAACACTACTACCCCAAGCATATATTGTATTATCAGTCTTTATAGCAGTGCTATGACTTTTACCAGCGGCAATCACAGTCCAACTATTACCTGTAGCAACAATAGTAGGACTACTACGTGTTGCACCTACACTTGTGTTATCACCTAACTGGAATAAACTATTTACGCCCCATGCATATAATGCACCTGTTGTAGGCACTGCTAAACTAAATGATTGTCCAGCACTTACACTTGTCCAACTTAATGTATTATTAATTCTTGTCGGCACGCCAAACTGTGTTTCAATACCAGTTAAACTAATAACTGTTGCACTTGATCTGTTAATAGTATCATTTATACCTAATTGACCTGCATTGTTAAGCCCAAACGGCCTAAAGTTTACAGTGTTAGACCATGCGAATCCATGTGCGCCGCCTGCCACAATAAAGCTTGTTACACCACCTCCACCAGTTGAAAGTTGTACCGGACTAGATTTATTAACTGTTGTTCCATCACCTAATTGACCTACAGTGTTTAAACCCCATGCATATGTATTATTTCCAGAAGCACTTAACACTGCTAAGCTAAATGATGTTCCGGCATTAACTGCAGTCCAACTGCTATTTCCTACTTTAGTAGGAATTATGTAGTTTGTTGTTGCGTTTATGTTCGTGCTTCCTAACGCAACTGGACTTGATTTGTTAATTGTAGTGTTATCTCCTAAACTTCCATAAATATTTCTGCCCCAAACATATGCGATTCCGCTTATATTCGCAACCATGCCTGATCCAACTGAAGTCCATGAGCTAGTTCCTACTTGAATTGGGCTAGAACGGTTCGTTGCTGTAGTGCCTTGTCCTAATGCCCCATTTGTATTTTGTCCCCATGCCCATAATGTATTAGTTGTTTTTAACGCTAATGCTGAGTTTGAATTGTTTGTGCTTATTAAAGTTATTTGAGTCCAGCTTCCACCGCCATTTATTTGTACTGGACTTGATTTGTTTATCGTTGTGCCATCACCAAGATGACCTGCATTATTTAAACCCCACAACCACAATGTATTATCGCTACGTATAGCTGCAGATACATTAACCATAGCAGCAATTTTTATGTATGTTTCAGTTCCTAATTGAACTGGATTACTACGATTAATTGTATCATTTAGTCCCAGTGATCCTGAACTGTTTATCCCCCAAACATACAATGTGTCATCATTGAAAATTCCTAAACTACTTCTATAACCTGTTGTTACTGCTTTCCAAGTTGATGATCCAATTTGTACTGGGCTTGAGCGTTGTGCTACATCATTGATGCCTAGTGCTCCGGAAAAATTATCTCCCCAACCCCATAGTGTGTCATCTAATCTAATCGCAAACCTCGAACTACTGTATCCGGTTGTGCTCACTTGTTTCCAACTATTATTTCCGATTTGAACTGGTATTGACTTGTTAATTGTTGTTCCGTCACCTAATCCTGCACCTGCGTCACCCCAAGTAAACAATATGCCATCACTACGTATTGCAAGCGCAAACTTATCTCCTGCAGCAATAGACGTCCAACTACTTGCAGATACTAATACAGGACTTGATCTATTTGTGGTGAGTCCAATTCCCAATTGACCACTTGAGTTGTCTCCCCAACTCCATAATGTGCCATCTTCACGTATAGCAACTGCAAAATCAAATTGCGCTCCTCCTATTGCTACCTGAGCCCATGATTGAACCCCTGTTTGCAAACTAACAGCAGCAGCTGGGCCCCAAACAAACAATTTATTAAACGAATTTAAAGCAAGGTTGTGATCAAATTCTGAACTTATTGCACTCCAACTATAAGCCAACCCAATTTGTACTGGACTTGATTTTGTAATTGATGTGCCATCACCAATTTGGAAACTTGTGTTGATACCCCAAGCATACAATGTGTTGTCATTTTTAATAGCTAAACTATGGCTTGTACCTGCAGACACAGAAGTCCAACTTTCAGATCCTAATTGTACTGGTGACAATAATGTTGTAGTGTTATTTTGGCCTGTTTGTCCACCTGCTGCTGCGCCCCATGTGTATAATCTACCTAATACATCAACTCCAATACTATGTAAGTTGCCACCAGATACACTTGTCCAACTACTTGTGCCAATTTGTACTGGACTACTTCTATTGACGCTACTGGTTACAAGTCCTAACTGACCACTTGTACCTAATCCCCAAGCAAACAATATACCATCACTACGTATTGCAAAACTATGTGATTGGCCTGCGCCTACTACATTCCAACTAAAGTTTCCTATAATAGTCGGGCTACTCTTTGTTACTGCAGTTCCGTCACCTAACTGTCCTGCATTGTTTAAGCCCCAAGCAAATAGCATACCATCACTACGAATTGCTAATGTATGGCTTGCACCAGCTGCCATTTTAGTCCAAGAGGTGACACCTTGCAATCTTGTTAATATAACTGCTGACGCATTACCCCATGCCCACAATGAACTATTTGAATCTATTGCAAGATTGTGATCAACACCTGTGCTTACTGTAGTAAATGCTGTATTAATTTGACTGAAGCTTGCATCCCCACCAACTAATACAGGATTTGATTTTGGTGTTGTAGTACCATCACCAATTTGGTAAGTGTTGTTTAAACCCCAACCGTATAATTTACCATTTACATCAATACCTATACTGTATGACGAACCTGCACTTATTGCACTCCAACTACTTGTGCCTATAGCTAATGGTGCTGACCTATTAATGGTATCAGTTTGACCCAATTCACCTGAAGAATTAAGTCCCCATGCTTCAATTATTCCATTTACTTTAATTGCTAGAGAGTGCGCTGCGCCTGCTTTAACTTGAGTATAGCTGCTTAAACTGGTTACAAGAACTGGACTACTTCTATTTGCTGCTGTGCCAAAACCCAATTGACCACTAGTTCCTAATCCCCATGCATAAATTAATCCATTACTACGAATTGCTAATGTATGACTATCACCTGCAGCAACTTGACTCCAACTTAAATCACTTGTAACGATTACAGGACTTGATCTATTAGTTGTTGTACTATCACCTAATTGTCCTGCATTATTAAGACCCCATGCGTATAATAGTCCATCACTTCTTACAGCGACGGTATGTTGAACACCAGCACTTATTTTAGTCCATGACTGTACACTATTTTGTAATAACACACCGTTAGCACTGCCCCATGCATAAAGTTTATAATTAGTTGTGATTGCGGCAGCATGATCTAATCCTGTACCTACATTTATAAAGCTTAATAGTAATCCGCCACCTATTTGAACCGGACTTGATTTGTTTACTGTTGTTGCATCACCCAGTTGATTTAATGAATTCAATCCCCATGCAAACAGTGTGCCTATTGAAGTTATAGCAGCAGTGAATGAAGATCCTAATGAGACTGATGTCCAACTACTAGTTCCAATTAATGTAGGACTGCTACGATTTGCTGCAGTTTGATTATCACCTAATGCACCGCCTACTGCTGCGCCCCACATGTATAGTTTACCTAAACTATCAATGGCACCTGAGTGTGATGCACCTGCACTAACACTTGACCAACTTAATCCTAAACTTAGACCTACTTGTACAGGACTACTTCTATTAACACTTAATCCATCACCTAATTGCCATGTTGCGTTATTGCCCCACGCCCAAAGTGTGTCATCTTCACGAATTGCTAAACTATGTGCTGCTCCCGTAGCAATACTTATAAAATTTGATGTACTAACTAGGACTGGACTATTTCTATTTGTGGTTGTACCGTCACCTAGTTGCCCTGATGAATTTAAACCCCATGCATATAATAATCCATCACTGCGAATAGCCATTGTGTGACTTCCGATACCACTTGAAATAGCTGTCCAACTTTGTAAAAGTGGGACCAAACTAATAGCATTTTGAGTTCCCCATATGTATAACTTATTTTGATAATTAATGGCTAATGAATGATTATATCCTGAAGATACTGTAATCCAACTGTTATTCAATCCTATTTGTACTGGATTTGATTTATTTGCGGTTGTATTATCACCAAGTTGGTTTGAAGTGTTTAAACCAAAAGCATACATCTTATAGTCTTGAGTTATAGCATTCACATAGTTCCATCCTGCACTAACTTGCGAATAGTTGCTGATTGATCCTATTTGTACTGGACTTGATCTATTAAGTGTTGAATTATTACCAAGTTGTCCAGATGAATTTAATCCCCAAACATATAATTTTCCATCATTAATACCTGCAGTAAAGTTTAGCCCTGCCGTAACCTGTGTCCAAAGAGTGCTTCCTACACTTACTGCACCTGAAACTTGTGTTGGGCTACTACGGTTAATTGTGTCTCCACTTGGAGCACTTGCAGTAACCTGCCCCAATTGACCATTAATATTATATCCCCAAGTCCATAATGTACCATCAGTTCTAATAGCTGCACTCATGAGATATCCTGCAGCTATTGCAGTCCAACTGCTTGACCCTACAGGTATAGGATATGAGCGGTCGTTAACATTTAATTGACCTAGTTGACCTTCAGTGTTTCTTCCCCATGCAAACATTCTACCGTCATTCCGTAGTGCTAAAGAATGGAGCGGACCAATGGCTAATTGAGTCCATGAATTGACATTTACACCAACAGCTAAAGGATTACCCCATGTCCATAATTTATTTGTAGTGTCTATAGCGATAGAGTGATCAACACCTGAACTTATATTTGAAAAACTTATTGCGGAAGGTAAAGGAACCAAAGTTGGAGTAGACCGATTTACAAATGATGAAATTGCGTCTCCTAATTGATATGAATTGTTTAGCCCCCATGCAAGTAATCTGCCAAGAGAATCAATTCCAGTTGAAAAAGATGATCCGGCTGAAACTTGTGTATAACTTGATACACCTCCTGTGTTTACTGTAACAAAAGTAGATTTATTTACAGTTGTGTTATCACCAAGTTGCCCCGCGTTATTTACGCCCCATGCTAGAGTTGTGCCATCATTTTTTAAAGCGAAGGCATGTGCGTTTCCTGCAGAAATTTGAGTGTAGCTACTTGCACTAATAAGTGTAGGACTTGATTTTGTTATTATTGTGCCATCACCTAACTGTCCACTAGCATTGTTTCCCCAACTGTATAATGTTCCATTTGGTCCCTTCGCTAATGTGAAATCGGCACCTAAAGAAACTTGAGAATAAATTAATGTTCCTGTTTGTACTGGACTAGACTTTGATACTGTTGTTCTATCTCCTAATTGACCACTAGTGTTAAGACCCCAAACAAACAACATACCGTCACTTCTTATTGCAGCACTATGAGATGATTGATTACCTGTAGCTACCTGACTCCAACTATAAACAGTTACTGGTAATAACACAGCACTACTATTACCCCATGTATATAAACTATTATTGGTAGATATCCCTAATGAATGAGTTGATCCTGCTGAAACCTTAGTCCAACTAAAATAATTAGAGTACCCCACTTGTACCGGACTTGATCGTGATATTAAGTCTGCATTAGTTAAACCTAATTGACCTGATGTGTTTAAACCCCATGTCCAAAGAGTTCCTGTACTATCAACACCTAATGTAAAACTATTTCCTGCACTTACTGCAACAAAACTAGAAGTAGCCCATGGGCTAGCCAATGTTGTAGGTGAACTTTTATTAATTGTAGTATTGTCCCCTAATTGACCAGCTGTGTTTTGGCCCCAAACGTAAGGTGTTTTTGAACTTGTGTATCCAATTACATGAGTGAATCCAGCTTCTACAAATTCAAAACTTGTTCCGGCAGAGATAGCACTAATATTTGTTCCTGAACTTTGAGAAGCAGATAAGGTTCTTGTTGGGACCGTAAAATTACCTGTGTATACAGCTACACCGTATACAATTCTAATGTCAGATATATATCCGTTAAATTGACTATTTGCATTTAAGTTGCTGGCTTTTCCAATATACAAATCTCCAGTGGCACTTGTCATTGCATTTGTATCTGTTCTGCTTGCAGATGATGTTCCATTGACATAAATGCTAGCAAGATTGCTAGTATTTTTCACACAAGCTATATGTATCCATGAACCGGTAGTAATTGCTCCAGCACCAGTTTGAGTGAGAACATTAGTTGCAACACCAGTGCTACCATAAGCCCACTGTAACACGCCTGTGCTTGTGATTGCAAAAGCCCAAGTTGGTCCTGAAGTACCAAAATTCCAATTTCTTCCTGCAATTACATATTGATTTGCGCCTGATGGCAAAGCACTTAGATAAAGATAACATTCAAATGTCCAATTTGTCGCTGCAGGAATATCAAAACCATTATTATAGGGGACAATAGCATAACCATCAAATGTGCTAGCAACAGTGGCAACAGTATACAGATTGCTTTGCACTGTAATAGAGTTAGAAACAAAACTAGGGTTTAAATAACCGGAGCCGCCACCGCCGCTGCCTCCGGGTCCAAGGGTATCACCGTATCCACCCCCACCTCCTCCCCAGTAACCGCCACCACCACCACCAGCTGCGCCGTTAGAACCAGTAGCTCCACTGGCACCATTGCCAAATCCTATTCCTCCGGCGCCGCCACCGCCTAATCCACTAGTACTATTACCACGGCCACCATTTCGGTTCGATCCGCTTTCTCCATTATAGCCATTACTTCCTATAGCGCCCGCTCCTGCAGCGGTTTGTGAGCCACCAGATGCATTGTATGCAATTACTGTATTTCTTTGTCCGTCAGATCCGCCGCCAGCACCTGCATCATAACCAAATCCGCCACTATTTGTTCCTCCGGCGCCGCCACCTCCCCCTGCTACAATAACTGGATTCGATGTAGTAGCAAGTTCAATACCAGAACCGCCGCCACCTCCGGCGCCGGCTTGACCACTTACTGAATACGATGTGCCTCCTTGGCCAACTATGACTCTATAACTTGTTCCTGCTACTAAATTTACAAATGCATAAGTTAATCCTCCAGCGCCACCGTTTCCACCGTTACCTACTATGTTGCAAGTTGTTCCTCCTCCTGCTCCGTAAACAACAACCGGAACTGTTACATTTGCATCACATGAAAATGTTGTGGTACCATATGTGTTTAGTGTAATTGCACCGTCGGTTAACGTCCAACTTGTTTTCCCACTAATTGCTGGGCTTATGCTGCTTAATATTGTTGCTGATGAATTGGTAACGCCGTATGAGTAAGGAAAATTAAAGAAAATTAAACCATCTTTACCGTTTGTGGTGCTATTTGATCCTGGGTCTCCTGCGGTACCACGTGTAACAGTACTAAACTGTAGTGTATTAAATGCTATTGAATTACCTGCATATGATCCAATATTATATTGCGGATAAGGATAGCGACTGGATACTGCTCCTGTTGTTACTGTTGCATTATAATTAGAATTATCTATGAGTGTTGAATTTTGAAAAGTAAGTAATCTTGTTGATGGAGCATTCACTAAAACTGGATTGGATCTATTAATTGTAGATAGGTCACCTAATTGACCTGAACTGTTAAGACCCCAAGTATATACTAACCCACCGGTTATTCCTAAACTAAAACTATTTCCAGCACCTACTGTTGTCCAACTAATAAAGCCTAGGCTTGTAACAATTGTTGGACTACTGCGATTAAGAACATCATTTAATCCTAATTGTCCAACATCATTTTTACCCCAAGTAAATAATGCCCCATCACTTCTTATTGCTACTATATGATCTGTTCCATATGCTATTTGCGACCATGATTCGGGTTCTACCAATAAGTTAATAGCTGCTGCGCTACCCCATGTCCATAGCGTACCATCAGTTCTTATAGCTAAGTTGTGATTGACTCCAGAACTTACCTTTGTCCAAAGGCTTGTTCCGATATTAACAGGAGCACTTCTATTAATTGTTGTTTTATCACCTAACTGACCACTGGCGTTTAATCCCCATGCGTATAAAATTCCTGAAGCATCTATAGCAGTACTAAAACTAGTTCCTGCTGAAATTTGTTGTGGGGAAAAAATATTGACTGTAACCGGAGTACTTCTATTTATTGTATCTCCTGCAACAGTTTGATTATTAGTGCCTAACTGTCCTGCTGTGTTTCTTCCCCAACTATATAACAAATTGTTACTTGTAATTGCTAAAACGTGATCCACTCCAGCTGCAACTTGCGAGTAACTACTTAATGAAAATACTATTTGTACTGGATTACTTTTATCTATAGTAGTATTATCACCAATTTGGCCAGTGCTATTTAAACCCCAACCCCACAATGAGCTATTATCGCTCCTAATTGCATAAGTTGTGTTACCATTCGCACTAGCTACAACATAACTACTTAAGTTAATTTGTGTTGGGCTTGATCTGCTAACAACAGAATTTCCTCCTAATTGACCAGTAGTGTTTAATCCCCATGTATATAAAGTTCCTCCGCTTGTAATTGCAACAGCGTGTGATAAACCCATAGAAACATTTGTCCATGATTCAGGTTCTACTACAAGTCCTATGTTATTACCAACTCCCCAAGTCCAAAGTGTACCATCTATTTGTACGCCGACAACATGTTGTGTTCCAGCAGCGACATCTGTCCAACTACCAGGAACCTGTATAGGACTAGATTTTGAAATAAATTGTAATTCACCTAATTGACCACTAGTGCCTAAACCCCAAATAAATAAAGTGTTATCTGTTGTTAATCCGGCTGCAAAACCATTACCAGCCGTAACTTTAGTAAAGCTAGTACCGGATTTAATTAGTACAGGATTTGATCTGCTAGCAGCGTTTGTTACTTGTGCGAGTTCACCTTGAGTGCCTGCACCCCAACCATATAGTGCATAAGCTGGACTAGTTGACGATTTTGTAATAGCATAAGTCGCATACCAACCTGCATCTACTTGTTGATAAAAACTAGTGCCGGTAGCGGGAGCAGTTACAGGACTACTTCTACTAATTGCGCTATTGTTGCCTAGTTGACCTTCAGTGCCTCTACCCCATGCATAAATTTGACCATCTGTTGTTAGTGCTACTCCATGAGCATCACCAAAGCCTATTTGAGTAAATGAGCTTACTAAAAGCTGCGTATAATTGCTTGACGCTACTGCTACCGGACTGGATCTTCTATAAACATCTATTATTTGTGCTAATTGACCAGTGGTATTTTCTCCCCAAGCATATAGTTTACCATCAGAACGTACAGCACCACTTACGTTAGTGCCACCACCTATATTTAACCAACTATATATAGTTGTAGGAGTAGGGTCAGGAAGTGAAGTACTTGCTCCCCAAACATATAGTAAACCTGTTGTAGTTATGGCTGCTGTAGTACTATAACCAGCTGATATTATACTGTATGAAGTTGTTCCTAATTGTACTGGACTACTTCTGTTAAACGTAGTTAAATCCCCTAATTGGTATTGAGCATTAAGCCCCCAATTATAAAGTGTGTTATCTGATTTTAGTGCTACGCTGAAACTACCTCCAGCAGAAATTGCTATCCAACTATTATTATCGACCTGTACAGGACTACTTCTATTTGTAACTACCGCAATTCCTAATTGACCACTTAGATTTAAACCCCAAGCAAAAAGTTTATAGTTTGAGTTTAATGCTAAACTATGGCTTACTCCAGCAGATACTTCTATCCAACTTCCTGTTCCTAATTGAACTGGACTACTTCTGTTTAACGTAGTTAAATCCCCTAGTTGACCAATTGTGTTTTGTCCCCACGCCCAAAGAGTATCATCACTACGTATTGCTAAAACATGAGAAAAACCATGTGATATTTTTTTCCAAGAAAAAAGAACTGTAGGAGCAATAATACTAGCTGAATTTCCCCAAACAAATAAATTATTATTGACATCAATTGCGCCAGAATGGTCCCAACCTGCACTTACTACACTAAAACTACTTGCTGATATTTGTACTGGACTTGATTTGGTTATTGTTGTACCATCGCCAACCTGACCACTTGTATTTGTGCCCCAAGCATATAACAGCCCATTTGTGTTTATAGCTGCAGCAAAATTATTATCTGTGCTAATTTTAGACCAAGTGCCACTAAATGCCTGTCCAAATGGTAAATTAAAAGGTAATCTATTTCCTAATAGTGTTGGTGATGAAGTGTTTGCCATTTTATCCTAACCCTAATTGACCATTAGAGTCTTTGCCCCACGTGTATAAATTGTTATTCATGTCTTTTGCCAAAGTAAAACTTAATCCAGCTTCAACTACACTCCAACTACCACCTATTTGTGCAGGTGTACTAAAATTTGTATTAGGTAATGGTCCTAATAATACAGGATCTGATCTATTTATAGTTGTTAGATTTCCAAACTGTCCATTTGCATTTAATCCCCACGCATATAACAAATTTGTATTTGCTAAAACTAGAACTGCTTGAGCAGCTCCTATAGTAGTCCAACTTCCAACTTGAGCAGGAGCTGATACTTGAATTATATTGGATCTATTAATAGTATCTCCTGTTCCCAATAAACCATTTGTATTATTTCCCCATGAATATAATAATCCTGTTGAAGTTTTTGCAAATGAACTCGTTAATGCTGCTTTTACTTCTGTAATAATAGGAATATTGGAAACAGTTGCGCCTGTTTGTACTGGACTAGACTTTGATACTGTTGTTCCATCTCCTAATTGACCACTACTATTAAGACCCCAAGAAAAAAGAGTTTGCAATATAGGTGTTGTTTGATAATATCCTGCATTTGTATAAGCTTCTGTGACATAAGTTGGGTCATAGTAACCAGAACCTCCACCTCCAGGTGCGCCGCCTAAAAAACCACCACCTTCGCCGCCGCCATAATATCCGCCGCCGCCTCCTCCGGATCCAGCATCACTCGCATTGTATGCACCTGCGCCGCCATTTCCAAATCCTGTTCCTCCTGCAAAGGCAAGTGTACCTGTAGCCAAACCTCCACCATTTCTACCAACTCCACTTGCACCTGTTCTACGAGCGCCAACACCGCCCGCGCCAGGACCAGCTTGTGTTCCGCCTGCTCCACCTGGAGCATCACCTGTGTTTGCACCTGTTTGAGCTAGATTTCCACCGCCTGCGCCGCCTAATCCTACAGCACTATATCCACCTCCACCTCCACCTGCTACAATAACTGGGGTAGAAGTAGATGCGAATTCAATACCAGAGCCGCCGCCTGCTCCAGCAGCGTTTCTATTGTGGGCTCCGCCTGCGCCCCCTTGACCAATAATCATTCTGTAGCTTGACGCAGAAGTAAATGAGACTTTACCTCCTGTATAACCTCCGGCGCCACCAGCAGTATTTGCATTAGCAGTTGTTGCACCGCCACCAGCTCCCCAAACATAAACAGGAATATTACAATTTAAATTACTAGTAAACGTCCATGTGCCTGAAGTGTCAGCTATTAATGGTCCATCTGCTAATGTCCAAGAAGTTTTACCTGAAAATGTAGGACTTATGGACGTAAAAATAATATCACCAGGATTTATTCCTGAACCTGAAGCCATATCAAAATATATTTTACCATTTTGTCCATTACATAGACCTACTTCATTTAATGGACCTGAATTACCGGGTTGTGCTGCAGTGCCACCTAAGTTACTCGTTAGTCCTGTAATACCTGCTAGAGTAGCGACACTAAGTGCAGCGACAGCATGAGTTGTACCAGCACCTACAGTTGCCCAACTATTTGCACCAACTGCTACTGGACTTGATCTATCAAGAGTTGTGCCATCTCCTAACTGACCACCCTCATTTCTTCCCCAAGAAAAAAGTTTATTTACAGTATTAATAGCATAAGCACTATTATCTCCTGCAGCAATTGAACTCCAATTACCAGTAACCTGAGTAGGACTGCTTCTATTTGCTGCTGTGCCATAGCCTAATTGTCCGTATTGCGAATCTCCCCAAGCATATAAAGAATTAGTAGTTGTAATTGCATAGGTACTGCTTAATCCACATGCTATTGCAGACCAACTAGTTGTGCCTAAACTACCTCCTGCTCCTAAGACTTGAATAGGACTACTACGATCAGTCGTTAAACCATTACCTAATCTGCCCGCTGCATTGGTTCCCCATGTAAATAGTTTTCCGTCAGATGTTATTCCAGCAGAATGAGACCAATTAGCTGATACTATACTCCAACTACTATTACCAATAGGAACAGGACTTGATCTTGATATCTTATCTCCGTTGCCCAATTGTCCCCAAGTATTTAATCCCCATGCAAAAAGTTTGTCATCGCTACTAATAGCTAAAAAGTGATTTGCGCTTGATCCATTGCTTATATATTTCCAAGATTGTTGTCCTATTAAACTGGCTTTTCCTAATTGACCAATATTGTTGTTACCCCATGCATAAAGTGTTTTATTTACTTTAAGTGCGAATGAAGAATCTTGACCAATGCTGACTGATTCCCAATCAGTTTCACTTCCTACTTGAGTAGGAACTGATCTTGTTATTAGATCACCCAAACCTAATACATAATTTGCAGTGTTTTGTCCCCAAGACCACAATGTCCCGTCAGATTTAACGCCAACAGTGAAGCTAGTACCTGTACCTACACTTATCCAATTATCTGTTCCAATTTGAACAGGATTACTTAACTTATTAGGTAGAATAACTTTCAAGAAATTATATGTATATGGATTAATTAATTGAGTCCAATTTCCTGATAGTTGTGTTGGTGAACTTCTATTAGCATTAACTGGAACAGGATTCCAACTTCCAAAAACACCATATAAATTATTACCGCCTGTTGAGTATAATGTGTTATCACTTGCAACAATTAAATAATTATGAAAACTATTACCTGGGTGATTCGTAAGTCGTGTCCATGTTTGTCCTGCAGGATTAGCAAGTAACGTTGGGCTACTTCTACTTATTGTATCTCCTAAACCTAACACGCCATTATTGAACGTATTATCTCCCCAAGCAAATAATTGTTGGTCACTAGTTATTCCAAAAACATGGTTACTATATGATCCTGATATTTGTGTCCATTTGCTATTGCCAACTTGCACTGGGCTAGAATAACTCACTGTACTAGTTAATCCTAATTGACCACTTGTACCTGTACCCCAAGCAAAGAGTTTACCTGCATAGTTAATAGCTAGCATACTAGCTCCACTTGGAAAGTGAGCTCCTAATACAGCTACCACACTCCAAGTGCCGTCTAAATTAACATCTCCAACTTGAACCGGATTACTTCTATCTATAGTATCTTTTAATCCTAATTGCCCTGCGTTATTTTGACCCCAAGTATATAATCCTTCGCCCCTATCAATCGCTGCACTAGCTAGATTTCCAATTGATACATCTTTTATTATAAATCCAATAAACCCAGGCAATGTTGTCGGGGAACTTCTACCAATTGTATCACCAGTTCCTAGTTGTCCACTAGAGTTTTCACCCCACATATATAACTGACCTGTACTATCAATCGCTGCTGCCATCCTATATGCGCCGCCTGCAACAACCTTTGACCAAAGAGTACCTGTTCCTATTTGTATTGGGCTAGAATAATTTGTAGTAACAAGTGCCCCGTTTCCTAATACTCCTACTCCTTTATTGTCTCCCCAAGCCCACATTGTACCGTCAGTTTTTATTCCCCATGAATTATTGTCCGATGCTGCAACACTTATCCAACTATCTGTTCCTAATTGCGTTGGACTACTTCTATCAGCAACTACTCCGATACCTAAACATCCACTTAGTCCTTGTCCCCAAACATATAGTCCTCCATCTGATTTAACTGCTAATACATGGTCAGTTCCCATTGCTATTTGAGTCCAAGAAAAATTGTCACTTATTGCAGACGCAGCTAAAGGCGGTAATCCTTGTCCATAATTAGCTGAATTTGTGGTACCTCCCCACTGTAACAGTTTATTATCAGAGGTTATAGCTGCTACAAATTGACCGCCTTTGCTTGCACTCACTAACGAAAAGCTTGATTGTCCTATCTGTGTTGGGCTACTAGTAAATAAACCCGTTTCATTGACGCCTGTTTGTCCGGCTTGATTTTGTCCCCATGCATATAGTTTATTATTTTTTATACCGAATGATACGTCATCACCTGCTTCAACTAAAGTCCAAGAACCTTGACCAATAGTTGAATTTATTGTATATGTTGGAGTTTTAAAAATACCGTACACTAAATTAGGACCAACTAATACAGGACTAGAAGTGCCGTCCACACCTAAATATAAGGTTGATGATACTCGTCCTCCCCATACAAAAAGTTTGTTCTCATTGTTTATAGCAAGGTTAGTACTACCGTTTAAATTGGCTGGAATTTTAGTAAATATTTCATTACTTTGTACTAACACTGGACTTGATCGTGTAATAGTTGAAAGATCACCTAACTGACCATTTACATTGTTGCCCCACATCCAATTTTTTCCATCACTTGTTAATCCTGATGTTAAAAACACACCATCTGCTTGACTGGTATCATAATGATTTGTTGCTACTTGAATAAAACTTGATCCTGCAGCACCAGCCTTTACTAAAACTGGGCTTGATTTATTTGTAGTGGTGTAATCTGTTATGCCTAAATTAAGTGATCCATTAAACCCCCATGCATAAATGCTGTATGGAGTACCTAACCCAACATTAGAAATTGCGTATGTAGTGCTTGACCCACAAGCTATTGTTACCCAACTTCCTGTAGTTGGTAATGTTACTTGTACCGGACTTGATCTGTTTATAGTATCATTTTTTCCTAATTGCCCTGCTACGTTGTTGCCCCATACCCATAATGTATCATCTTGTCTAATTGCTGCAGAATGATTCATTCCTGCAGAAACAACTTTCCAACTATTAGTTCCACCTAACTGTACTGGACTACTTCTACTAATCGTATCACCTGCTACATTAATATCAGTTAATCCTAATTGTCCACTAGTATTAAGTCCCCATGCAAAAAGAGCGCCATCCGATCTAATTGCTAATGTATGTCCAGATGCACTTACAGAAACCTGTGACCAACTACTATTACCTACTTGTACCGGACTACTACGTCTTACTAAATCACTTAAACCTAATTGACCTGATATGTTACTACCCCACATATACAATTTTCCGTCGGTCGTAATTGCGCCCGCAGTGCCTGCCCACCCGCCTGAGTAAATAGAATTAGTTCTTATTAAAGACCAACTTAAATTGCCTATTTGAGTTGGACTACTTATTACTTGATTATATGTTGCAGTGATGGCTAAATCTGCACTACCAGCATTACCTCCCCAAATCCACAATGATCCGTCCTGTTTAATACCAAAATTATAATCAGGCGATGCGGTTGTTATGTTATTCCAAAGCGGTGTATTATCATTCCAATATACTTGCCCTTGATCATTTGACCCCCATCCATACAATACACCTGTATCATTGATACCTAAACTATGTGATGCACCTGCAGCTACTTTGCTCCAAGAATTAAAATTTACTTGTGTAGGACTACTACGATTTGGAGAGTTTATACCGTCTGGCAATCCTAATTGAAATTTACTACCAGACCCCCAAGCAAAAAGTGTAGAGTCACTTCTAATTGCAAGCGAATGAGAAAATCCAGCACTAATTTCACTCCAGCTTTTTGTTGCTGTATATTGACCTAATTGTCCTGAAGTGCCTATTCCCCAAGTATACAATGTATTAGGTGATTTTATTGCCATACTTGTACTACTTCCTGCAGCAATTGCTATCCAACTACCTGAATCAATTAATACTGGACTTGACTTGCTAATTGAAGTATTATCTCCTAATTGTTGTTGAGTATTATTGCCCCAAGAATATAAATATCCATTACTTCCTATAGCTAGTACATGATTTACTCCAGCTGTAACTGTAGACCAACTACTTGTTCCAATTTGAGTTGGGCTACTTTTATTATTTGTTGTCCCGTCACCTAACTGTCCACTACTATTGAGTCCCCAAGCAAATAATAATCCATCGCTTCGTACTGCTACGGTATAAGAACTATTTGTTGATGCAATAGTCCAAGAAAAAATAGCCGTTGTTCCGAATAAACTTGCTCCTGTTCCCCAGCCATACAATCTTCCGGCTGCGTCGATACCTAGCATGTGACTGTATCCAGTTGCTATTTGACTCCAACTATCTGTTCCTATTTGAGTTGGACTTGATTTATTTCCAGATGCAGTTCCATCACCCCAACCATTTTGTTGTAAACCATAACCCCAAACAAATAATGCACCGTCACTTCTAATACCAGCAGATGTGTATTGTGTTGCACTAATTTGTAACCAACTATTTGTTCCTATCTGTACAGGGCTTGAACGAGTAATAGTATCATTTACACCTATTGCACCTAAATCATTTCTTCCCCAACCCCATAATGTATTATCGGAGCGTATTGCTAATGCGTGACCAAATCCCTCACGAACCATGTTCCAAGAATACGCATCAGTAATTATACCTAGTTGTCCAAATCCATTGTAACCCCATGCATATAATTTCTTGTTTGTATCTACAGCCATAGTATAATGTGTACCTGCAGCTACCTGTACAAAACTGCCTGTACCTATTTGAAAAGGTACACTTGCTCCTATTTGAATTGGGCTTGATTTCCCTGCAACAGTGTCATCTCCTAGTTGATAATTGTCATTGCGACCCCAAACAAAAAGTCTATTATCAGATGTAATTGCCGCTGTGTGATAAAATCCCTGACTAACTTGCGTCCAACTACTATTTCCTATTTTAAATGGGGCATAACGATTAATTAAAACCCCTGATCCGTCTGTACCAAACCCGCCATTAGGCCCCCAACAGTATAGTTCACCTAAAGAATTTAATGCTGCAATAGTTATATACCCTAATGAAACCTGTGTCCAATTAGACCTAGTACCTACTTGTACAGGACTACTATAAGCTCCTAAAAATAGTGAAGTGACTTGGATTGGACTAGTCTTGCTTACGGTTGTGCTATCACCTAAAACGCCAGTTGTATTTTGTCCCCAACCGTATATTACGCCATTATCACTTAGTAAATGTACCAATCCAGAGGTAGCTACGCTAGCATCCAATACTCTCCAGCTATCATTACTATATGCATTACCACCACCTCCACTTATTAATACAGGGCTAGATTGATTTACAGTAAGTGCATCGCCTAATCTGCTGTTTGCATCGGATCCCCAAGCAAATAATTGACCCAAAGAATTTATTGCTACTGATGCACTTGCATACGCTGCAACTGCAGTCCAACTACTACTTCCTATTTGAGTTGGTATTGATTTATTAATTGTCGTTTGATCACCTAATTGACCAGTAGCATTTCCTCCCCATGCATACAATAGACCTGTGTTTGTAATCGCTAAGGTATGTCCTGTTGTTGCAGTATCGTTATTTGTAAAAACTAAATTCCAGCTTACCCCTACTAATGTAGCGTTTGAAACTTGAATAGGAGTTGATTTGTTTATTGTAGTATTATCACCTAAAGCACCACTATTATTTAAGCCCCAAGCATACAAATTTCCAGTTGTAGAAATAGCTAAATTTCTTGCGGTATTAGAACCGGTAGTAAAAACAAAACTAGTGCCTGCTATAATTTGAGTTGGGGTAGATTTATTGATTGTTGTACCATCTCCTAATTGTCCATTATCATTACTACCCCAACTATATAAAGTTCCGTTTGTAGTTATTCCTTTAGTACCAGAAACGAATTGCCAAGTTGTGTCATTTGTAGTTACTAAAGTAGGGCTGCTACGATTAATCGTATCGCCCAAACCTAATTGCCCAGTGCTATTAAGGCCCCATGCATATAAGTTACCTGATAAATTAATTGCGTAACTACTATCAGTTTTGCCTGTACCAACCTGCACATAATTAGACACGGTAGTGACTTGTACTGGACTAGAACGTGCGACTGCAGTTTGATTATCTCCTATTTGCCCGCTTGCTGCCGAACCCCATACCCAAAGTGTGTTGTCACTTTTAATGGCAACGCTGTGTGATGCCCCATTTGCAATTTGTTTCCAACTTTGTGAAATACTTGTGGCACCAAATTGGTAGGAAGCTTGGCCCCAAACCCAAAGCGTGTTGTCAATACGTATGGCAGCAGTACCTGCATAAGTTTGTGTACCGTTTCTTGCACTAACTGCTATCCAACTGCTTGTGCCTATCTGTACAGGACTTGATCTAGTAATAGCATTGTTTATACCTAATTGGCCTGATAAATTTTCTCCCCAACCCCATAATGTATTATCAGCACGGATAGCCATATTATAATAATATCCTGCACTGACAAAGGTCCATGAACTTGCACCTATTTGAACTGGAGAACTTTGAGAGTTAACAGCTAAGAATGATACTAACACTGGACTACTTCTATTAAAAGTAATTCCCATTGCCTGAGTACCACCTGCGAAAGCACCCCATGTGTAAAGTAATTTGTTATTATTCGTAGCAACGCTAAATGAACTGCCTGCGCTTATTAATGCCCAACTACCTGTTGTGATTTGTTGTGGTGTTGATCTTAATGTTGTGCTACCTGCAAATCCTGTTTGTCCTTCTTGATTTCTACCCCAAGAAAATAATAAATTATTCGTTAGTCCTGCTGCGTCATTAGCTATGGCTAATGTATATGCATTTCCTGCACTTACATTTTTCCAACTACCGCTACCACTACCAGTAGTAACTCTTACTGGCGCACTACGATTTATTGTATTGCCTGCGGCTCCTGTGTCGGTTAAACCTAATTGAAATGAAGTATTAAGTCCCCAAGTCCAAAGAGTGCTATCATCACGTATTGCAGCAGTGTGACCAAAACCAGCAGACACAAGTTGCCAACTATCAACACCAACTTGAACAGGGCTACTACGATTAATTGTGTCACCGTTTGTGGTTAATCCTAACTGACCTGAAGTATTAAGGCCCCAAGCATATAATTTAGAATCGGAATCAATTGCTGTACTATAACTAAGACCTGCTGATAATTGTAACCAACTTGTAGAACCAATCAATGTTGGACTACTTACTTGCACAGGATTACTTCTATCTATGGTATCACTTATACCTAATTGCCCTGCATCATTTTTCCCCCAAACCCAAAGTTTAGCAACAGTATTAGTAGCTAAAACGTGTTCTGAACCTGCGTCTACATTTAACCAACTAACATTACTTCCTATTTGTGTAGGACTTGATTTGGTTATTGTTGTGCCATCACCTAATTGTCCACTAGCATTGTTTCCCCACGCAAAAAGAGTACCATCTCCCCTTACAACAACACTAAAGGATGATCCTGCTGATATTTTTTTCCAACCGCCTTTTAAACCAACTTGAGCTGGATATGATCTATTAATTGCATCATTTGTTCCCAATTGACCATTTGAATTTAGTCCCCATGCAAGTAATCTATTATCGCTAGTAAGTGCTAGTGCATGTGAGTTACCAGCACTTATTTGTGCTAGCGAGAATAAGTTTAAAGTTGTAGTAGTGCCGCCCGTAACTCCATAACCCCAAACAAAAAGTTTGTTTGATGTTAAAGTTTGCTGATATTGTCCTGAAGCTAAGAGTTGTTCTTTTAATAACATGACTTATATATTATTTGATTCTACGTAAGTACTAATAAAATTAGAGTCATTTGGGCTATAGGGCCAATCAAATGTATACATATTTAGTTCACCAGAAATGCACCTATTAGGTATATCTCTAAGTGATTGTCGGTAAGTTAACCAATCATGTTTCCATTTATCTGTTTGCATATTTTGAATATCTAGTGTTTGGGTCCAATCAGACTTCGCTAATAACTCATCTCTACGCATCCTAACAAAAGTTAAATGGGATGACTCTGCAACAAGTTGATCGTTTATTTCAACATCCTTAATAATTGGAATTTCACTTACAATATTATTTTCAAACTCATAATCATAACCATCGACATATTGTGTGAATTCATTATATGTGGGATAAATTTTATTGACTGTATACCAACCTAAACTATTTAAGAATTCTTCATCATTTTCTGCTAGATGTAATCCGCTAATGTGTTTCCAGTTTTTAGGAAGTAAGTCATGTTTTTCAATAATAATATTATTTTCAATAAGAACAAAGTTTGCCATAATTTTTATACACTATCTAACATTGAAACTGCAGCGCGCCAAGTTGAACCATTGTCTCTTGTAATGAAAATTAAAACATCGGTTCCTGAAGCAGTTAACTCAGGGGCAGTGCCTCCTGGCCATTTTACTGATAATGGCCAGTTTTGTGTATACGTGCCGCCATTGACTAGTTCTAAAACAAAACCACAAGCATTACTAGTTGGTGCAGGGAAAGTAAATATCCATGTCGTAATACCCGCAGATGTTGCAGTGACATAACATCCATCTGTAACATTAATTGTTGTTGCGCCTGAAACACCACCTAATGTTTGAACTACTAAAGAGTAATTTTGAATAGATAATCTATATTCATTTGAATCAAAAGTTAGGTTAGCCGCACCACCAAATGCACCAGTGTTATTAAATTGTAGTTCGTTTACTCCGCCGCCCGGAGCCGCTGCAGGTAAAGCCCAACTTAAATTACCCGCACCATCTGTTTTTAAGAAATAATTAAATGTTCCGCCATCTATATGTAAATTACTTACATTTCCTAAACCAACGTTGGCTCCACTAAACGCAACATTGCCATTTGCGACAGTTAGATTACCGCCACCGCTTGCCCCAATAGTAAGGTCTGTTACAATACCAACTGCGCCGCTTACATTTTGATAATATGGATAAATTGCTTGACTACCATCACGACCTTGAATGCTATTTGCTCTTACATAACCTGTATTACCTGATAGTATAATACTACTGTTTGGACCTACTGTTAAGCTTGTTAATGTGCCAACACTTGTAATATTTGGCTGTGACGCAGTGTAAACTGTACCTGCAACTAATGCATTACCAACTTGACCAGTAACGTTTGCCCCTGCTAAGTTAGATAAACTACTTCCATTACCTGTAAATACATTTGCATTAATATTGCCTGTAATGTTTGCGTAACCTGCTATATTAACACCAGTACCGGTTACAACTACAACGTTTGCATTGCCAGCGGTAGTAATTGTAACATTTCCATTAGCTGTTGGTATATAAACATTACTATTGCCACTAGCTATTTTATCTTGTATACCAACACTTAATCCAGTTAGATAATAACCATTACCTAAAACATAGTTTGCAGTTTCAATATTACCTGTTGCGCTAACAACACCTGCAGTATTTAAATTAGCACCTGTTATGTTGCCACCTGCACTAATGATATTACCTGCGTTTACATTATTAGCGATAACATTGCCAGTTGCACTCACTATACCTGTATTAACATTACCTATATTTGCATTGCCTGTTATATTAGCATAGCCATTTATGTTAGCACCAGTGCCAGTAAACACTACTACGTCTGCATTTCCTGCAATAGTAAAATCTATGTTACTGTTTGCGTTTACAAATACATTACTATTACCACTGAATATAATGTCTGATGAAGTGCTAACTCCAGTTAAGTAAGCACCGTTACCTAAAATAAAGTTACCAGTAACATTACCAGCAGCACTTACTACTCCACTAGTGTTTATATTGGCACCAGTGATATTACCACCTGCGCTAATAATATTACCTGCATTTACATTATTACTAGTAACATTGCCAGTTGCACTTACCACTCCACTAGTGTTTATATTGGCACCAATGACATTACCACCTGCGCTAATAATATTACCTGCATTTACATTATTACCAACAATATTACCTGTAGCACTTACTGTATTTGCTTCTAAATCACCTACTACAAAATTACCATACGTGTTAACGGTAACAACTTCACTTGATATTGATACATCTTTAGCTGCAATTATTTTTCCTGCAGAATTGTCATATCCTATGAATGCAGATTTTTCACTACCGCTATAATACCAAAGTTGTTCACCACGATCTTTTCCATCATCAGTAGTAAGCGGAGCATTATTATCTCCCCTGCCTATACTAATAATTGGATCTTTAACTGCTAAATTTGTTACGTTAATATATTCTGTAGTGCCACTTACTGTAAGATTACCTGTAATTACTGCATTGCCTGAAACATTAAGGTCTGCTATATTAGCATTGCCAGTGGCACTTAGACCAGTTAATGTTCCTAAACTAGTAATATTACTTTGTCCTGCAATAGTTACATTACCTGCATATGCAGCATAATTTGCATTTGCTACAGTGCCAGTTACATTAGCACCAGCTAAGCCAGTTAGTGCTTGTCCATTACCTATGATATTTCCTACAGTAACATTGCCTGTAGTAGTAATAGTATTTGAGCCATAGCTTGCTAAGAAGCTTGCAACATTACTATTGCCATATGGGCTTGCCGCTGCAGCAAACACTCCGTTGCCATATAATATATTACCTGAATTACCATCTAAATTAACTGTAGCAATATTACCTAAACCACTAACATTACCAACTTGAATATTGCTTAAGTTATTACCACTACCTATGAAATAGTTTGCTGTTGCTGCATTGCCTAAATTAGCATTACCTGCTTCTAAATTACCGGATACAGTTAGATACCCGTTTACATTTGCTCCTGTGCCGGTAACTACTAATTTGTCTGTATTACCTGCAATATCTACATGTAAATTACCATTATTATCTAAGTGTACATTACTTGTACCATTTACAATGTAACTACCAGCAGCTACACTTATATTTGTTAATAAACCACCATCACCTTGAAAATAGTTTGCCGATGCAACATTACCTAAATTAGCATTAGCTGCTCTTAAATTTCCTGTAACGTTTCCTGTGCCACTTACTAACAAATTACCTGTTCCACCAGCACCAACTGTTAAATCAGTTGCAACACCGGCAGCACCCGAAATGTTTCCATAGTATAAGTAAATTGTTTGTGATCCATCATTTCCCTGTAGACTATTTGCCTTAACATAACCTGAAGTTCCTGATAGTATAACACTACTATTAGGCCCTACTGTTAATGCCGTTAATGTGCCTAACCCTGTTATGTTTGATTGAGTTGCATCAACTACTGTATTTGCAGTTGCGGCATGCGTTGCATTAGCAACTGTGCCACTTACATTGGCACCTTGAATGTTACTTAAATTATTACCACTACCAATAAAGAAGTTTGCACTTGCTGCATTGCCTAAGTTTGCATTAGCTACAGTCAGATTGCCAATTATACTAACAACATTACCGTTTAATGCACCACTGATGCTAAGGCTTGTTAATATGCCAATACTAGTAATATTTGACTGAGTTGCATTTACTACGTCGCCTGCATATGCAGCATAATTTGCATTAGCGACTGTACCGGTAATATTAGCAGCTTGTATATTGCTAAGATTATTACCACTACCTATAAAGAAGTTTGCAGTAGCAGCATTACCTAAGTTTGCATTTGCTACTGTAACGTTACCACTTGCACTTATATTTCCAGTATTGACATTAGCAACGTTTGAATTCCCAGTAGAACTCAGACTAGTTAATGTACCTACGCTTGTGATGTTTGGTTGGCTTGCGGTTGTAATGTTTCCTGCATATGCTGCAAAGTTTGCGTTTGCTACTGTACCTATATTGCCTGGATTTAAATCAGTTAGATAATAACCATTGCCATAAAAATAATTTGCATTTGCTGTATTGCCTAATACAGCATTACCTGATGTGACTGTACCGCTTATACTTAAACTTGTTAACGTGCCTACACTTGTTATGTTAGGCTGTGAGTTTGTATAAACTGAGCCTGCTATAGCAGCGTTACCTACTTGCCCAGTAACATTACTACCTTGAATGTTACTTAAATTATTACCGCTGCCAATAAAGAAATTTGCTGACGCTACATTACCTAAATTAGCATTTGCTGCTGTAACATTACCTGAGAAATTACCTATGTTAGCAGCAAGTGATTGAATTCTTAAATTACCTAAGGTGTTAAATGTTACCACTTCATTAGTAACACTAACATTACTACCCAAAGCAAATTCACTATTACTACTA